>Ga0209633_10000649_pt1 | contig 39474 bp, 34 predicted proteins | sample Cruoilmetagenom1_FD_187290 | JGI IMG/M metagenome (GOLD analysis project Ga0209633, IMG submission 187290) | Oil polluted marine microbial communities from Coal Oil Point, Santa Barbara, California, USA - Sample 1 (SPAdes) (version 2) | ecosystem: Environmental > Aquatic > Marine > Oil seeps ...
AATTATTTGCCAATTTTCTAAGCTGTACAAAAGTTTCAATAATATGTACACTCATTTCAATAGCTTTATTACTATTTAAGACACTTGATAACATTAAAATACCGTGTTCAGTAAAGGCAAATGGAGGATATTTTGAATGTATTCCCCTTTTTAAGGTGCCAATTTGGCTCCTTATATTTTCATTCTCTTGTTTAGTTAATTCAAACATAAAGCTCAAAGGAAATCGTTCAATGTTTCTGCGTACTTGCCTCTTTAATTGTTTGGTTGCAACACCATAAAGCTTTGCCAAGTCTGTATCCAACATCACTTTTTGACCTCTAATCAAATATATTCTACTGGTAATAATTTCATCGGGAATTATAATTTCTTGACTTTTCATAATAGATTATAATATTAACCCATAGAATGACTGCACTCACAACTGAGATTAGTCATTCTATAAGTAAGAAAAGTATTATTCACCTTTACTTCCTAAAAAAAGAATTTCATTACAAACTATTTCTGTAATATATTTTTTAGCACCTTCTTTATCTTCATAAGATCTTGAAGTTAATTTTCCTTCAACGGCAATTTCTTTTCCTTTTACCAAATATTTTTCAACCATTTCGGCAGTCTTGTTCCAGGCAATTATATTATGCCATTGCGTATCTGTAATTTTTTCTCCTTTAGCATTTGTATAACTATCATTTGTAGCTATAGAAAATTTTGCTAATTTTTTTCCGGAATCTAATGTGATTACTTCTGGGTTGTTACCTAAGTTTCCAATCAACTGTACTTTGTTTCTAAGTGTGTTCATAATTTTAAATTTATTGTTAAACAGTTAAGACATGCCCCAAACTCTTCAGGACTTTTGTTGGTGCAAACATATTTCACTTTCCAAACCTAAGTCGGTAATTAAATGGTTACTTTCGTTTGTAAGTGAATGTAGTCGTTTGTAAACGAATAAATAAACTCACTTAATTAATGTAACTTTGCAGTAATGATAAGACTTGTAAGCTATATTTATCCAATAACCAGAAAAGTAAAATCCGATTTTAACGGCATCTTAGAAATTACCTGGTACAACGGAAAAAAACATCTAAACGCCAAAAATGCCAACTATTCGTATGGCTCTTTACAGAAAATTTTGAAGATAGGTTTACAAAAAATTGATCTTAGTCGATGTAAAGAAATACTGCTTTTAGGAATGGGTGGTGGTAGCGTCATTAAAACTTTACTACAAGATTTCAACTATAAAAATCATATTACGGCAATAGATATTGATCCGGTAATTATTGATATTGCAAAAGAAGAATTTGAACTGACAAAAAGTAAAAATTTAGAAATTATTTGTACCGATGCTTTACAATTTATGCAACAAAATAAAAAGCAATTTGATCTAATTATTATCGATTTATTTGTTGATACAGAAATACCCACTTCTTTTTTTAGCAATTTATTTTGGCAAGATATTATAAAGGCAATTGGTTCAAGAGGAAATATTTTATTTAACGCCTCTCTGCATATATCTGATGATAAAAAGCTTTCAAATATTATCACACTTTTAAATAATAATAAGTACCAGGTTGAAAAAATGAAAAAGGTAAATCAAACTAATACGTTACTGATAGCAAAATCATCTTATTGAACATCATCTTAAATAAATTAACTATGAAAATTTTTATTGAGACAGATCGCCTGATATTAAGAGAAATTGTAAATTCTGACGTTGATGCAATGTATGACTTAGATTCTAATCCTGAAGTTCATAAATATCTGGGTAATAAACCTGTAAAAACGAAAGAAGAATCTAAAAAAATGATTGATTCTATCAGGCGACAATATTCAGATAGAGGTATAGGCAGGTGGGCGGTTATCAATAAAGAAACCCAAGAATTTATGGGTTGGGCCGGACTAAAACTCAATACCGAAGAACCCATGAATGGCTATATTAATTATTACGATATAGGTTATCGTTTTATCAAAAAGTTTTGGGGAAAAGGGTACGCCACAGAATCGGGAAAAGCTTCAATTCGTTACGCTTTTGATATTATGAAACTAAAAACAGTGTACGGAATAACTGAAATTAATAATGAAGCATCTCATAATGCATTGATAAAAATAGGATTGAGCCATGTAGAAAATTTTAATTATGAGAAAGATAATTTAACATTGCGCTGGTATGAGGTCTCCAATGTAAGAGTTTCGTAAGCACTGAAAAGGCAAAACAAATAACACAGTGATGATTACCAATTCATTTAGTTGAATGCAATCGTTTGTAATCGGATATTTTGTAACTTGCTTCAAAAATTAATCAAAATGGCTCAAAATCTAAAATTTGCACTTGTTGTTTTTATAATTTCTTTAAGCAGTTATTCACAAGAATCTAATTCAAACACTTTACAACTTACCGAAAATGCAACTTCACCCAATGCTACTTTAGAAGATGTCTCATGGATTCAAGGTCATTGGAAAGGAGAGGCTTTTGGTGGTATTACCGAGGAAATTTGGAGTCCTCCTTTAGGCGATTCTATGATGTTTGTTTTCAAATTGGTAGTAGATAATAAGGTTGTCTTCTATGAAGCCGGCGGCATCCGTCAAGTAGATGAAACGCTCTTTTTACAATTTAAACACTTTCATGGAGACTTTAAAGGTTGGGAAGAAAAAGATGAAACAGTAGATTTTAAATTGGTAAAAATTGAAGATAATAAGGTTTATTTTGAAGGTTTTACTTTTGAAAAAATCAGCGATACTGAGATCAATTTATATGTTGTTATTGACCAAAAAGATGGAAAGAGTGAAGAAGTGAAATTCAATTATAAAAAGTAACCCATGCAAAAATTGTGTCCTGAATGTGGTGAAAAAATTGTAGGCAGAACTGATAAAAAATTCTGTACAGATTATTGTAGAAATGCCTATAATAATAAAATAAATAAAGACAGTAAAAACCTCATTAGAAACACCAATAATCGACTTAGAAAAAATTATAAAATCTTAAGTGAATTGAATCAATCAGGTAAAACCAAAGTAACAAGGGTTAAATTATTAAATCATAATTTTGATTTTAACTTTTTTACCTCTATCTATACAACAAAAACAGGAAATACATATTATTATATCTATGACCAAGGATACTTAGCTCTAGAGAAAGAGTTTTACTTATTAATTAAGAAAGATTAATGTAAAATTAAATTCGTGAGAATTCCTAAAACATGCCTTGTTTGTTCCACCGACGGCGTACAGTCCGTATTCGGGTTATATCTCTTACTTCCAACTATTTCCTTTTTGTTCTAAGGCAGCAATTAAAATGTCTTTCTGACTAATTTGACCCAGTAATTTCCCATTTTCAACTATAGGGAAACGTCTTCTTTTAGATTGCAAAAATCGTTCAGCAGCTTCAAAAATATTTAAATTCCCTTCAATTGTTTCCACATTTTTTACCATATGTTTTTCAACATTGTCATTGTCTATAGGTATATTATAATATCGGCTTTCAGAGATATGCTTGATACAATCTCCTTCAGAAATAATCCCCAATAATTCGTTATTCTCATTGACAACTGGTCCGCCGGAAATCTTATTTTTAATTAAGGTATCCATGACTTCAGCCACAGGTTGATTAGGTTTAAATGTAATCAACTTTGTTGTCATATAATCTGAAACCAATGCTGGTTTTAATTCTTCTTTTTTGAGCGGATTTCTACGTCCTTGAAAACTTTTAACTGCCATAACTATCCATTTTAGTTTCGATAAATATAATAATAAATTTTTTAAAAGAAAAGCCTTATCTTAGTCACTACCTAAAAATAACATCAATCTAACCTTTTGTCATGTCTTTAAAAAAATATACCTCAACAATTTCTTTTTTAATTATTATCGCTACAATTTACTTTAGTTTTTTGTCTTTGATGCCTCAAAAAGTAAGTGATGCTTCTACTCCATTAACAGAATTCTCGACAGAAAGAGCCTTACTTCATCTAAAAAAAATTACTAAAAAACCACATTATGTTGGTTCATTTGATCATAAGAATGTAAGAGACTACATAGTAAAACAATTAGAGCAATTAGGTTTAAAAATAGAAATTCAGCAACAAGTCGCAATCAATAAAACGCATCGTCAAAGTACTATTGCTCAGAATATTTTGGCTAGAATAAAAGGAACCAATAGCGACAAAGCACTATTATTACTTACTCATTATGATTCTGCACCAAGTTCATCATTAGGTGCTAGTGATGCCGGAAGTGGCGTTGTTACGATATTAGAAGGTTTGCGTGCTTTTTTAGCAAATAATAAACAACCTAAAAATGACATTATTGTTTTAATTTCTGATGCTGAAGAAATAGGATTGTTAGGTGCTAGTGCTTTTGTAAATCACCATCCCTGGGCAAAAGATGTAGGTTTGGTACTAAACTTTGAAGCTCGAGGCAGTGGCGGACCAAGTTATATGTTATTGGAAACCAACGGAGGTAATAAAAATCTTATTCAGCAATTTAGAAAAGCAAATCCTGACTATCCCGTAGCTACCTCTCTAATGTACAGCATTTATAAAATGTTACCTAATGATACTGATCTTACAATTTTTAGAGAAGATGGTGATATAGATGGATTCAATTTTGCCCTAATTGATGATCATTTTGATTATCATACTGCTCAAGATAACTACAAAAGATTAGATAGAAATACATTAGAACATCAAGCTACTTATCTAATGCCTTTATTGAATTATTTTGCAGATGCCGATCTAACTAATTTAAAATCTGATACCGATTATGTATATTTTAATATGCCCATTATAGGAATGGTCTATTATCCGTTTTCATGGATTTTGCCATTATTGATCATAGTAATATTATTATTTATTGGATTAGTATTTTATGGTGTTTCTCAGCATAAGTTACACATTAAACAAATTTTTATCGGATTTATACCTTTTCTATTATCCTTAATACTTTCAGGATTATTTGCAGTTTATGGATGGAAATTATTAAAAGTATTTCATCCACAATACAACGATATTCAACACGGTTTCACTTATAATGGTCATTTATATATCGCTGCTTTTTCAGCTTTAACGGTGGCAATCACTTTTTTAGTTTACTCCAAATATTTTAAAAAAATTCAAACAACAAATCAGGTTATTGCGCCTATTCTTATTTGGATACTTATTAATATTGTTATTGCAATATTTTTAAAAGGTGCGGGGTATTTTATTATTGCTGTACTTTTTGGTATTTCTTCTTTAGCAATACTTTTGTTTTCTAAGAAACATCCTCAAAACAACCAATTATTATTAACGATACTTTCTATACCTATTTTAATACTATTTGTGCCTCTGATTCAAATGTTTCCAATAGGTTTGGGTTTAAAAATATTAGTCGTTAGCACCACTTTTATTGTTTTACTTTTCGGATTATTAGTTCCTGTTTTTTCGGGTTATAAAAATAATAAAAGACTAGGTCAGCTCTTTTTAGTATTATCTATTATCATCTTTATATCTGCATCTTTTAAATCTGGTTATAATGAAGATAGAAAACAACCAAATAGTATTAATTATGTGTTTGATGCTGACAAAAATGAAGCTTATTGGGCCAGTTATGATAGAAATGTAGATGAATTTACACAGCAATTTTTAGGTGAAGATCCAACAAAAGGCGGATTTGATAGTTCAACCACAGCCAGTAAATATGGAACTAGAATAAAACTTCATAAAAAAACAGCTGTTAAAAACATAGCACAACCTGTAATTGATGTTATTTCAGATACAATAATCAATAATGACAGAATTGTTCATTTTTCAATTACATCTCAGCGTAAAGCAAATCGTATTGAATTATTGTCAAATAATAATATCACATTCAAAACATTCAGTGTAGACGGCGTTCATTTAGCAAAAAAAGAAGGGTATGATTTCGTATTTAACACAAGTTTTAAAAAAGGAAATCAAGTTCTAAGTCATTACATAATAGGAGATGATGAAAGCTTAGAAATTAAATTTTCAATACCTAAAGAAGAAAAATTATCACTGACAATGTATGAAACATCTTATGATTTATTAAAAAGCTCACTTTTTAATGTTGAACCATTATATCATATCAAACCAAGAAATAAATCAATGATGCCCTCACCGTTTATTAACAACGATGCAATTATTGTAAAAAAGCAATTAAATTTTTAGTTTAATTTTATAAAAAATCATCTGTTTCCTTATATACACTAAGTTAGAAACTTTATCTTTGAGCTCAGATAAATATATACTAATGATAACTATTGATGATTTTAATTTTGCTAATAAAAAAGCACTAATTCGAGTTGATTTTAATGTTCCCTTAAATGATAATTTTCAAGTTACTGATACCACCCGAATTGAAGCAGCCAAACCTACTATAATCAAAGTATTAGAAGATGGAGGCAGTGTGATTCTGATGTCACATCTAGGAAGGCCAAAAGGTGTTGATGATAAATTTTCATTACAACACATAATTGAAAAAGTTAGCGAAGTAATTGGTGTGCAAGTTAAATTTGCTTCTGATTGTGTAGGCGAAGTTGCTGAAAAAGCTTCGGCAGAACTAGCTCCAGGAGAGATATTATTATTAGAAAATTTACGCTTTCACGAGGAAGAAAAGTCGGGAGACCTTACTTTTGCCGAGCAACTATCTAAACTAGGAGACATTTATGTAAATGATGCCTTTGGCACGGCGCATAGAGCTCATGCTTCTACCGCAATTATTGCTCAATTTTTCCTAGATAAAAAATGTTTTGGTTATTTATTAGCCAAAGAAATTAAAAGTATTAAAAAAGTACTCGAAGAAAGTGAAAAACCGGTTACTGCCATTATTGGTGGTGCAAAAGTTTCTTCAAAAATAGATGTGATAAAAAACATTTTAGACAAAGTTGATAATATTATTATTGGTGGCGGAATGGCATTTACTTTTATCAAAGTAAAAGGTGGAAAAATAGGCGATTCTCTCGTTGAAAATGATAAATTAGACTTGGCTCAAGATATTTTAAACTTGGCTAAACAAAAAAATACAAGAATTCATTTACCTATTGATGTGATTGCCGCTGATGCTTTTAGTGAAGATGCAAATACAAAAATTTTTCCTTCTAATGATATTCCCGATGGATGGATGGGTTTAGATGCTGGTCCGAAAACCAATGTAGGATTCTCTTTTATTATAGCCGAATCAAAAACCATTTTATGGAATGGTCCATTAGGTGTTTTTGAAATACCTGCGTTTGCTAAAGGCACAATAGAATTAGGAAATGCTATTGCCGATGCAACTGAAGAAGGTGCTTTTTCCTTGGTTGGCGGAGGTGATTCTGTTGCAGCAGTAAAACAATTCGGATTTGCAGATAAGGTAAGTTATGTGTCAACCGGTGGTGGCGCTATGTTAGAAATGTTAGAGGGCAAAACCTTACCAGGAATTGAGGCTGTTTTAAGTTAAAAGTTAGGAGACTGGAGACCGAAGCTCTTATTTTTTTGTACAAATTTTAAATTTAAGATAATAATACTTGATGCGTTTGTGAGAAACTATGAAATACACAACACTACCAAATACCAATATAAAAGTAAGTAAGATCTGTTTAGGTACGATGACGTGGGGAGAACAGAATACAGAAGACGAAGGACATGAACAAATGGATTATGCCTTATCACAAGGTGTGAATTTTTTTGATACTGCCGAATTATATCCTGTCCCTGCAAGAGCAGAAACCTATGGAGCAACTGAAAAAATTATTGGTTCATGGTTTAAAAAAACCGGAAACAGAGATAAAATTATTTTGGCAAGTAAAATTGCCGGTTCTGGACCTTATACCGCACATGTTAGAAACACAGGTTTTTCAAAAGAAGCCATTACCGAAGCTATACACGGAAGTCTACAGCGTTTACAAACCGATTATATTGATCTCTATCAATTGCATTGGCCTGAAAGACCAGTGAATTGCTTCGGAGTTAGAGATTTTCCTTATCAACTAAAAACACAATGGGAAGATAATTTTGCAGAAATTTTAGAAACACTTAACGGGTTTATCAAACAAGGAAAAATAAGAAATATAGGGCTTTCAAATGAATCTCCTTGGGGCGTAATGCGTTATTTAGACGAATCAAAAACCAAAGATTTACCTAGAATGCGTACCATACAAAATGCATACTCACTAGTACATAGAACTTATGAAGCCGGACTCTCTGAAGTTTCAACACGTGAAAATATTGGTCTTTTAGCCTACTCTCCGCTGGCATTTGGCATTCTTACAGATAAATATTTGAATAATACTTCAAAAGATTCTCGAGCTAATTTATTTCCTAGTTTTTGTAGTAGATATACGACCGAACAATCAATAAATGCAGTTAAAAAATATGCCGCTCTTGCTCAAAAACACAATTTAACTTTAGCGCAATTATCCTTAGCTTTTGTAAATCAATTACCATTTGTAACCAGCAATATTATTGGTGCTACAAAACTAAGTCAGTTAAAAGAAAATATTGACAGTATTAATATTGATCTGTCAAAAGAAATTATTAATGAAATTAATGCAGTTCATGCTTTGACGCCAAATCCGGCAGCATAGTTATAACCACCTCGTCTTTATGCTACGCATAAATCCACTCCTCCTTAAAAATGAGGAGAGTTTAAAGGCTAACAAACTAAAGAAATTTTACATCTTATCGAATAACTCGATCAAAATTCCTTCCCTTTCAAGGGAAGGTGGTCGCCAAAAGCGGACGGAAGGGTTAATATCCTAATTTTTCTCGTACTCTTCCTAATACTTCTTGTGCTACTTTTTTAGCTTTTTCAGTACCAACAGCTAAGGCTTTATCAATTTCAGGTAAATTATTCATATAATGATTATACAACTCACGTTCTTTAGCATATTTTGTAATTAGTAGTTCAAAAAAAGCTTGTTTCGCATGACCGTATCCATAATTACCTCCCAAATAATTGGCTTTCATTTCGGCAATTTGTGTTTCATCAGCTACCAATTTATACAAAGCAAATAAATTACAGGTATCAGGGTTTTTGGGTTCTTCTAATGGTGTACTATCCGTTTGAATTTTCATAATTTGTTTTCGTAACTTCTTATCATCTAAAAACAAATTGATATCATTATTCCTCGATTTACTCATTTTTTCACCATCTGTACCAGGTACCAACATAGTATGTTCTTGAACTTTAGCTTCAGGCGGTACTAATATATTTCCCATTTTATGGTTAATTCTATTTGCTACATCTCGTGACATTTCTAGATGTTGCAATTGATCTTTTCCAACAGGAACAATATCTGCATCATACAATAAAATATCAGCAGCCATCAACATTGGGTAAGTAAATAAACCTGCATTTACATCTTCTAATCTATCGGCTTTATCCTTAAAACTATGCGCTAATGTCAAACGTTGATACGGATAAAAACAACTTAAATACCAGGCTAATTCAGTAACCTCTGGAATATCACTTTGACGATAAAACACGGTTTTGCCAATATCTAATCCGAATGCTAACCAAGTTGCAGCCGTACTATAGGTATTCGATTTAATAGCAGCACCATCTTTAATTTGTGTAAGCGTATGCATATCAGCTATAAACAGAAACGACTCATTTTTTGGATCATTCGACATTTCAATGGCTGGAATAATAGCGCCTAATAAATTTCCTAAATGTGGTGTTCCGGTACTTTGTACTCCTGTAAGTATTCTTGACATTATTAAAATTTAATAAAGCAAAAATACATATTTCAATAACAAGTTATAAGTCAAAAATGTATTTTATCAATAATATTGAGGTTTCGACTATGCTCAACCTGACATAATTGTATTTTTAGTAAATGAATGTCTCCTCGAGCGCAGTCGAGAGGTTAAAGTTGTTATCCTAAACCTCATATTAGTAGCCATATTCATTTAAAATATATTCCAATTATAAATTGCTATTTTTGGTACTTATGAATTTCTTTAAAAATATTTTTCGCATCTTTTGGCGTCCTTGGTTTTATGGTTGGGTTCTTTTTTCAATAATAGCAGTGCTGCCTATACTAGTAATAGTAATCTCTTATGATCGATTTTACAAAACCTTTTTTAAAATTGCCAGAGCCTGGGGTAAAACCATTCTTTTTGTGATGGGTTTTAAACCTGTTATTGAGACAGAACAAGAAATTGACCCTGATAAAAGTTATATGTTCATTGCCAATCATGCATCCTTAATAGATGTCATGTTGATGTTATCTGTAACTAAAAACCCTGCTGTTTTTGTAGGAAAAAAAGAATTAAGAAAAGTTCCTATTTTCGGGTATGTATTTAGAAAAAGTAGCATTTTAGTTGACAGAAGTAATCCTGAAAGCAGAAAAGAAGTATATAAGAGTGCTCAAAATAAAATAAATCAAGGATTAAGCATCATCATTTTTCCTGAAGGTTTAGTACCAGAAGAAGATATTTTGTTGAGTGATTTTAAAAATGGCGCTTTTAGATTGGCAATTGAACATCAGATACCAATTGTGCCTATGACCTTTTATGATGTTAAGAAACGTTTTTCGTGGACTTTTTTTAGCGGATGGCCCGGTAAATTACGAGTTAAAATTCATAACTTTATACAAACAAAAGGATTAACTTTAGATGATGTAGAAACTACGAAGCAAAAAGCTTATAATATTATTTATAATGAGTTGGTTGCTGATATAGATAAACATTCCTAAGTTTATCTGTTTTTTGTCATTCCTGCGTAAGCAGGAATCTCATGAACATTTACGGGTTATAAACTAGATTCCTGCCTAAGCAGGAATGACAATCGTAGCCAAATAAAAATAAAGTTTCACCAATGAAAAACAAGCACATTACATATTATAACTCAACAGAAGAAAAGTTAAATGTAATTACCCACGCCATCGGTTTAATATTGAGTATTGCAGCTTTGGTAGTGTTGATAGTTCATGCTAGCTATAACGGCTCTGCAAGACATATTGTTAGCTTTACAATTTTTGGTGCAAGTTTGATTCTACTGTATTCGGCGTCGACGCTTTATCATTATTCACAAAAACCAAACATCAGACGTAAACTAAATATTGTAGATCATGCTTCTATATATGTTTTAATAGCCGGAACTTATACTCCTTTTACTTTGGTTACTTTAAAGGGACCTCTAGGTTGGACTATTTTCGGAATTACCTGGGGAATTGCTTTGATTGGTATTTTTTTTAAATTATTTTATACGGGTAGGTTTGATAAAATCTCTACCATTGCGTATGTTGCAATGGGGTGGATCATCATTTTTGCTATAAATCCATTAATCGAAAATTTACCTTTAAACGGATTGTATTGGTTGCTGACTGGCGGAATTTCTTATACTATAGGAGCTGTTTTATACAGCATTAAAAAGATAAAATACAACCATGCCATATTTCATATTTTTGTGTTGTTTGGTAGTTTTGCACACTTTATGGCTGTCTATTTTTATGTATTGAAGCATTAAACAGCTTCTTTCTGATGTAGTAATCTAGTCAATTTAATGGATAGATCTAGTAAAATAATTTTAGCATTTCCATTACGTTCAATATGATAGATTGCTTCATTTAACTCTTTATTGATTTCCATAATATTGGCACCATGCACAAAAGGAGCAAATTTTTCTAAATCAAATTTAGGAGTAGTTGGTTCTAAAAAAACTAATGAATCAGCCGCATAATTTTTAAGCATGGCTTGTCTGAAAAATTGTAAGCAGTAATGTAAAAAACTCTTTTGGACTTCTCTACCTGTTCCTGCAATGGTTTCACTCCAGGCAACTAATTCTTGAATGATGGTGGCATTACCTTTGGCTCTAAATGCAGTGCGTATCCATGTAATAAACCACTGTTCAAATTGTTCATCGTAAGTAGAATGATGTAAAATTTGGATGGCTTTATTCCAATTTCCATCAGCCTGATGTGCAATTTTAATAGCTTCGTTTTCGGTAATATGTTCTCTTTCTACCAAAGCATCTTTTATATGATTTTCGCTAAGCGGAAATAATTTAATCGTTTGGCAACGCGATAAAATAGTCTGGAGTATTTGATCTTCATTTTCGGTAATCAATAATAAAATGGTCTTTTCAGGTGGCTCTTCTATTAGTTTTAGTAATTTATTAGAAGCTGCAATATTCATTTTTTCAGCCATCCAAATAATCATGATTTTATGATTACCTTCATATGCTTTTAAAGATAATTTTTTTACAATGGCTTCTGCTTCATCTACACCTATTTGCCCTTGTTTATTCTCAATACCTAATTGTTGAAACCAGTCTAATACATCTCCATAAGGGTTATTAGCAATAAATTGTCGCCATTCTTCTAAAAACAGATCGCTTACCGGGTGTCTTTTTACATTACTCGTTGTTGCAACCGGAAAAGCAAAATGTAGATCAGGATGTGCCAACTTATCGAATTTTAAATTACAAGCATGGTCGCCAGTAATATTCTCACCATCAGAATTATTACATAATATATATTGAGCATATGCTATGGCCAAGGGCAAAGCGCCGGTTCCTTTAGGAGCAACAAATAATTGTGCATGCGGAATTCGACTATTTTCAACTGAATGAACGAATTGTTTTTTTACAGCTGTCTGATCTATGATATCTTTGAAAAGCATATGACAAATATAATAGAACCCGTTGAATATTGAGCTTTTAAAGTTTTAAACCTTAACCTTTCTGAAAAAATTATTTAGTAATTCTTTACCAATAATCGTTATCTTTACAAATTATAAAATTATTTATGAATTTTCAATCGGCTTTTTAATTTAGAAAGTTTGATTTCAAAATATACAACATACTATGAGCTGTAATAGTTGCTCTACAGAAGCCAATGGCGTCCCAAAAGGTTGCAAAAGTAATGGAAACTGTGGTACAGGAAGCTGTGACAAATTAACTGTTTTCGATTGGCTATCAAATATGTCTTTGCCTAACGGACAGTCTAAATTTGACATTGTAGAAGTCCGTTTTAAAAACGGAAGAAAACATTTTTTTAAAAACACTAAAAATTTATCAGTTAACATTGGTGATGTTATTGCTGTTGAATCTTCTCCAGGACATGATATAGGTACGGTGTCTTTAACCGGTGAACTGGTTAAAGTACAAATGCGTAAAAAAAGCGTTGGTTTTGATGATGAAGAAGTAAAGCAAATTTACAGAAAAGCTTCACAGAAAGACATAGATATTTGGGTAGCATCTCGAGATAAAGAACAAGATTTACAACGACAATCTAGGCTTATTATCAGTCGCTTAGGCTTACAAATGAAACTCTCTGATGTTGAATACCAAGGTGATGGTAACAAAGCTACTTTTTATTATACTGCTGATGAAAGGGTTGATTTTAGACTATTAATCAAAGAGCTGGCTTCAACTTTTAGAATTAGAATTGAAATGAAACAAGTTGGTCTGCGGCAAGAAGCCGCTCGTTTAGGAGGTATAGGTTCTTGTGGAAGGGAGCTGTGTTGCTCAACTTGGTTGACCGATTTTAGATCAGTAAGTACTGCATCAGCAAGGTATCAGCAATTATCATTAAATCCTCAAAAATTAGCGGGTCAATGTGGCAAATTAAAATGTTGTTTAAATTATGAATTAGACTCGTACGTTGACGCTCTAAAAGGTTTCCCAAAAACTGATACCTGGTTACAAACAGAAAAAGGCACAGCAGTCTTTCAGAAAATGGATATTTTTAAAGGGTTATTTTGGTATGCCTACAAAGACAATCCTATACATTGGGTTGTGCTAAAAGTTGATCAGGCTAAAGAAATTATCGAAATTAACAAACAAAAGAAAAAGGTTGAAAGTTTAGAAAGCTATGCTTTTGAATTAAATTTTGAAAGTGAAAATGATGTTTCTTTCACAGATGTTGTAGGTCAAGATAGTCTGACACGCTTTGATAGCAACAAGCGAAGAAAAGGAAGAAAAAAACGTAATAATAGAAGAAAAAACACTCGCAAAAATGCGTAAACTATTCATTATAATTGGTATTTCATTAAGTATTATTGCTTGCAATGATACAACCGTTTATAGCACTTATAAACCCATTAAAAAATCACAATGGCATAAAGATTCTATTATTAATTTTACTTTTAAACCTGTTGACACGCTCTCAGAAAATAATGTTTATATTAATTTGAGAAATAATAATGATTATCAATATAGCAACCTTTTTCTAATTGTAGGAATTGATTTTCCTGATAACAAAAGCGTGGTTGATACTTTAGAATATGAAATGACAAATGCAGAAGGTAAATTTTTAGGTGATGGTTTTACAGATTTAAAGGAAAATAAATTAGAATATAAAAGCAAAATGATTTTTCCGACCACTGGTGCTTATAATATTTCAGTACAACATGCAATGCGTAAAAATGGAGATGTAAACGGAATTATGTTCCTTGAAGGTATTACCGATGTAGGATTACAAATTGAAAAAATAACAACAAATGACTAAAAAATCACCAGCAAATATTATTTTTAAAAAAATTACTAAATGGATTTGGAGACTTTTCTTTGGAGGAATTCTCTTTATTGCACTTTTATTTTTACTAGCCTCTTTCGGAGCCTTTGGTACTTTACCAACTTTTGAAGAATTAGAAAATCCTGAAAGTAATTTAGCCAGTGAAGTAATAACTATTGATGGTAAAACAATTGGTAAATATGCTTTTGAAAATCGTACACCGGTAAAATTTAAAGATTTACCAGAAAATCTTGTAAAAGCACTTGTTGCAACAGAAGATGAACGTTTTTATGAACATTCGGGCATCGATTTTAGAGGCACCATTAGAGCTTTTGCTTTTTTAGGATCAAGAGGTGGTGCTAGTACCATTACACAACAATTAGCTAAATTATTGTTTCATGGTGAAGGATCAAAAAATTTAGCTCAAAGAATTATTCAAAAATTTAAAGAATACGTAATTGCTATTCGTTTAGAACGCCATTATACGAAGCATGAGATCATCACAATGTATTTAAATAAACAAGGTTTTTTATTCAATGCTGTAGGTATTAGATCAGCCTCAAGAATATATTTTGGTAAAGAACCTAAAGATTTGAATGTAGAAGAATCTGCTGTTCTTGTTGCCATGCTAAAAAATCCAAGACAGTATAATCCTCAAAGGAAAATTTCTAAAGAAAAATCTTTACAACGCCGAAATGTCGTCCTAAAACAAATGGAAAAAAACGATTTGATTACTACGAAAGAAAAAGATTCTTTACAAAAATTACCCATCATTTTAGATTTCTCTCCTGAAGATACGAATTTCGGTGTGGCCACCTATTTTAGAGAATATCTACGTGGGTTTTTAAAAGGATGGGTCAAAGAAAACCCTAAACCTGATGATTCTGAGTATGATATTTATCGTGACGGATTGAAAATTTATGTTACGTTAGATTCTCGTATGCAAAAAAATGCTGAAGAAGCCATGCAAGAGCATATCTCTAATTTACAGCGTGTCTTTTTTATGCAACAAAAATCAAATAGAACAGCTCCTTTTTATGAACTCACAAAAAAAGAGATAAATAAAACTATCGAATCTGCAATGAAGCGTTCTAATCGATGGAAACGAATGGAAAAAGCAGGAATTTCAGAGAAAAAAATTCGCACTTCTTTCGAAACTAAAACTGCAATGAAAATATTTTCATGGAAAGGTGATATCGATACTATTATGTCTCCAATCGACTCTATTAGATATTATAAACACTTTATGCATGCAGGCTTGCTTTCTGTTGAACCTCAGACTGGCCATGTAAAAGCATGGGTAGGTGGTATTAATTATAAACATTTTCAATATGATCATGTAAAACAAGGCGCTCGTCAGGTAGGTTCAACATTCAAACCTTTTGTATATGCTACGGCTATCAATCAGTTACAATTATCGCCTTGTGAAGAATTGTCAAATACGCCTTATACCATTCCTAAGGAAAAATATGGTATGCCCGAAGATTGGACGCCTAAAAACGCTACTGGAAAATACGGAGGTATGAAAACATTAAAAAATGCCTTGGCAAATTCAACCAACGTAATTACTGCACAATTGATAGATAAGGCCACTCCAAAAAATGTAGTGAGACTGGCTAAAAACTTAGGCATAACTAATGAAATTCCTGAAGTTCCTTCTATTGCCTTAGGAAGTGTAGATCTAACACTTTATGAAATGGTAGGTGCCTACAGTTCATTTGCAAATAAAGGAATGTATGTTGAGCCTATGATGATTCTTCGAATTGAAGATAAAAATGGTACTGTATTATCAGATTTTACACCTAAGACCAAAGAAGTATTAAGTGAAGAATCTGCTTATACAATCCTTAATTTACTAGAAGGCGTTACAACCGCAGGTTCAGGTCAACGTTTACGTAGCTCTGCAGGTGTATATCCCGATAGTATTGTATCTGGATATCCCTATAGATTTAAAAACCCTATTGCGGGTAAAACGGGTACTACACAAAATCAATCTGATGGTTGGTTTATGGGAATTGTTCCTAATTTAACTACCGGTGTTTGGGTGGGTGCTGATGATAGAGCTACTCATTTTGTTGATATTGGGAGAGGTCAGGGAGCTTCAATGGCATTACCTATTTGGGGATTATATATGAAAAAATGTTATGCTGACAAAACGTTAAAAATTAGTGATAAATCTTTTTATAAACCTGCTAATCTAAAAGTTGAATTAGATTGTGAAAAATATAAAAAAGAGAATGGTGAAAATGGTGGTGAAGACACGGACAGTATTGATGATGAATTTTAATATCTATTTAAATTGAAAGCTTCTTGGATACCTACTGAAAAAATAACACAGAACAGCAACATTTACAAAATGATGCAGCAACATCATTTTGCTTCTTATGACGATTTTTGGCAGTGGTCAGTTCAAAATAAAGAGAGCTTTTGGGCAGAGACTGTCAAGAATTTAGATATAAAACTTCAAGAGTCTTTCTCAACTATTCTTGATATTTCTAAAGGTGTTGAACAGCCTGAATGGCTTAAAAATGCCAAACTAAATATTACCGATAGTTGTTTTCAGAATGATGATATAGCTACTGCTGTTATCTATCAAAAAGAAGGTGGTAATATTCAAAAAATATCTCAAAAAAATCTTAAAAAATTGGTCAATAATGTTGCCAATGGTTTGCGTAATTTAGGCATAAGAACCGGTGACACCATTGCTATTGACATGCCTATGACCTTAGAGGCTGTGGCAATATATCTAGCTGCTATTAAAGCCGGAAACCCTGTTGCCACTATTGCTGATAGTTTTACTTCTAATGAAATTTCTGTTCGTTTAAACATTACCAAACCTAAAGTTATTTTTACCCAAGATGTATTATTAAGAGCTGGTAAAGTATTACCGTTATATGAGAAAGTAACTGAAGCGGATGCGCCTAAGGCAATTGTAATTAAAGCCTCAGATACTATTATTCAATTAAGGTCTGACGATTTGTACTGGGATGATTTTCTATCGAATAATGACATTTTTGAAAGTATGATTCAAAATCCTGACGATATCATAACTATTTTATTTTCTTCAGGTACTACTGGAGAACCCAAAGCTATTCCCTGGACGCATACCACACCTATAAAAGGGGCTTCAGATGGCTATTACCATCACGACATTCAACAAAATGATGTAGTTTGCTGGCCAACAAATTTAGGATGGATGATGGGTCCATGGCTTATTTTTGCTGCTTTGATCAATAAAGCTTCAATTGCGTTATATTATGGCGCTCCAATGGGTAAAGAGTTTGGTGAATTTGTTCAAAATGCTAAGGTGACTATGTTAGGCGTAGTACCAAGTATTGTAAAAAACTGGATGAAAACAAAGTGTAATGAAAATCTAGATTGGAATTCTATAAAATGTTTTAGTTCTACAGGTGAAGTTTCTAATCCGCAAGAAATGGAGTACTTAATGCGGCTTGCAAATAACAAACCTGTAATTGAGTATTGTGGAGGTACTGAAATTGGTGGTGGATATGTAACCAGTACCATCGTACAGCCTAATATAGCTAGTGTGTTTTCTACGCAGGTATTGGGTGGTGAGTTTGTATTATTAGATGAAGATGGAAAGCCTTCAAATAAAGGGGAATTGTATTTAATTCCGCCCATTATGGGTTTATCTAATATCTTACTTAATAGAAATCATCACGATGTGTATTTTAAAGATACACCAACCTATAAAGGTCGAAAATTGCGTCGTCATGGCGATCAGCTTGAGCGATTGGATAATGGATATTATAAAGCACAAGGCAGAGTTGACGATGCCATGAACTTAGGTGGTATCAAAGTAAGTTCTGTACAAATTGAAGCTGTGGTTAACGATTTATCTTTTATAAAAGAATCTGCTGCAATTGCTGTTTCGCCAAAAGATGGAGGCCCTAGTTTATTGGTGATCTATTATGTAGAAAAATCAGATGATTTATCAAATGATGAATATCTAGTAAGTGCTAATCAAATTATCAGAAAAAAATTAAATCCACTTTTTAAAGTTTCTGATCTGGTAAAAATTGATACCTTACCAAGAACGGCATCTAATAAAGTAATGCGTAGAAAACTACGCGATTTATACGAACAAAAATGAATATTATCTCATACAATGTAAACGGAATCAGAGCAGCGCTCAAAAAAGGATTTATAGAATGGTTGCAAGCAGCAGATCCAGATGTGATCTGTATTCAAGAAACAAAAGCACATAAAGAACAATTAGAATTGGAAGTTTTTGAACAAGCAGGTTATCCTTTTCATTATTGGTTTTCTGCTGAAAAAAAAGGCTATAGCAGTGTGGCAGTTCTATCTAAAACTAAGCCTAATCATGTTGAATATGGTACAGGTATTGAGTCTATGGATTTTGAAGGCCGCAATTTACGCTTAGACTTTAATGATGTGTCTATAATGAGCTTATATTTACCGTCAGGTACCAATGACGCTCGATTGAACTTTAAACTCAATTACATGGCTGAATTTCAGGAGTATATTAATAACTTGAGAAAGGAAATTCCGAACCTTGTTATTTGTGGTGATTATAATATTTGTCATGCAGAAATTGATATTCATAACCCAAAAATGAAAGGTGTTTCAGGTTTTTTACCTGAAGAGCGAGCATGGATTGGCAAGTTTATTGATAGTGGTTTTATAGATACATTTAGACATTTTAATTCGGCACCTCATAATTATAGTTGGTGGAGTTATAGAGCAAATGCCAGAAATAATAATAAAGGATGGCGTATTGACTATTGTATGGCTTCAGAGCCTTTAAAAGAGCGCTTAAAAAGAGCGTATATTTTACCGGAAGCCAGACATTCTGATCATTGTCCGATTGGGGTTGAAATATCCCATCCCTAGCCCTTCCCAAAAGGAAGGGGATAAAAACCTCTAATTAATAAACTTTGATTTAGAGAACTTTGTCATTCCTGCGTAGGCAGGAATCCAGATCGTAATAAGAACAAAATTAAATTTATCTCTCATGAAAAAACTGCTTTTAATCATCTTAACTTTAAGTCTGTCTACTTCTTGTGTTACCAAAAAAGTATATACAGAACTAGAAGAGAAATACAATAAACTCAGTGATAATAACTCCTCGCTCTTTGGTGAAAATCAAGATCTCATCTCAACCAAAAAAGAGCTAGAAGAGAGTAAACGTAAACTACAATCAGAAATTGATAAATTAGGTAGCGAAAAAGGGAAACTTACCAATGCTGTTGACCAATTAGAAGACAAGAAAAATACCTTAGAAAAAGAGTATAATGAGTTATCCGAAATGAGTGCTGAACAGCTTTCAGAAAAAGAAAAACAGAATAGAGCATTACTTGTACAACTACAGGAAAAAGAAAGCAAATTGACATCAGAAAGTGCCAGATTAGAAAAATTACAAAGTGAATTAAATGCTCGTTCATCACGCGTTGATGAATTGGAAGGTCTCATTGCGGCCAAAGAAGCCGCTATGCAACGCTTAAAAGATGCAGTATCTGCCGCTTTACAAGGTTTTGAAGGTAAAGGCTTGACCGTAGAACGAAAAAACGGAAAAGTATATGTTTCGATGGAAAACAAATTATTATTCGGTTCTGGTAGTTGGGCTGTTGGTAGTCAAGGAAAAAGTGCTGTGGTTAATTTAGCTGGAGTTTTAAAACAAAACCCCGATATAGATGTCTTGATTGAAGGACATACCGATAATGTACCTTATGGGGGTAAAGGTGTCGTTACCGATAACTGGGATCTTTCTACAAAACGTGCGACTGCCATCGTTAGAATTTTAGTAAATAATAGTGTAAACGCAGAACAGATTACAGCCGCGGGTAGAAGTAAATATATGCCCGTAGCCAGTAATTCTTCCATTTCAGGAAAAGCAAAAAATAGACGTATTGAAATCATTTTAGCGCCTAATTTAGATGCTATTAATGATTTGTTAGAAGAGTAAAGCCACCTTATCCCGATAGCTATCGGGACTTCCTAAGGGAGAGAATATTAATGTCATTTCTGTGCAAACAGGAATTCAGAGTCTTATAATTAAAAAGAGATTGCCACAAAAATTTTACAAATTTTCTCGCAATGACAAACATATCTAAGAAGTTTTATTCGCTAATTGCCCACAAGCAGCATCAATATCTTTACCTCTGCTACGACGAACATTGACAACAATTCTATTTGCTTCTAATGTTTTTACATACATTGCCGTTGCTTCTGATGATGCCTGTTGAAATTCACCATCATCAATAGCATTATATTCAATCAAATTAACTTTTGAAGGTATTTGTTTGCAATATGCAACCAAGGCATTGACATCTTTTTGGGTATCGTTAATGCCTTTCCAAATAACATACTCAAAAGTGATAGTTTTTTTGGTCTTTGAATACCAATATTGTAATGACTCTAATAATTCAGTCAAATTACTTTTCTCATTGATAGGCATCATTTTAGAACGCACCTCATCGATGGCAGAATGCAGTGAAACTGCTAGATTAAATTTCACTTCATCATCTGATAACTTTTTAATCATTTTAGGAATTCCAACAGTAGAAAGTGTGATACGTTTAGGAGACATCCCCAAACCTTCATCAGAAGTAATTTTATCAATAGATGCTAATACGTTTTTATAGTTCAGTAAAGGTTCGCCCATACCCATAAAAACGATGTTTGATAATTTATGGTTATGATAAAATCGACTCTGTTGGTCTATGGCCACTACCTGATCATAAATTTCATCGGGGTTCAAATTACGCATTCTCTTTAAACGAGCTGTTGCACAAAAATTACAATCAAGGCTACAACCTACCTGACTAGAAACACAAGCTGTAGTTCTGGTTTCTGTAGGAATCAATACAGATTCAACAATTAAACTATCATGTAGTTTGATGGCATTTTTAATAGTCCCATCACTAGAGCGTTGCATTTGGTCAACTTCAATATGATTGATCACAAAACTTTCTTCAAGCATGGTTCTGGTTTCTTTTGATAGATTGGTCATATCATCAAAAGAATGTGTTGCTTTATGCCATAACCATTCATAGACCTGATTCCCTCGAAAAGCTTTGTCACCATTTTCGATAAAAAAGTCTCTAAGTTGTTCTTTAGTTAATGCTCGTATGTCTTGTTTTTTTAGCATTCTGTTATAAAAAACGTCCTGATTCTAAGCGTTATTAGAATCAGGACGTTACTAATTTAGTAGGTATACCTTATTTGTCTAATACTATTTTCTTTACAATACTTTTATTCGTATCTATTTCAGTAATTTTAATAAAATAGATATCACTCGATAAATTACCTAGATCTATAATTTCATTATTCTGTAGTTTATTAAGCCTTAAAACTTGCCCAAGAGTATTATATATTTCATATTCAAAATCACTTATCCAGTTTTTAACCTTAATTTGAATAGCGCCTGAGGTAGGGTTAGGAAATACTGTAATATTTCTTTCTAAAGCTTCATCATTGATTGCTAATGCAGTATCTACTCTTAGCTCTGTAACTTCAGATGCTCCGAATTCACCTGTACTACTCAATATTACTACATTTCCATCAGCTTTAAGTGAATAATTACCAACCCCAAAGTCACAACAAATACCATCACCTTGAGAATCTTTAATTTCAAAAGTGTAACATTCTCCTAAAGAGACATTAAAAGATTCTTGAAAAGTCGTATTGTCTTGAGTGCTTCCATCATAAGGTCCGCCACTGTACAACACTGTACCACTACTGTTTCTAAACTCCCAAGTTGTTTCATTGGAATAATCATCTGTTAATAATTCTAAATGGACTTGAGTAGTATTAAATTCATCTGTTAAAGAGAAAATATTTGTGCTACTATCATTTGTGGTATTCTCATCAATTCCGCCATTAGGGTTTGAACTAGTAACATTAAATGTATGTGCCCCAGAAGCAACCGTTATTGGTGATAACACTATGTTATCCGTTCCATTTTGGGTTAATGAGCCAGTCCAATTTATTGTAGTTGGCGAACCTCCATCTATATCCCAATTTATAGTTAAACTGGTTAATGTAGTAGTTCCTGCATTATAAACTACAATTGTTGGAGTTACACTCCCACAAGATATACTAGGAATACTTGTATAAGGTGAACCATCAATTGCAAAAACTGCACTATTAGCAGAGTTTTCTACGGTATTGGGGTTAGTTCCTGCCGGATCTAACCAATCTTTTAATTGAGTCGCGGCTGTTCCACCGGCATCCCATGAAACACCAAATCGCCCATAATAATCAAATGCACCATTATCATCTGTTCCAGAACAAGCGGCTCCTCCACCAAAAAGTTGACCAATAATACGGCCATTATCATCAAATAATGGTGATCCTGATGATCCTGGTTCAGTAACTCCTAATTCCCAACCGTTATCTGCAGAAGTAATTTCCCAAGTTTGCGCCGTAGGCCCTCCATTAGGGCTCTTTATTACACCAGAATCATCTCTACTAATTTTCATAATATCTCCAGCAGGATGATGTATGCCAACAACGAATGGTGGAGAATTACCAGTTCTATCCCAACCGGCCCAAACTCTATCCCAAGCAGTAGGAATTGCACTATTTAATTCAAGTAAAGCAACATCAGAATTTGAATTATTTGCTCTAAGTGTTGCACCACTTATTGACATATTTGTTGGTCCATCCATACTTGCAGTTGTTGCAGCACAGACCGGGTTTGGACTAATCCAACCAAAACGAAATGCCCAGTTAGCAGTGTTTTGTCCGTTTGTACAATGATTAGCTGTCAATAAATACGGTATCTGATTGTTATTGGTATTATTTATAAGAGCTCCAGTACACCAATCATTCCCATTATTTAATATTAAAGCAACCGATTTTTTATTTTGATCTTTATGTTGTTCCCAATCAGACCCAATAGGGCAATCAACGTCATGATTGCAATCACCTGAATCTCCTAAGGTTTTTTGATAAGTTTCTCTGGTTCTATAACCATGAGTAGCTTTTGAAATATGTAGTTTACCTTGTCCTTTTACTTTTTTAGGCTCAAAATATTCAATCCAAACTTTATCTCCTTTTACAAGCCAAGTACCTAATATACCACTTTTTTGATTTTGAATATCCGTATAAGCTCCAAGTAAATCTGATCTATCCTCATTATAAAGGTATACTTTTCCGCCCTGAGGCATGTAAAATTCATCAAAAATAAAATTCAAACTCAAGGCTCCTTTAGATTCAAAAAGAATTCTCCAAACTCGATCTCCATTAGATACTTCTGTCCAAAGACCTGCATTTTCCAATCCATAATCTACCGTATGTTTATAGCCAAATCGCCAAGGCTTTGCTTGCAATTTATCATTGACCTTGTCTTCTTCTTGAATAGCTTTTAAATCAAAAGAAGGTAATTTTATAGCCTGTACAGTTTTAGTTTCTTGTAATTGAAGCTTCCAACTTATAGGTTTTCCTTCATTAGTCACCTGCGCAACCATAACTAACGAATAGAAAATTAAGAATAAGTGTAGTATTTTTTTCATGTCAATAGTGTTAAAAAGTCATCAAAGTCGTAAAGATATAAAAACTTTGACCAAAAAAAGCCTTATAAAATTATAAGGCTTTTCAGTTTCTGTGAATTCTAGAATATATTTATAAAATCAACATGGCATCACCATAAGAATAAAAATTGTATTTTTCTTTAATAGCTTCGGCATAGGCATGTTTTAAAAAGTCGTGCCCCGCAAAAGCAGAGGTCATCATCATTAATGTTGATTTAGGGGTATGAAAATTAGTAATCATGGCATTGGCAATACTAAAATCATGAGGCGGAAAAAGAAATTTGTTGGTCCATCCACTAAACGGTTTTAAACGTTGATTAGCAGATACTGAACTTTCAAAGGTTCTCATCACCGTTGTACCTACAGCACATATTCTTCTTTTATTATCTAATGCATTATTTACAATTTTAACGGCACTTTCAGGGATATCAATTTGTTCAGAATCCATTTTATGCTTAGATAAATCTTCTACCTCAACAGGATTAAAAGTTCCTAGACCTACATGCAATGTAACTTCTGCTAAATTAATTCCGTTAATTTCTAATTTTTTTAATAAATGCTTAGAGAAATGCAGTCCGGCAGTAGGTGCAGCCACAGCGCCTTCATGTTTCGCATAAATAGTTTGATATCTTTCGGCATCAGAAGGTTCAGCATCTCTTTTAATATATTTAGGTAATGGTGTTTCTCCTAATTCTTTTAATTTTTTTCTAAACTCTTCATAGCTACCATCAAATAAAAAACGCAAAGTTCTACCTCTAGAGGTTGTATTATCTATAACTTCGGCAACCAAATCTTCATTTTCTCCAAAAAATAATTTATTGCCAATTCTTATTTTACGGGCGGGATCTACCAATACATCCCATAGGCGACTTTCTTTATTAAGTTCTCTTAATAAAAAAACTTCTATTCTAGCACCCGTTTTTTCTTTATTACCATATAACCTTGCCGGAAATACCTTCGTATTATTAAATACCATAACATCACCTTCTTCAAAATAATCAACTAGATCTTTAAACAATTTATGTTCAATGGTCTCCGTTTTTCTATCTAGCACCATTAATCGTGCTTCATCTCTTTGTTCTGAAGGGTATTCTGCTAACAAATTTTCAGGTAATTCAAATTTGAAATGGGATAATTTCATTCTCATATGTTTCTGCTTTTAAAAAATGTGTGCAAATATACAATATCAACATAGGGCTTGTCAAGTGTTTGTCCATTTTTATTATTTTATGATAAAATAGGATACTGATTTCAATTATTAATATCTGTGTGTTTTAACAATAATCGAAATCAAATTAGTAGCGGAAAATGTATCTTTGCGAAAATTATTTTTTGATGTCTAAAAAAGTTACTCCATATAAAGATTCTACACTTAGTAAAAAAGAACAAGTTGCCCAAATGTTTGACAATGTATCTAATAATTACGATTTTTTAAATCGTATAATGACATTTGGTATAGATATAAAATGGCGAAAAAAAGTGGTGGCTCTTGTTGGTAAAAATAACCCCAAAACTATTCTCGATATTGCCACAGGCACCGGTGATTTTGCAATTATGCTTGCTAAATTAAATCCGACAAAAATTACTGGTTTAGATCTTTCTAAAGGGATGCTTGACATAGGAATTAAAAAAGTAAAAAATAATAATCTTGAAGGATTGATTGATATGGTATTAGGTGATTCTGAAAAATTGCCTTTTGAAGACAATAGTTTTGATGCTATAACTGTTGGTTTTGGAGTTCGAAATTTTGAAAATCTCGATAAAGGACTTCAAGAAATTCTCAGAGTGCTAAAACCTAAGGGTATTTTTGTTGTGCTAGAGACTTCTCAGCCTGAGAAATTTCCTATTAAACAAATCTTTAATTTTTATTCAAAATATATCATCCCTACTATAGGAAAACTCTTTTCTAAAGATAAAAGAGCATATACTTATTTGCCTCAATCTGCGGCTATTTTTCCTTATGGAAAAAAGTTCAACAATATTTTAGAAAAAAATGGGTTTAATAATGCAACCAACAAACCTTTAACTTTTGGAGTAGCCTCCATTTATACAGCAACAAAATAAAAAAATCAAGCGGATGAAAAGAGCTTTTTTATGTATAATTTGTACGTTTTTGCTAAGCAATAGTCTTATAATCGCTCAAAAAAAAGAAAGGGTTGAATATCTTCCCAATTTTGATAAAAAACAATTACACTTTGGATATTATTTAGGGTTAAATAAAAAAAGTTTCAAAATACGTTATAATGAATCTTTGAGTGATCAAGGTTTTGTTGGCGATAATTACTTGTCTGTAGAAGAAGCCATTGGGTTTAACGTTGGTTTGGTAGTTGATTATAAATTACACGACAATATTAATTTACGTTTTGAGCCTGGCTTATCTAGCAACACCAAAACATTAACTTATACTTTTCAAAATGAAATTAGAGAAGTTCCCGGTACATATTTAAGAATGCCTTTATTACTGAAGTTTAGTACCAATAGATTAGATAATATGCGTGCTTACGTTATTGGAGGCCTATCATATGATTTTAATTTTTCTAGCAATCAAGATAATGTTGATGATAATTCTGACGGACAATTTAGAATGAAAAAAAATAACTTTATGTATGAGGTTGGTATTGGAGTAGATCTTTATCTGTATTTCTTTAAATTCTCACCCTCAATACGAGGTATATTTGCAATTAACAATGAAATTGTGCCTGATGATTCATCAGGTCCTTTTAGTGGTCCATATACTGGTTTTATTGATTATTTTGGTACAAGAGGCGTATTTATCAATTTTACTTTTGAATAATTTTTAAGTATTAAAATTTATCTTCTTAGATTGAAAGTAAAACAAGTTTTTCAACATTATATTTTTGGCTTGAAGACGGGAGACCGAAGTTTGAAGGTTTATAATTCTGCATTTGTTTTTTTAACAATAATTAGCATTGCTCGGATATCTAACTTAAAGTTTTAAACCTGAAACCCCGAACAGATTCATTCCCTTCTGAACTCATTTAATAAAATTGCCGTGGCGGTAGCTACATTTAAACTTTCAGTAACAGTTGTTTTACTATACCTTGGAATTGTAATTTTAGAATTTATTAATGATTCTATTGTTTTTGAAACCCCGTTAGATTCATTACCCATAACTAAAACAGCATTTTCTTGTAAATTACTTGTATACACATTAGCTCCATCCATTACAGCGCCATAGATTGGAAGTTCGATTTCTTTTAAAAATGCTACCAGATCTATATAAGAAATAGATATTCTAGCTAAAGAACCCATAGTTGCTTGTACTACTTTTTGGTTGTAACAATCAACTGTATTCTTTGAACATACTATATGTGAAACCCCAAACCAATCACTTAACCTAATGATAGTGCCTAAATTTCCCGGATCATTGATGTCATCTAAGGCCAAAATCAATCCTTCTTCTTTAATTTTATAAGTAGTTGGAATTTTAAACAGCCCTAACACTTTGTTAGGTGATGATAAATTACTTATTTTAGATAGTTCTTTTTCGGATATTATTTGTGGATCGGAATTTTTAAATGACACAAAGCAATCTTCGGTACAAAATAGTTCATGAAGTTCATAATTTGAAGAAAGTAATTCATTAACAACCTTAATACCTTCAGCGACAAATAACTGATATTGCATTCGGTATTTTTTTTGCTGTAAACTTGTTATTAATTTGGATTGATTTTTGCTTAACATTAAAGTATATTCTATGAATTCGTTGATATGAAACCTTTTATAACTATTTTAAAGACGATAAAAAAAATTATTCAACAAATAACTTGGGTTCGACCTAATATTTTTTTTCAGTTTGAATGAATTTTTATTCAATTCGTAGATATTTTTTTGAAGGACTAACTGGTTAGTTTGAAAAAATATGGCCAGAATTGGAAAAAATTCATCAAATCCTTTGGAAATCCAAAGAAAAGGCAATCTTTTTGTGTAAAATTATTAAAATATCTAGATATTCCGTTTAATTTTACACTTCAAATCTCACCTCCTCTTAGGATTCTGTAAATTTAAGTCTTAGGTCGAACTCAGGTTAATATTAAATATTTCGTTTACTTAAAACTTAGACCATATTGCTTAACTATTTTGCTAAAATAATAGTATTTATTTTATTTCTCGTTATAATAATTTCATGTGATGCAACTAAGAGAGTTCCAGATGGTAAGTATTTACTAGAAAAAAATAAAGTAATCGTAAATGATAAAAAATCTTCAAAGCAAGAAGTTATTAGTTTTTTAAGGCAAAAACCAAATCAGAAAGTATTAGGATTTCCATTCTCACTACATCTATACAATTGGGGGAATCCTGATTTTAAAGTCCGTTTTAAAAAACTTCCTAAAAAAGAAAAAAAACTAACAACTCTTATTTCTGAAAAACAAGTGAATGCGCTGGCGAAATCTTATACAGGTATTAACGGGTGGTTTTTAAGAAATGGAAACCCTCCGGTAGTTTCAGATAGTATTCAAATTAAAAAATCGGTTAACTCACTGTACAAATACTATATAAGTAAAGGTTTTTTTGATGCAAATGTTTCTTATAAAGAACACAAAAAAGACAATAAGAGGTCAATAGTAGATTATCTGATAACAACAAAAGATCAATACTTTATTGATACTACTACTGCCTCAATCCATTCGCCAGTGCTCGATTCAATATACAATTCAACCAAAGAAAAATCATTTATTGTTAAAGGAAATCCAATAGACTACAAGAATTTTGAAAAAGAAGAAAATCGACTTGTTGAATTATATCGAAATTCAGGTATTTATCATTTTAGCAGAAACATAGCTGAATTTTGGATAGATTCTTTAACAACTTCTCACAAGAAAAATATATTGCTTAAAATTCCTAATAGAATCATAGAGAAAAACGATAGTGTTTTCAGTACACCTTTTAAAATTCAAAAAGTAAAAAAAGTAAATATATACACTGATTTTTCATTTAATAATAAAAGTCAAAAACCCAAAGATTCTGTAACTTATAAAGGATATACTTTTTATGCAAATAATAATTTAAATTATAACCCTAAATATCTGGCAAATGCAATTATAATTCAACCCGATAGCATCTATAAGGATAACGAACGAAACCTTACAAGAAAATATTTACGTGAGCTTCAGAATTTCAGACCTTCAATAAATATTAAATATCAGGAAAATAATGACGAATCATTAACTACTAATATTTATTTAACTCCTTTAAAAAAACATACACTTGGTTTTGATACAGAAATCTATACTTCTAGTGTTAAGCCTTTAGGGCTTTTAGGTAAATTTTCATGGCTGAATAGAAATATATTTAGAGGTGCCGAAATCTTAGAAATGTCTTTTCAAGGGTCTTTTTTAAATACTTCAAAAGATGACTCTAAATTTTTTAATGCTTGGGAAATAGGTATTAGCAGTTCATTAAAAATTCCTAGAATTTTATTCCCTGGTAATACAAGTAAGCTTATACCTAAAAGAATGACTCCTAAAACAAATATTGGTTTAAGTATAAATTTACAACGCAATATTGGTTTAGACAGGCAAAATATTACGGGCGGTATAGATTATATATGGAAAGGTTCAAAAACGACCAATCATAAATTTGAATTATTAAACGTGCAATATATTAATAATGAAAACATAGAAAACTATTTCGAAATTTTTAATTCAGAATTAAAAAAATTGAATGATGTTTCTGAAATCATTACCCCAGACTCCAATTCTGGGCAAATTGGTAAGGTAATTCCCTTAGCATATATTGATCAAGTACTAGATCCGGTAAATAATTTTGAAACAACAAATCCGTTAGAGTTTTCTGAAGTTCAAAGGGTTGATGAGCGTAGAGATATATTAATTGAAGATGTGCTAGTACCGGTAATATCTTATGCTTACAATTATAATAATAGAGAAAATTTTAAAGATAATGACTTTTCTACTTTTACCGGAAGGTTGATTTCATCGGGTAGTGTTACTTCTTTATTTGTTAAAGAAACAGCAGAAAGTGGTAAAAAAGAACTTTTCGGATTACCAATTGCCCAATATCTAAAAACCGAAGTGGAATATAAAAAATATTGGGGTATCAATTCTAATACTTCCTTAGTATATAGAAGCTTTATCGGAGCTGCAATTCCATTTGGAAATTCAGATGATATTCCGTTCAGTAGAAGTTATAGAGCAGGCGGTTCTAACGATATACGAGCATGGAAAACATTTGATCTTGGTTTAGGTTCTGAAGAAAATACGCTAGAGTTTAATACCGGGAGTTTAAAATTTACTACTAATTTAGAATATCGATTTAAAGTTATAAATAGTGTTTATAGTGCCTTTTTTATTGATGCAGGAAATATTTGGGATATAACCAACTCAACTGTAATAAATAGCAAAGGTAAGTTTAACGGATTTTCTTCAGTTAAAGATATCGCTATAGGTTCTGGTTTTGGTATTAGATATGATTTTAGTTTTCTGGTATTTCGTTTTGATACCGGTTTTAAAACGTATGAACCCTATTTATCTACTTCGAATAAATGGTTTCAAAATTATAATTTTAATAATGCTGTTTTTAATATCGGAATTAATTATCCTTTCTAACTATTAAATTCAACAACTTTATACTTGAAACTAGAAACCAATCTACAACGATTTCGTTTTTTTTTGATTATCAATCACATTTATTTTAGTAATTTTACCTTATAAATTTTAAACAAAAAATTATGGCTCATAATATAAAACCGGGAGTTGCTGTAGGCGACCAAGTTCAAGAGATTTTTAAATTAGCAAAAGAAAAACAATTTGCTTTACCTGCTGCCAACGTTATCGGCTCAAACACTATAAATGGTGTTTTAGAAACTGCAGCTGAGCTAAATGCTCCGGTAATTATTCAATTTTCTAATGGAGGAGCCCAATTTAATGCTGGTAAAGGGCTATCAAACGAAAACCAAAAAGCAGCGATTGCCGGTGGTATAGCCGGGGCAAAACATATACATTTAATGTCAGAAGCCTATGGTGTTCCTGTAATTTTACATACCGACCATTGTGCAAAAAAACTACTCCCCTGGATTGATGGCTTGTTAGATGCTGGTGAAAAATATTTTGCTGAAACCGGAAAACCTTTGTATAGTTCTCATATGATAGATTTATCTGAAGAACCTATTGAAGAGAATATTGAAATTTGTAAAACGTATTTAGCGCGTATGAGTAAAATGGGAATGACTCTAGAAATTGAATTAGGTATTACGGGTGGTGAAGAAGATGGCGTTGATAATTCTGATGTTGATGTTTCTAAATTATATACACAACCAGAAGAAGTAGCATATGCTTATGAAGAATTAAAAAAAGTAAGTGATAAATTTACAATAGCTGCAGCATTTGGTAATGTGCATGGTGTTTATAAACCTGGCAATGTAAAATTAACTCCTAAGATCTTAAAAAACTCACAAGAATATATCTCTAATAAATATAATGTTGCACAAAATACTATTGATTTTGTTTTTCATGGTGGTTCTGGTTCTACAGTTGAAGAAATTAGAGAAGCTATTGGTTATGGAGTTATAAAAATGAACATTGATACAGATCTACAATATGGCTTTATGACCGGTATAAGAGATTATATGGCTGATAAATCTGCCTATTTACAAAATCAGATTGGTAACCCTGAAGGTGGCGATGTACCGAATAAAAAATATTATGACCCTAGAAGATGGTTGCGCGAAGGAGAAATTACTTTTAAAAACAGACTTAAACAAGCGTTCAAAGATTTGAACTGCATAGATGTATTATAATTTTGATTGTTAATTCAGTCTCTTTTTCTAGTATATTTTTGTTTTTTTACTAACTTGCCAACCCAAAAAATATCTTATGCCAGCTTGGTTTAAAAGAAAAGACAAAGGAATTCAAACTCCTACAGAAGATAAAAAAGATGTTCCAAAAGGACTTTGGTACAAAACACCTAGCGGGAAAATTGTTGATACTGATGAGTTGAAGGATAACAAATATGTAAGTCCTGAAGATGGGTATCATGTAAGGATTGGTAGTAATGAGTATTTTGAAATTTTATTTGATGATAAATACACAGAACTAAATCCAAATATTACTTCTAAAGATCCTCTTAAATTTTCCGATAAGAAAAAATATATTGATCGTTTAAAAGATGCTCAAGAAAGAACTAATCTAAAAGATGCAGTAAGAACTGCTGTAGGTAAATCTTTAGGCAAAGATTTGGTAATTGCTGCCATGGATTTTGCGTTTATAGGTGGTTCAATGGGTAGTGTTGTTGGTGAAAAAATTGCTCGGGCTATAGATCATTCTATTAAAAAGAAAATTCCCTTTTTAATGATCTCAAAATCTGGAGGTGCCAGAATGATGGAAGCTTCTTTATCTTTAATGCAATTGGTAAAAACTTCTGCTAAATTAGCACAATTGTCTGAAGCCAAAGTTCCTTATATTTCATTGTGTACTGACCCAACAACCGGCGGTACAACCGCTTCATATGCCATGTTGGGTGATGTTAATTTTGCAGAACCCAATGCTTTAATTGCTTTTGCCGGACCAAGAGTTGTGAAAGACACTACGGGTAAAGAATTACCTGAAGGGTTTCAACGTTCAGAATTTGTGTTAGAGCATGGTTTTTTAGATAAAATTATAGAACGTAAAAACCTTAAAAAACAGATCAACTTGTATATTGACTTGATACAAAATAATCCATTAAGAACTGAAAAAGAGCAGGAATAAAAGTAACTAAAAATCCCCGAGACTTATCATCTCAGGGATTTCCCAATTCAACCAAACCCTTTTATTTTCATATTAATTGCTTAGGTGAAACTCTCTCTCTTCACCTCCATTAATACTTATAGTAGCTAAGTCATCACAAGCACCATCACCATAATTTAATACTCCTTTATTTTCATTTTTAGTTAAATTAACTATACCGCTTACTAAAAATTTACAAGCTAATTCTCTTCGTAAAGGTTCTACAATCTCTGCAGAAAGTACAGTTCCGTTTTTCTTAGTAAATGTACCGTTACCGGTAATTAGAAATACATTATCTCCCCAAGCCTGGGTATCTTGACCTTCAATCCATTCTCTCACTTTTACACCTACTTTACTTGCAAATGATCCATCAGGCCAAGTAACTGTAATATCAAAAGTTTTTGTTGATTGATGATTTCCGTTTTCATTAGAACGTTCTCTTAAAATAGAACCTCCTCCAGCTATATTTTTACGATTAAAATAAAAATCTTCAAAACTATATGAGATCATTTTAGTTGCTGCTTCTGGGTCTCTTTCATATTCAAAAATAATTTTCCCACTCACAAAATTTCCATTGCGTAATTCACAACCATCACCAAAATCCAGCGTAACTGTTTTCATATTTTGAACGATGACAACAGTTATTGTTACACAATCAGGTAAATATCTGTCATTTGGAGAACTTTTTGTTAAAGTAGGAAGCTCTTCACTCAAATAAGCCTCTTCAATGATAGCACTTACATCTTCTGATGCTTTGTCAACTTCTGCTTCAGTTTCTGCAGCTTTTAGATCGATTTCTTCAGATGCATTGGTATCGATTACGATTCCTTCATCTTGACAGCCCGTTAGCATTAATCCAAATAATGCTAAAACTATCATACTTAGTTTTAATTTTTGTCTTTTCATTATATTATTTTTTAATAGTTATGTTTCTATGACCTTGTAAAAACAAAAAGGTTTAATAACTACACATAAAAATTAATAAAAAGGCAAGAAATTATTTAAATACTAGACAATTTATTCATAAAATCATCCTTTCTCCGCACAGCGACTTCAATATGGGTTCCGTCTGACATCAATACATAACCGCCTTTCCCTTTTATATATTTATCAATATAATATAGGTTAATAAGATGAGATTGATGGGTTCTAAAAAAATGATGTGGTTCAAGAAGATCTTCAAAATGTTTCAATGTTTTAGCAACAGTAATTTTTCTGCTCCCCTTTAAAAAAATATGGGTATAATTAATATCTGACCGACATCTTATAATATCTGTAACTTTGATAAATGTCAACCCTTCTAATGTTGGTACTGCAATTTTTTTATTTTGAGTTGTTTTATCTTCAAGATTATGAAAAAGTACTTCAACTTTTTTTGAGATGTTTTTTAATGATGTTTTCTTTTTTAATTTCTCTATGGTACGATAAAGGTCATCTTCATCTATAGGTTTTAAAAGGTAATCAAGCGCTGAAAATTTAAAAGCGTCAACTGCATAACTATCATAAGCTGTTGTAAAAATAATTTCAAAATCTATGTTAGAAAGTTGTTTTAATAGCTCAAACCCTGTTTCTTGATGTAAATGCACATCCAAAAAGATAACATCGGGTTCTATTAATTCTATTGCCATTTTAGCATCGTCAACATTGGTACAAATTTTAACAATATCGAGAGTATTAATATATTTACTAAGAAGTTTGCTTATCCTATCAACACAATGTTGTTCATCATCAATTATAATAGTTTTTAGCATATTTTTATATAAGGTAGGTTCTTAAAAGCAAAGTTCTAAAGGTAATTTTAATTCTACTCTTAGTCCTTTTGTTTTATCAAACATTTCAACACTCCCTTTTGTTTTTTTTAGTTGGTTGATAATATCAAGTCTGCTTTTAGTAATTTTAATGCCCATTGAAGTGGTTTCTGGTTTTGCGTTTATGCTATTTTTTCTTCCTATGCCATCATCATCCACAATACAAACCATCATTTCATTTTCTTTTTTTATTTCTATTTGAATATGTCCTTTAGACTCTTTTCCAGCAATTCCATGCCAAATACTATTCTCAATAAAAGGTTGTAAAATAAGCGGTGGAATCAACGTATTTTCAATAGCTATTGTTTTATCAACTTTAATATTATAAGAAAGTTTATTTTTTAATCGCAGTGCTTCAATTTGAATATATAATTCCATCAATTCAAGATCTTCTTTAAGGCTAATCCATTTTTTTTCAGAGTTTTCTAAAATAGAACGTGTTAATTTAGAAAATTTCAATAAATAATCATTCGCAGTGTCAATGTTATGTTTTGACATATAATCACTAATCGAATTCAACGAATTAAATATAAAATGTGGATTCATCTGTGAGCGTAATGCTTTCAATTCTGTTTCCGCAACCTTGGCATTAAAGTCTGCAATCTTTTTTTCTTCTAATACATCTCTCTTTTTCTTATATAAAATATATCCAAAAATAGTTACAAAAAGTAATAATCCAGAACCTGCTATTGCCGTATTCTTAATAAAACTCTGTCTTTTTATCTCAGCGTTAGCTATAGTCTCTTGTTTTTCTAATTTAAATTGCATGTCTTTACGGGTAAGTTCTACCTTTTTTTCCTCACCTAAGACACTATCTTTTAATAGAATATATTTTTTATATGCAAATAAGGCTTCTTTAGTATTGCCTTGATATTCGTAAACCGTACTCAATACTTTCCAAGAATCGGCTTGCCACTCAACTGCATCTACTTCTTGAGCTAATTTAAGCGCCTGTTCGCCATTTATACCAGCGATATCATAATTTTCTAATAAAATGTTTACCTTCCCAATACTATTTAATGCAGAGGCTTCTATGTATTTATTCTTAATTTTTAAAGCTAGTTCAGATGCTTCTTGATAATATTCTATCGCTTTTTTATAATCCTTTTTTCTTTTATGGGCAATTCCCAGGTTATTGATAATAGCGGTAATAAAAAAATCATTTTTTTCTTCTTTAGAGATAATCAAAGCTTCTTCGAAATTAGAAATTCCTTTATCGATATTATTTGTATCAATATGAATAAGACCAATATTCACAAGTGCTCTCACTTGATCTGATTTCTTATTTAATTTCTTAGCTATTGAAAGGTATGCTTGATATTTTTCTAAAGCTTTTTCATTTTCTTTTAAATCTGCATAAATATTACCCAAATTACTATATAAACTTGCTATAAACATCTTATTATTAAAATCTTCACTTATTTTCAATGCCTGCTGATAAGCCTCTAAGGCCTGGATATTATTTGCCATAACATAATAAAGGTTTCCTTTTTGTTGTAAAGCAGAAGCCATTCCCTTAGACCAATTAATATTATTAGCAATATCAATAGCTTCCTCGATGTAATCAATAGCTTTTTCAGGATCGGTATAGGTCATATTTCGAGTTACATCTATTAATAGTTTGATTCTAATAGAGTCTTTCTCAGAATGAGTTCTTAAATTTTCAAGTATAGAATCTAATACTTCTTCTTGCGAAAAACTTATTAAAGAAATTAGTAGAAATAAGATAGAGAATCCAATCTTATTTATTGGTTGATGCATCATGTGACAGAATTGAATATCAAATATAACTGTTTTAAATTGTTGTTGTTCATTACTGTAAAAAATTAATTAAGTCATGAAACTAGAATAGATATTTCTTTTATTGACATCTCTCAGTAAAATCCTAACGATTAATAATCAAACTAGGGCGCATAATAAACCATCATTGTCTAACTATAAAACCATTGCTAATTTAGTTAATTAAAAACTCATGAAAAGTTTATACAAAACGCATTTTTTATTTTTATTTCTGCTATTGGTTATTGGATGTAGTAATAGTGATAATGGCAATAATGTAGATATTGATACTAATGCGAAAGGCACTATACTATTGTCTGGGGAGGATACTTCAGAGGTAGGAACAACTCTTATAGTTGGGGACATTGTTGAAGGAAGAGTAGACCTAACCGGTATAGAAGATTCAATCATTATTGTAGAAGAAGGAGCTACAATTTCTGATGACCCTGCTCCTTTTCCACCGGGTGATCCAAGAAACGTAGCGGTCTTTAATAGAAGTGATCCAAATAATGGGTTTGTAATCGTAGTGAAAGATGGTGCAATTTCTATGAGTATTGTGGTTGAAAGTCTACCCTATACGCATGCCTGTGATTCTGAATTTAATATTTTTACAAACTGTGGTTCATTAGATTTAATTTTGAATGAAAATAAAGTCATCTTTACTGATACAACTGTAGAGAATACAGACACTGGAGCAATTTTAACGCTCAATGGGACGATAACTTGGTGATAGGTATTTGTAAATTTTTAAAAATAGAAGAAAATACCTCATCAACATAGAAGGAATTGACAAGTGAAAGTGGATGTGACAACCATGAGATAATTCAAATTCTTAATAGTTATTATATATTATAATCAGACTATTTTAATAAAAAGATAGTCTTTAACAACTAAATTTTAAATGCGGAAAAGATTCTTTTTTATTAAGGTTTTAACCCTAGGTTTTGTATTCGTAATTACATCATCTTTTATCAAAAAAGATACAAATAAATTAGAAAACTTGGTAGCTGAGTCACAATCTATGAAGTTTAATACCGATGGCTTATACTATGCCGAGTTCTATGATTATATGTTTAGAGGGCATTTTGAAAATATTGAAATCAAACGAGAAGATATGGAATTTCTTACAATTTTTGAGCAATATTTAAGAACTTTTGGCAAACAATGTCCTAGCTATTTACCTACCAATAAAGTTGAAATTATGCAACAAGTTTGCTCTAAAGAGGAGGTCACCATCAATGGTTATGGCTACGGAGCAGATCGAAGAGATTGTATTGAATGGAAATGGGTTGGTACCGGTATATATGCTAAACCTGATTTATACAATGCCAAAATGGAGGTTGAAGGTATTCTAAGAGCTAAGGGTTTGCAAATTGTCATGGCAATGATTAGCGACCCAAACGCCATGGGTAATTCTGTAGATATGGTGCACAAAATTAAAGGATTGAAAAACGATATGTCTCAATTTTTTACTCTGAACTTATGTAATAGTACCGGTATAAAACGCTTTGAAGAAAATCTTAAATTATTTGCACTTAATAAACCGGGTATTCGTATACAGGTTGTCAGTAAATATGCCGCCATGAAAAAATCTGGAGGTCCTACAGGATCTCAGGATTTCAATAAGTTGGTGGATAACCTTGTTGCCAACCAAGCAAAAACTTGGTCCTTTAATCGCTATACGGCAGGGAGCATTTCTGGCTTAAGAGTACTGTCAAAAGACCATGAAGGAAGGCCTACCGCATTACAAGCAAATTATATTTTTAGCGGATTTAGTAAGAGCGGTAATGGGTGGGTAAAAGTATCTTTTAAGAATGGCTTGCCCGATTGCATTTATTTCTTTGATTTTCCTAATAATTGTAAAACGCCAAGTAGTAGTATTGTGGCCTCTTATGCACAAGGAGATTATAGAAAAGAATAGCAAGCTAATGTAAATAGTACTAAAAGGAATTTTAATGGAAAACTAATTAAATAAACTATTATGATCTATAGAAAAAAATATTCCTGTTATTTAACAATTATTATCTCAATATTTTTTATAACGATTTCATATGGTCAAGAAGTTGATGAAAGTGATTTAATAGTGTATTCTGCACCATCCAAAAAATTTCATGATCTCGTGCTACAAAGCCATAAGGGATTACCAAGGTTTGGTTCGTTAGACAATTATACTATCCTTACCAAAAATAATAACGGTTTTAAAATGAAGCACAAAAGTGTACGTCAAGATCCGGTAACAAGAGAGAAAAATAAAAAAATACAATTAGGTTATCAAAACTATTTTAAGATGGTAACCTTTAAATATCTATTTGATGTCTATAAGGATATAGATAGAGAACGATTGACAAAAATGCCTTCAACTGGAACAACCGAAAAGAAAAAAAATTCTTATACAGCTCAACAGTATTTACGTAATTTACTAACTCTTTGTGTAGAAGAAAAATGCAAAAATAGTCTAAACGGGAATAACGAATTTGAACGCTTACGGAATTATAAAACCTTTGTTAGCGAAAATCTTGACGAACTGAGAAAATGGAGTAATACTTTCTTTAAAAATAACAATGTTATCGGTTATCATGTATCAAGTTTAGGATTAGGTTTTCAGTCTTATGATTTTGACAAAAACGGTTATTGGGGACTTCTAAATTTAAATATAAATGCCGCTAACAATCGTACAACATATACTTCTTTTGAACCCAAAACTCAATATGAAAATAAATTGATGAACGAATCAGGTTCACATCCAAATAAAATGAGAGCGCTTCAAATATTTCTAGCTATAAGTCCTGAAAAAGCTGAAAAATACCAGCTAAATAATGTCAGAAATCTTTATTTGGTCAGAAAGATAAAACTAACATATAAAGAAGTCAATAGTGGTTATAACACTATGCTTAAACTAGTTTATAATCATGAAAGCCCAACCTTAGAAATTTATGAAGACTTGGCACTAAATAAAAAAATAGGAACACTTTCATTAGACAATCTTATCTTAAAAAAACAATAAAATTAATCCTGATGAATTGTAAACAAGACAAATTTATATTGGTAATTATGTTATTGCTCATATCAATCAATATAAATTCTCAGCAAAATATTGATACTATTATCAATTATGATGATATTATCACCTTTAATCCACCCTATGAAAATTTTATCCCTATTCTATTACAAACTCATAAAAATAAAATACGTTTAGG
>Ga0209633_10000650_pt1 | contig 39350 bp, 31 predicted proteins | sample Cruoilmetagenom1_FD_187290 | JGI IMG/M metagenome (GOLD analysis project Ga0209633, IMG submission 187290) | Oil polluted marine microbial communities from Coal Oil Point, Santa Barbara, California, USA - Sample 1 (SPAdes) (version 2) | ecosystem: Environmental > Aquatic > Marine > Oil seeps ...
CTCGTAAAAAGGTCACTCGATGTCTACGCTTATCGGAAGTTCCAGATGGCTAAGTCAAAAAGTTTGATATACGAGGCGTAGTGTTTTTCTCAGGCCCTCAACAATACATATGGTATGTTGAGGTTCTGAGAAAAACCTGCAACGAAGGAGATCGGACTTTTTACGACGCCATCAATTTGTAATTACATCAAAATTTAGCTGTCAAGCCGAAGAACCTTGATCGATCCATCTTTTCCGACCTCATTTCAACCGATACGTCTTCAATGTAATTTTCTTTTACCGTTGGCCTCCCATTTATCCTCAGATTCAATGGAAATATCTAAAATCGCCATAGTCACCCTTGATACACAGACCAGTTGATCTTGCTGATCTATGATCTGGATCTGCCAGATCTGGGTCATACGACCAAGATGCAATGGAGAAGCGACCCCGACGACATGTCCTTCTTTTACCGATTTCACATGGTTGGCATTAATCGACAGGCCAACACAGTGTTGCTTGCTGCGGTCCAGTGTAAAAGCGGCGGCACAGGAGGCTAATGTCTCGGCAAGAAAAACCGATGCTCCACCATGCAGGATCCCTGTCGGCTGACGGGTCCTCTCATCAACAGGCATCCGGGCTTTAAGGAAATCAGGACCCGCCTCAACCATTTCTATCCCCAAATGATCTATGGCACAATTTTTCCATCGACTGGAAGCATATTCCAAAGGAGAAACGTCAAACCAAATTGAATTTTTGATCACAATTTACCTCAATTAAGACGCCAAGGATTCATCCTCCGCCTGGGATATTTTTTCCTGATCAGGATTGGCCAACCTTTGGGCCCAGAGTTGCCACCAAAGGACCATTTTTTCGCCATGTCCAACAGGAATCCACAAGCTGGTTGCTTATTTCCGGATCGGGTTGTCCAGCTTCTTCTTGCTGCCAGGAATTGTTTATCCACGAGCCTTGAACAGCCGCCGGTGCCATAGCAAGCAGCAGGGTATTCAAATGAACACACCCTTTATTACCACCAACCATCTTTCTGATTTTAGATGAAAAACCGCTGGTGATATTCATTCCTTTTATCTGATCGAGGCTGGTAACCATAGCCGGGCAATCATCACGTGGAACCCGGGGCAAAGACACGGCCACATCTTTGATCGTCATGGTCTTGGTGTCAATCAACAACTCAATTTTCATATGGTGGTAGATTCCTGGCTCCACTCGCTCACCCACATGGTTGATATAGCCAACATATCGTTGTTCTTTCAGCTCTCCAACCAAAAGAACATGTTCGGCATTCCAGGCATAAGTCGATATATCGATATTGCGGTTATGAATATTCTCTTTGCTGCATTGATCCAGAAAACTCATTTTGTCGTTCCAATTTTTTTTTACGGTTATATCCAGATGGCGGTAGTGATCATTCTGACTCTGTCAGTTTTTAAAAAACGTAACTTAATAGTCCATTGTCCAAAATTCAACACGAAGCGTCACTAAGAGGCTGCCCGAGAATGCCCTTTTGCCCAAACTCTTCGTTATTATCAAAAAAATATGCTCGGAGGTAAGTGCAGACTCCGATATCAACTATTCCGAGGATTATTTTTTCCAAATAACGCGGAGAACGGGCCGGTAAGCGAGTTTGCGAGACTCCGAGGAGACAGGAAGTCAACAGACTCATATATAGACATACCAGGGGTATCATATGACACCCACAGAATGTCTGAAGAATTAACTGCAGATGGAGAACCATATGGCCGTGGCCAAAACTGTTGCCAACTGCCGTGAGTACCACTTCCGATGGACCGATTTTTTGTTTGACAAATATAACAGCTTGATTGTAACTATAAAACAGCTATTATGCATTCATTATTTCAACAAACAGGCCAGGAGGTTCTCGGAGAATAGCCATTTTTTCTCAAATCGAGGCATTTCCGAAAAACATACGCAGTCATATAGTTGATATTACGAGCATTACTTTTCCTAAATAACAAAGGATTGAGGGAAAAGGGTATTCGAAAAGAGATGAGCTTTATTTATTCCGGACATCGCCGCCCGGGAGTGCTGTAACTGTAAAGAGTGCTTTCCGCCGTACCCGACAGGGGTGCTGCAGGCTGCTTTTTTGTGGACTCGGCTACCCAACCCGCTCATGAATCCAACCCGACCAATAGGAATTTCGTATGATCGATATTATAGAAGCTCAACAGCTGATTCTGGAAGCAACTCCTATCCTGGGACAAGAAAGCGTGCCCCTTCTCGATTCACTGAGACGCGTATTGGCCAGGGATATTGTTGCCACAGAGGACTGCCCTGCATCAAATATCTCTACAAAGGATGGCTATGCACTACGCTATTCTTCCCTCCTGGGAGCTTCTGCAAAAAGCCCAGTGCATCTTAAAATCATCGGGGAATCGGCCGCCGGAAAACCTAGCAGTGTAACGGTGGAAGCAGGTGAAGCGGTTCGAATCATGACCGGCGGCATGGTGCCTGAAGGAGCAGATACGGTCGTAGTCCTGGAGGTCGCCACCGAAGACCGCAGTTTTGTAATCTGCGTCAACGATTCGAATCAGGGGAGCAATATTCGTTTTCAAGGAGAATCAATAAAGAAAGGAGCCGTTGTCTTGCACGCGGGCCTTGTTGTCAGCCCCTTGGATGTTGGCGCATTGGCGTCTCTGAGGCGTGCCTATGTCTCTGTTCATCGAAAACCCCTTGTGGCGATTCTTACGACGGGAGATGAACTCACGGACTTTCATGAACTGTTCTCGCCATGGAAGACCATGAGCTCGAACCTCTATTCCCTGGCGGCACAGGTGCTGGAATCCGGGGCGACTCCGCTTTGCATCGGTATCGTCAAAGACGAACTGAAGACCCTGCAATCGCATCTGTCCGAGGCACTCCGTGCGGATGTCATTATCACCTCCGGAGGCATGTCCAAGGGAAAGTATGATCTAGTCCAGGAGACCTTCGCCTCGTTGGGGATGGACATGAAGCTTTCACCCCTCCTCGGGAAACCCGGGAAGCCATCAATATTCGGTAAAATCGGCGACAATCTCGTTTTCGGACTACCGGGTAGCCCCACGGCCGCGATGATCTCCTTTGAGGAGTTCATAAAACCGGCTCTTCTCAAAATGATGGGTCATTCAAATGCCCCCAAAGAACCCATGTCCGTCAAGAAGGAAACGGATGCAACCCATTTGCCTTAAATGACAAATTCGATCGTGGGCGAATGTGATACGGGGGGAAGACAGGGTCTCCCTGATTCCGTTGAAAATGCCCACACCATTATCATATCATTCAATACCCGCTGGTTGTGTTTGTATATACGTTGCATTCTCGAACTCATCATATGCACCGATTATGCTACAGGGACTGCGGACACCTATTTAGACCCAGGCTGCATTTCATGAATGGAAATAAATAAAAAATTTTAGCAGACTTGATGCTCAGCCCTCAGGATGCGTTTGAGGATCTTGCCGGTCGCGCTCTTAGGCAATTCATCCACCAGATACACTTTGCTGGGAACTTTGTAGGCGGCCATATTCTCACGGCAGTAGGCGATAATCTCCTCACTGGTCGATTGTGCACCGTCTTTAAGAATGATGGAGGCGCAAACGGCCTCACCTTTTTCCGGGTGAGGGATGCCGTAGACGGCAAGCTCTTTGATTGCCGGATGACGATAGAGGTAGTGTTCGACCTCGGCGGGCCAAATTTTGAAACCGGCCGCATTAATCATGTCCTTGACGCGGTCCACGATGTAGACGTAGCCATCTTCGTCCTTCTTCCCGATATCGCCCGAGTGAAGCCAGCCATTGCGCAAGGCGTTGGCGGTATCTTCGGGTTTATCCCAGTAGCCTTTCATAACACCGGGGCCCTTGATACAGATTTCACCCCATTCTTCCGGTTCGACCTCAGCATCGACTTCGTTCATGATCTTGATTTCAAAGTTTTCGCAGGGAGTTCCTATACTTCCGAATTTGTGGCAGTAATCATGATTGTAGCATGCAAAGGGGGAAGATTCGGTGAGGCCGTAACCTTCATAGATGGTGCGCCCGAAGCGTTCCTTCCACTTGATGGAAATCTCTTCGGGCATCGTGGCTGCAGCAGAGAAATCATAGCGGATGGACGAAAGATCGTACCCCGAGAGTTCCATGTTAAGCAGATTGATAAAAATGGTCGGTACGGCGAAAAACATGGTCACACGATTCTTCTCAAAGGATTTCAGCACTTCGTCGGGAACGAAACGGCGGTACAGGATCAGGGTCGAGCAGGTGTTGAAGGTTCCGTTCATGATGAAGTTTTGCCCGAATACATGAAAAAGCGGCAAAAACAAAGACATACAATCTTGGGCGGTGAACCCAGCATGGTGAGCGGCGGCCCAGGAATTGGAGACCACGTTGCCATGCGAGAGGGTCGCTCCCTTGGGAAATCCAGTGGTCCCCGATGTATAAAGAATGACGGCGCTTTCTTCACGATCCAGATCAGCGGCCTTAAGCGCCTCGGGCGCTTCTCCGACCCAGACGTCGATGGTTGGATTGCCCTGCGCATCACCTTCACAGATAAGAACATGTTGCAGGTCGGGATAGTCTTCGCGCTTCACGAATGGTAGCAACTCCCCCACGGTGCAAAGCAGAATGGAGCCGGAGTCATTGAGCATATATTTGAGCTCGGCCGATTTGAGCATCGGATTGATCGACACGGCGATAGCACCAACCTTCAGGGAGGCAACGTAACATACGATGAATTCAGGAATGTTCGGCAGATACAGGGCAATCCGATCACCTTGTTGAACACCCTTTTTCTTCATGGCTGATGCCAGTCGGCTCGCTTGTTGGTCTAATTGACCATAGGTGATTTCACGGTCTTCAAAAATGATCGCCGGTTTGTCCGGAAAAATTCTTGCAGCCTGTTCAACATTCTGAGTTATGTTCATTCTGCACCTCCTTTGAGTTTGAGATAATGAAGGAAGAACTCTTGTTACATTGGATATTTGATTTGGCCCGAGCAATGAAAAAAGCTCCTATTTTAGTCATAGCACAGAGTCGGGTGAAATCCACCTGCTCTCTGTCCATAATGTGATAGGCACCGGGGTCGACAGGAAAGATATCAAACGAGTTGACATTGTGGAGCTTTCCGTCGGATATGTCTTTAAATGTTGTAATATTACCAACTAACCGAACAGATCGGAACTTTTTTAAATTCCTTGGATAAGTGCCATGGAGCGTTACTAAGCACATAATTTCAAATACACTCCTCAATTTCCCGGAGTCGGAGTTTATGCCCTGGTATTTAAGGGTGCTTACCTGTTTTTTGTTACAGAAGTTCTGGAGTAAGGTACTAATAAGTTACATATTAGCTAACATAAGGATACATTTTAGCCAATGTGTATCCTCTCGCATAGGACAAGTCAACTCTTTTAAAGTGCCGCTTGGCAAGAGGAAGAACTTTATAAACTACAGGTCGCCATACTGACTTGGCTCAACGGTGACCTGCTGTTTCTGGATTATTTTCTAACCTGACAAGTCGGAATTGTTTTTAGTATGACTGGATAAGTACCATGGTGCTTTCATAGGTACATAATTTCAAAATATACTCCTTGGCTTCTTGTTTTTCATGACAGGCTTTCTGAGGTAAACTACTAATAGCGGTTCTGCGTGGCAAAGGGAGCAACACTTGTGGTGAAATTTTTTCTGTGCTTGACATTGATATGGCTTCAATGTAATTATCCTTATGCATGAGCTATATTGTGGCTAATATGTGGCTATTGATGATTCGAATTATGGAAATCGTGAACGTCATAATCGCATATCGAGAGTGAAGACAGTATTCCTTGTCTGAAGCGCTTCGTAATGTTATTGTGGCTGAGATTTACTTGGGTTGTTTTTTTTGTGTTGTTGAGGATTAGACATGGCTTATCGCCATACTAAGATGGCGTAGGCCCACCCACCCACCACTTAAAAGAGGTGTCCGATGAAGAGAACATTCGTCCCGTCCCTGCTCGTTCTGTTTATTGTCAGTATGCTTGCCAGTCCTCTGTTGGCTGCGGAAAAGAAAAAAGATCCGCTGGCCAACTGGAAGACAAAATTTGATTATTCGAAAGCTGAATATACCTATATTTTGTCGAACATTTCTCATCCGGTTATTCAAGGAGTAGCGAACGGTTACAACATTCGCGACTCGCTCTGGGAAAAATCAAACGGCCGTATCTATGTCGATTACCGGCCACTGGCGCAACTCGGCGGTGAGAAGGATGTCATCTCCAAGCTGAAGATCGGTGCGATCCAGGGGATGCTGGCATCATCAGTTGCCTCGGCTAACATTGCCGACAAACTTGGCATCGTCAACCTGCCCTACGTCGTCGACACCTATGACAAGCTTGAGCAGTTCCGCAGCAACCCGGAACTTTGGGGTCCATACAGCAAGAGTGCCATGTCCGCAGGCCTGATGGTGACCGACATTGTCAACTACGGCCAGTACGGTTGGGCGACCACGACTCCGGTGCGCAACCTTGCCGATGCAAAAGCGGTTAATTTCAGGATCGCCGAGGCCCCGGTCAACATCGACGTGTACAAAGGCTGGAACCTCAAATTTACGGTCATGCCTTGGCCGGATGTCCCCCAGGCACTACAGACCGGGGTTATTAATGGCCTCGACCATACCGCAATCGTCTGCAATATCACCAAAAAGTTCACCATCGCCAAATACTTTACCGAGTTGAACTATGCACAGGGGCTTTTTGTCCATCTGGTTAACAAGCGCTGGTTCGATAAACTGCCGATGGATCTGCAAAAAATCTTCCTTGACGTCATCGCGGAAGAGAGCGCCAAGACCCGCGGTCTAACTAGAGAACAGCAAGATGCTCAGATTGCCAAAGCCAAGGAGGCAGGCGTTGAATTCTACCAGCTTTCAGTGGCGGACAAAGCAACTCTGGTGAAAGAAGCCGCTCCGGTTTACTCCTCATGGGGTAAAAAAATCGGTACCGACTACCTGGCAAAAGTTCAAAGCACACTGAAATAGAAATCATTAAATCATCTCTATTGATATGAGCCGGGGAGCCCTGCTCCCCGGCTTTTTTATTCTCAGGGTCAAGGCACATGCTGAAAAAAATAATTCAAACCATTGATCGCGCCTTTTTAATCGTCGAGAATTGGTCCCTTTTGCTTGCGGTCTGTATCGCCCTGGTTGTCGCCATGGCCAATGTCCTGCTGCGCAAACTGACCAACGATTTCAACCTCTATTGGTCGGATGAAGTGGTTCGAAAAACCATCTATTTCTCAACTTATATTGGCTGCCTCGTCGCGGTTCGTCGCCGCTCTCTGATTCGCATCGATGCACTGCCACAAATGATTCCCCAACTTAAAAAATACTTGGACATGTTTGCCCACACCGCCACCCTGATTTTTGCCGGAACTCTGGTTTTTCTGGGCTCGAAGATGATGATCATGATGTATGAAGATGAATACGCTCGAACCAGCAGCCTGCAAATCCCTGAATGGATATTCTATGCCGTATTGCCAGTCATGGGAGCGATGATGTTTTTCCGCACCCTGCTTGTCATGTACGAAGACTTGAAGGATGGGGTGCTACCAGCCAAGGACCGCTCACCTTGATCCTGCCTGAATTGCCTTAATAATTTTTATGGACTCCAACTATTTAATTATCCTGTTCATGCTACTTGGCTTGCTCGCTACGACCGTGCCTGTCTTCATGGCGTTGTTCTTTACCGGAACCGTCGGGCTGGTGTTCATGCTCGGCATTGACGCGCAGATTGTTATAGAAGTGCTCTACCGCAGTATGGATAAGTTTGCCCTGGTGGTAGTGCTTTTCTTCATCCTCTGCGGCAACATCATGACCACCGGCTCGATTGTTCACAAACTGATTAAAACGGCCAATGTTATGGTCGGCTTTCTGCCCGGCGGGTTGGCGATGGCTGGCGTATTAGCCTGCGGCTTCTTTGGTGCGATATCCGGATCGACGGTCGCCACCGTTGTCGCCATTGGCGGCTTCATGATTCCGGCATTAATCGAAAATGGCTACGATGAGAAATTTTCCGTCGGCATCATGACCACCGCCCCCAATCTGGGAATCATCATTCCGCCATCAATCGCTATGATCCTCTATGCCATGGTCAGTAACGATCAGATTGAGGCTCTGTTTTTGACCGGCTTCATACCGGGCATCATGATCATGTTCATGACGAGCCTGTACGCCTACTTTTATTGTAAAAAAAGAAACTACGAAACTCTGAACAAACCGAGTTTCAAGGAGATCGTTGCGGTTCTCAAAGAGAGCTTCTGGGCTCTGTGCCTGCCGGTACTCATCTTCGGCGGCATCTATTCGGGTGTATTTACCGCGAATGAAGCAGCTGTCGTGGCCTGTTTTTATGCGTTTATTGTCGAGCTTTTCATTCACAAAGACATGAAAATCAAGGACATCCAACAGATCATTATCTCCTCAGCAGTCACCTCTGCGACCCTTCTTATAATCGTCGCCGGGGCATCAGTGTTCGGCGAGTATCTGACCTTTGAGCAGATTCCAGACAAAATCGCCACGGCTGTGATTAGCCAAATCTCGTCACCCTGGGTTTTTTTGCTGGCCGTCAACATCATGCTACTGGTCGTCGGAATGTTCATGGATATCATCTCGGCAACCCTGATCCTGACGCCGATTTTCTTGCCACTGCTTGCTTCTTTCGGTATTGACACCATGCATTTCGGCCTGCTGATGACCATCAACCTGGGGATCGGCTATTGTACTCCACCCTTGGGCGTCAGTCTCTATATCTCCGGCGCTGTGGCTGGTAAAAACCTGGTTTACGTCTCGAAGGCGGTACTACCTTTTCTGATAATTCAGACTGCAATTCTGCTGATACTGACCTATTGGCCCGATCTGGTCCTCTTCTTACCACGTCTGGTTTATGGTGGATAGTTTTCTGACTGTGCAAGGTATTACCCTAAGGATACTGATTATTCTTGGGCCCGAATACAGGTGGTTGCCATAGATATGTCGCTGGCCTATGTTTCCACGATTTTTAAAAATCTGCCCAAAGCAACCATTATAGCTCACTTGCCACCGCCTATTATCTGAATAAGGATCTCAGAAAATTATGGTTTCAGAAAAACAAAACTATGGATTACGTGACATGAGTTTATTCAAACTAAAAATTCTTGGACTTCATTAAACAAAGTATGCGTTTATCGGATTAACCAAAAAGATAATCAGGAGACAATATGAAACAATTAACGAAAATTGGTGTCATTGGCGCCGGAAACATGGGCAGCGGAATTGTCCAAAAAATTGCCCAGGAAGGGCTTTCCGTTGTCATGATCGACACCCAAGAAATATTTGTACAAAAAGGCCTTGCAAACATCAAGTCACTGCTTCAGGCAGGGGTTGAACGGAGAATATTTTCGCCTGCCCAAATGGCAGCAACTCTTTCCAGGATCACTGCAACAGTTGATTTCAATCAGGTTGCAGACGCTGATCTGATCATAGAAGCAGTTTTTGAAGATAAGGGTGTTAAGACAGCTCTTTTTCAACAGCTCGATGCCATTTGCGACGAACACACCATTCTTGCCACCAATACCTCAAGCTTCTATGTTCGAGAATTCGCTGAGAAAATCAATCGACCAGACCGATTTGTCGGGCTTCATTATTTTTACCACCCAGCAAAAAACCGTCTGCTTGAAGTGATCCCCCATCAGGGAACAAGTCCAGCAACTGTGGAAATAGCCAAGATGTTTGCAAAACTTCACGGCAAGACAGCTATTACAGTCAAGGACGCACCGGGCTTTGCCGTTAACCGATTTTTCGTACCATTCTTAAACGAAGCGACACGAATGCTCGAAGAAAACCTCGCTAATATTCCTACTATCGAAGCAGCTGCCAAGCGCGCCTTCAAAATCGGCATGGGGGCATTTGAATTGATGAATGTTACCGGCATTCCCATTGCAGTTCATTCTGCTGACACCCTTGGCCGGGAACTAGGACCATTTTATGCCACCTCCGTGACTCTTCGAAAGCAAATGGAAAAAAAGGAAAATTGGGATCTTTCAGGTCAGGTTGATGAATCGAAACTGGAAAAGATTGAGGACAGATTCCTAGGCATTTGTTTAGGTGTTGCGGCTGCTTTAGTAGATGAAGGAGTGGCTTCTGTTGAAGATACGGATCTGGGTGCAAAAATTGGGTTGAGATGGGTGAAAGGCCCATTTGAAATCATGAATCGAATCGGAATTACCAAAACGTATCAGGTAGTTGAGGCTGTTGCCCTGAAATATGCTGATTTCGCGATCCCTGAAATTCTGAAAAAACACAAACAGACCGGTAAACCATTTGATTTTCGATGGGTTGATATGCAGGCCAAAGATCAGGTTGCATATATCACCATCAACCGTCCGGAGGCGATGAACGCCCTGAATGAAGCGGTTGTTCGGCAGCTTGAAGAAAGATTCTCTGAGGCGGAAAGCAATCCAGATATCAAAGGTATTGTCATTCAAGGGGCAGGCAAAGCCTTCGTGGCTGGTGCTGATATTCGCTATTTCATCCAGAATATTAAGAATGATCGCATCGACGATATAGTGGCATTTACCAAAGGCGGGCATGAACTTCTGCTCCGTATCGAAAATTCAACCAAACGAACCATAGCTGTACTGGATGGACTTTCTCTCGGCGGTGGCAGTGAACTGGCTTTAGCTTGTCAAACAATTGTTGCGACTTCAGCCGGTTCGATGGGGTTTCCGGAAACGGCAATCGGTATTATCCCCGGTCTTGGCGGCATGCTTCGGACAGCCCGTCAGATCGGAACGGAGCTGGCAAAATATTACGTTTTCACAGGTAGGACAATCAGCGCCCAAGACGCATATGACCTTGGTATTGTATCAAAAATAATAAATCCCCAGGATCTTGAAAAGACTATTCTGGAAATTTGTAACGGACCAATACCGGATAAATACAGGTCAAGAAAACTGCCGGAACGGTTTGCAGAATTGGCCAAAGTTTGCTCGCCGGATAATGTCAAGGCCCTCCTGGCTGGTTTAAAACCGGAGGGGATATCCGCTGACCTGGCAGAGAAGACTCTGAAGATTATCTCCCGCAAAGCACCTTTGGCTCTGTTGAAGGCTGACGAGCTTATAGATGCTCAGCAGAAAGTAACAATACCAGAAGCCATAGATCTAGAGCTCGGCGAGCTTAACTATATATTCTCTACAGAGGATGCCCTTGCCGGTCTTTCGTCGGTTGGAGGTAAGCCTCCTCAGTATCAGGGTAAGTAGCACCAATTTGAGGTTTTTACGAGATTATCAATATATGATGAACTCGTAAAAAGGTCGATTGCCGCTATAGATGGCTAAGTTAAAAAATCTGATATACAAGGCGCAGTGTTTTTATCAGTGCCGAGGCTATACATATGGTATGCCTCGGTGCTGATAAAAACCTGCAACGCCGTAGATCGGACTTTTTACGACGCCATCAATATATATCAAATCTAAAAAGGAGACATAACAATATGTTAAGCAAAGCATTTATCCCTTACAAAGGGTACTACAGCTCCCCATTCTCCCGTTGGCAAAGCAGTATGGCAAATGAAAATTCCATTGTCCTTGGATCAAACACTGCTAAGCGTTGGCTAACCTCAAAACAATGGGATCCAAAGATGTTCGATTACCTTATCCTGGGAATTACTATCGGACAGCCGAAGATGTTTTATGGAGGTCCTTGGTCTGCAGCTCTGATTGGTGCTGAGAATATTCCTGGATTAATGGTTAGTCAGGCTTGTTCCACATCGACTGTCGGTATTTTTCAAGCTGCAATGGGTATTGAAACTGGTTTTTGCAAAAATGCTTATACGTTGTTCGCCGATCGCTGTTCAAATGGCCCGCATACCATCTGGCCGAATCCGATGGGGCCAGGAGGTGAGGTTATTTCTGAAAACTGGATGATGGAACATTTTAATTATGATCCATGGGGTGGTGCGTCAATGATTCAGACTGCCGAGAATGTTGCCTCTTTGAGTGGAGTGACCCGTGAAGAGTGTGATCAGTTAGCATTACGCCGATATATACAGTACACCGATGCATTAGCGAACGATAGAGCCTTTCAAAAAAGGTACATGTTTCCTGTGGAAGTTCAACTGAGCAAGAAAAAGACCTTGGTAATTGAAACTGATGAGGGCATCGCAGAAACAACAGCTGTCGGCCTTGCGCGATTAAGGCCTGTTTTAGCTGATGGAGCGCATACATTTGGTTCCCAGACTCATCCGGCGGATGGCAACTGCGGATTGATCGTTACTACTCAGCAGAATGCCAAAGAATTAAGCAGCGATCCAAATATTGAAATTCAGATAGTATCCTACGGCTACTCAAGGGTGGAAAAAGCTCATATGGCGAAGGCACCAGTACCTGCAGCTAAGATGGCTCTGGATAAAGCGGGTCTGAAAGTGAGCGATATATCCGTCATTAAAACTCATAATCCATTTGCAGCTAATGACATCTATATGGCCAAAGAGATGAATCTTGATGTAAATAATTTTAATAATTACGGAAGTTCATTGGTTTTTGGCCATCCACAAGCACCTACGGCAGGAAGATCTATCATCGAAGCTATTGAAGAGTCCGTCATGAAGGGAGGCGGTTATATCCTTTTCACTGGTTGTGCAGCTGGTGATACCGGTGCTGCTATAGTCTTGAAAGTGAAATAAGAGCGTATTTTTTAATTATATGGAAAAACTACCAAAAGGCGGAAGTTTTCTCTTCGAGGCAACAGCTCCCCAAAATATTTTCACACTTGAGGATTTTGATGACGAGCATAAGTTAATTGCGGAAACAGTGACACATTTTTTAGCTGAAAATGTTTTTTCGAGAATGGAGGAAATAGACGCAAAAAAAGAAGGACTGATGCGTGAGCTACTTGTTGAAGCAGGAAAATTCGGATTGCTGGGAGCTGATATTCCAGAACAGTATGATGGTTCGGAAACAGATGAGATTTGCACAACTATCATTGCCGAGAAGGTTGGTGCTACAGGCTCCTTTGCAATAGCCCATGGTGGTCATACCGGCATCGGCAGTCTGCCCATTGTTTATTTCGGTAATGAAGCTCAGAAAGCAGCCTATCTTCCATCAATAGTGACTGCCGATAAGGTTTCGGCGTATGCCTTGACTGAACCAGGTTCCGGATCGGACGCCCTGTCGGTAACATCCAAGGCAGTACTCAGTTCTGATGGCAAACACTATATTCTCAACGGCAGTAAGACATTTATCTCCAATGCTGGCATGGCAGACATATTTATTGTTTATGCTAAAATTGATGGAGATAAATTCAGTGCTTTTATTGTTGGTGGGCATTCTGAAGGATTAACAACAGGAGCTGAAGAGCATAAAATGGGGATCAGGGGATCCTCAACCCGCAGTGTATTTTTTGATAATGTCAACGTGCCGGTAGAAAACCTGTTATACGAAGCAGGCAAGGGACATGTGGTTGCTTTCAATATTCTCAACATCGGCCGGCACAAGATTGCTGCCAATGCGGTAGGTGCAGCGAAACTCGCCCTGGACGAATCAGCTCGTTATGCTAATGAACGTAAACAGTTCAAGGTTCCGATCGCCCAGTTCGGGCTCATCAAGGAAAAGCTTGCCGAGATGGCTATTCGCACTTTTGCCGCCGAAAGTGCCGTTTACCGAACCGGAGGCCTGCTGAACAACATGATGCATAGTCTTGATCGGAGCGGACCGGATGGGGGACGGGTTACTGCCAAGGGAATTGAAGAGTACGCCCTCGAGTGCTCGATGGAAAAGGTATTCGCCAGCGAGGCAGAAGCATTCGTAGTTGATGAGGGTGTGCAGATTCACGGCGGTTATGGTTACATCGCCGAGTATCCCATCGAGAGATTGTATAGAGATGCGCGAGTCAGAAGGATTTTCGAAGGAACTAATGAAATCAACAGAAATCTGATTTCCACCACTCTTATTCGCAGGGCTGCCAAGGGAGCAATACCCTTGATGGATGCCGTCAGGTTAGTTAGATCGCAATTGTCGGTCGGTTTCCCATTGCGAAAAAATGCAGGTGATCTTGTACAGGCGACAAAGGATGTCTTTATGTTCATTCTAGGGATTGCAACCGACACCTTTGGCGACGAATTGCTCAAGCAACAGGAAATCCTTGGACGTCTGGCTGACATCGCTATATTTGCCTATGTAATGGAAAGCGCCTGGTGTCGAGCACAAAAGGCGGTAACTAATGGTCAAAGTGGTGCAAAACATAAGGACAACATGGCCAACGCCTTCATTTACACTACAGTGGAAAAAGTCATATTGGCCGCCAAAGAAACCCTGCCAAACCTTAAAGTAGGTGACGAACTGGTTAAAATGCAGACAAATTTAGCCATGCTCCTTCAGTATACTCCAATCGACACAATTGCCCTTAGACGAGAGATTGCTGGAAAAATATCAGAAGCTGGCAAATATGTTGGCTAGGAGCTTGTCCGAGAATGAACATTTTTATTCAAATCGAGGTGTTACGGAAAAATAAGCGCAGCCATATAGACGATATTGCGAGCATTATTTTTACGGAAATAACGAAGAATTGGGCAAAAATGTATTCTCGGACAAGTTCCTAGGAGCTTAGTGGTAAGAAGTCGTTTTTAATTTTGTCCGTTTTGGCTTAATATTATAAACAAACAGTAGATACACAATGTTCACAGCAATTCAAAGAATTCGCGTCGAATGGGCACACTGTGATCCAGCAGGTATTATCTTCAATCCGCATTATTACATCTGGATGGATGGCGGAACGCACTCAATGCTTCAGGCCGCCGGATTTGATTTACCGCTCAAGATTCATGAAGACAAGCTTTTCAGAGGATTCCCCCTGGTGGCCAGTAATATGGCGTTTAAAAAACCCTTGTACTATGGCAACATAACAGAACTTACCTCTAAAGTAGAAAAATTCGGAAATACCTCGTTTGTTGTAGCTCATGAATTCAGGCAGGGAGATGATCCAGATCCGGTTGCCGTCGGTAATGAAGTCAGGGTTTGGGCTTACTCGGATCAGGTTGACCCTGCAATAATGGCGGCGCAGAGAGTACCTGAAGATATCAGGGCTATGTTATCGGTCAATCAGACTGTGGATACTACGGTAAAGTAGCTTGCTCACCCGTTGGCAACCGCCGTCAGTACCGTTCCCGATGGACCATTTTTTTGATTGACAAATATGACAGCTTTAATGTAACTATATTTTAGCTACTATGTATTCATTATGTCAACAAGCAGGCTTGAGCTATACATAGAACTTATCGATTTTTGTAACTTTGGCTGTATACTTACAAGGGCTATACAATGAAAAACCAGATCCTTTCAGGAAATGAGGCGGTCGCGCTGGGTGCATTTCAGGCCGGTGTTAAGGTGGCAAGCGCCTATCCGGGAACACCAAGCACAGAAATATTGCAGAATTTTGCAACTTATAAGGACGTTTATGCAGAATGGGCGCCCAACGAAAAGGTAGCGCTTGAAGTGGCGATCGGGTCCGCTATGACCGGTGTTCGAACACTGTTTACTACCAAGCATGTGGGACTGAACGTGGCGGCGGACCCGCTGATGACCCTTGCCTATACCGGCATTCCCGGGGGTCTCTTGATAGTATGCGCAGATGACCCGGGTATGCACAGTTCCCAAAATGAGCAGGATAACCGCTTTTATGCCAAGTTCGCCAAAATCCCCATGCTTGAGCCCAGTGACAGCCAGGAGGCCATGGAAATGGTCGAAGAAGGGCTGCTTCTGTCCGAGAAGTATGATTGCCCCACCATGTTGCGTATGACCACCCGGGTTTGTCATTCCAAGAGCATTGTCCAGATTGATGCGGGCAATCAAGCGGCCATACCGGTTGCGGAAGGATTTAAGCGTGACCTGAAGAAATTCGTCATGATTCCGGCGTTTGCCAAATTGAGGCATCCCCTTGTCCTTGAAAGGGAAGCAAAACTAGAGGACATTACTGAAACAACGGCGTTTAACAGAATCGAATGGAATGATAACAAGATTGGCATTATCACCAGTGGAATAACTTACCAGTATGTAAGTGAAATCATGCCAGATGCATCGATTCTCAAGCTGGGAATGACTTTTCCGCTGCCAAAAAAGAAGATAAAAGAATTTGCCGACAAGGTTGACCGTCTCTTCGTGGTGGAAGAACTAGAACCGTACATCGAAGATGAAATCCGAATCATGGGACTGGCCGTCGAAGGCAAGGCTTTTTTCCCAAAGTTGGATGAATTGTCTCCGGATGTCGTGGCCGATGGCTTTGCAGAAGCCGGTGTATTACCTTACGATCTCCCGCCAGTCCAAGAAATAGCACCGGGAGGTGATATGCCTCGGCCGCCGCTGCTTTGTGCCGGCTGTCCCCACAGAGGCTTGCTTTATTCCTTGAATAAGATGAAGGCCATCGTTCACGGCGATATTGGCTGCTCCACCTTGAGTGTGTTGCCGCCCTTGCAAAGCATCGATTCCACACTTTGCATGGGGGCGAGCATCAGTATGGCCCATGGCACTGTAAAAGCCATGGCCGGACTGGAAGACAAACGACCGGTATTTGCCGCCCTCGGCGACTCCACTTTCTTTCACTCCGGCATCACCAGCCTGATGGATGTCATCTACAACAAAGGTAACGTCAATGTGGTTATCATGGACAACCGCATCACCGCCATGACCGGGGGGCAGCAGAATCCTGGCACCGGACATACCCTTCAGATGGAGGAAACTTACGCCGTCGACATCATAGAGATTGTCCGTGCACTGGGATGCAGGCGCGCCAGAGAAACCGATCCCTTTGATATGGAAGGGACCATGGCTGCGTTGAAGGAGGAAATCGCCCATGACGGACCGTCTGTGCTGGTCACAAAGCGTCCCTGTGTCCAATTGTTTCGCCAGGACCCGCTAGCGGTACGAACTGTGGACACAGATGCCTGCATCGGTTGTAAACGCTGCCTCAAGCTGGGCTGTCCATCCATCTCCCAGGGAGACATCATTCCTGATGAAGCGAATAAAAAAGAGCGTCGCTACTCTAACATCGATGCGGCGACATGTTACGGATGTGCCCTTTGCGAGCAGGTATGCACATCGAATGCAATTGTTTATGTGGCACAATGATATGGCCAGCGGTTATCCCTCCAAAAGGTGAAAAAAATGACCCGGGAAAATACTAAGAAAACAGTCAATGTGCTGGTTGTCGGTACCGGTGGACAGGGCGTGATAACGGCCAGTGAAATTTTATCGGACGTGGCCATGCGCAGCGGATTTGACGCCAAGAAAAGTGAAATCCACGGCATGTCCCAGCGGGGCGGCGTGGTGACCAGCCATGTGCGCTATAGTGAAAATGTTGCCTCGCCTATTATTATGGAGGGCGAGGCGGACATTCTGCTTTCTTTTGAACTGTCGGAAACGCTGCGGTGGCTTCATTTTTTAAGGCCCTCTGGACGGGTAATTACCAGCCTCCAGAAAATAATACCGCCAGCGGTATATGCCGGCATGGGAAGTTATCCTGAAGAGGCCCAAACAGTTATCAAACAGCGAATCACCGATCCCATTTTTGTGGATGCGCTGCCCATGGCTGAAGAACTCGGCAACCCCAGACTGGTGAACACCATTTTACTGGGTATCGCCTCAGCCATGCTGGATCTCCCTGTTGATACGTGGGAAGCGGTGATTGTCGAGCGTGTGCCACCAAAATTTACGGAATTGAATCTGGTGGCATTTGATAGAGGACGCGATATTACATAGTCGCTATCATAAACATCAATATTCCCTATTTAACTAACCCGATAACAACCATAGGTTCAGAACCAATTAATTTTTCAAAAAACACTGGAAAGAGGCGTTGCGATGAAACTCAAACAAATAGTTATTTCAATCGAAAACTCTCCGACTCGCCTGTACGATGTCTTAAAGGCGATGGGCGATGCCGGTATTAACCTGCGAGCCCTGAATCTAGTCGACACAGGTGCGTTCGGCCAGCTTCGTCTGTTGGTATCCGATACTGCCCTAGCACGGCAAATACTGATGGAGATGAGCATTCCTGCATTTGTCAATGAGGTGGTTGCAACGGAAATACCTGACGAACCAGGCAGTCTATCTATTGTAATGCTGCCGTTGTTGAAGGCCGGAATACGTATTGAGACCATGTATGCATATATAGGAGCCTCTGTTAAAAGTGCCGTTATGATTTTTTGCTTTTCTGACAATGACAAGGCTATCGATGTGCTGCAGGAAAATGGATTAAGAATTTTGGACGCGACGATATTTGATATCCTCGAATAAAATCGACAAGAACAACTCAAAGAGGTTCTCATGGGTAAATCAAATCAAAATCATCCTTGGCATTATGGCATTATTGGCGCCGGACCGGTTGGGTGCATTGTGGCAGCATTTCTTGCCCGAGGTGGGCACAAAGTAACCCTTTGTGACATCGCCCCCGAACTGGTTGACACCGCTAGAGACAGGGGAATTATTATTGAAGGCGCGGAACGCCTCGAACAGAAAATACCTGATACATGTAATACTATTGAAGATCTGATCGCCGCCGATCCGAATGCCATTTTTATCTGTGTTAAGGCCCAGGCGTTGCCGCTCATCTCATCGGCACTGGGGGATTTATCCAAGAAAGAAACTTTTGTCGTCAGCTGGCAAAACGGTATTGATACGGAATACGCAATCGCAAATGTGCTCGGCAAAAAGGCGGTAATGCGGGCCGTCGTAAACTGGGGATGTGGATTTTTGGGCCCGGCACATGTCACTATGGCATTCCATCATCCACCCCACTATATTCAAGAACTCGACCCTGCAGCCAAGGAAGCTGCCATACATATCGCTAATGACCTTTCAAGCAGTGGGCTTCACACCGACCATACTGACCAGGTGGTTTCCATGGTCTGGCGAAAGACTATTATGAATGCATCCATGAACCCTGTGTGTGCGACCACCGGTCTGACCATGGCCCAGGCCATGGGCGATCCAATGACCTTCAGCGTCATTGATGCGTTAATCAAGGAATGCCTTGCCGTGGCACGGGCCAACGAAATCTTTGTGGGGTGGGACTACTACCAGAATGCATTGGACTACTTGAAAAATGCAGGCCACCACAAACCATCAATGCTGATGGATATTGAAGCCGACCGGCGAACCGAGATCGATTATATCAATGGAAAATTCGTTGAATACGGCACGCAAACCGGCATCCAGACACCTTACAACAATACCATGCAATCGTTGATCAAGGGTATAGAATTCAGCAAGGAAGCTAACAAGTAGGCGGCGATCACCTCAATGCCGCCGTAGCCGTTGGTGGCGGTAATCTGCTGTGGGCCGGATACACAGCCCGCGATACTGGTGCAGAATTATTAGTACCTTACTCCGTAAAGGCTGTAAAGAAAAACAGGTAAGCGAAGACTCCGAGAAAATGAAGGAGGGTATTTAACCATAAAACTAGGTAGATACCTCCAAGGTACTTACTTGCAGCTTGTCTGCGTTACTTAAAATCGAGTAATATGAGCAAAGCATACTCAACAGATAAGTTGATCTATGGGGGCGTCGATGTGGGTGCCTCACACACTAAGGTAGCCCTGATCGATACCGCAGGACACCTCTGTGGTCATGGGGTTCGCAAATCAGGCGTGAATTTTTCGGCCACTGCCGAAATGTGTCTTGCCGACGCCTTGCAAATGGCCGATTGCACGACGAATCAGGTGGCTCATACCGTATCTACGGGGTATGGTCGTCAAAATGTGACCTACGCAACCGAAAGCCGCACCGAAATCGGGTGCCATGCTAAGAGTTGTTATTTTTATTTTCCGGAAGCCATCACTGTGATCGACATTGGCGGGCAAGACAATAAAATCATCAAGCTGGATCCCCACGGCAGACGCATCAGTTTTAAGATGAACCGCAAATGCGCGGCCGGTACGGGTGCTTTTCTGGAAGAGATGGCAACCCGGCTTGATATTCCACTATCCGATATGGACGGATTGGCCAGAAAATCTACCGAAACCGTCAACATCGGCAGCTACTGCACCGTGTTCAGTGCCACCGAAGTGCTGAAATATGTCCGCCAGGGTAAAAAAGTGGAGGATATCATCAAAGGGCTCTTTGTTTCCGTGATTCGGCGTGTTCTGGAGATGGATGCCCTGACGGAAAAGGTTGTCATGACCGGTGGGGTGGTGGCCCACAACCCTTACTTTATCGATTTAAGCGAAGAGCAAATCGGAAGAGGTATATGGACGCCGCCGTTGCCGCAGCTGGCTGGTGCCATCGGCGCCGCCTTGTATGCAAAAGCAAACCAAACAAGCGATAACGAGTGACTGAACATGGCACACGAAAAAAAACAGCTCTTGAGACGTCTTGAATCCGCCAAGGAACTAAACCGGTTCATGGCCGATTATTACTATGAGTTGAACGAAGCGGCTATATCCGGGAAACAGAAAATCGCCTGGTGCACGAGCGTGGGACCGGCGGAACTGCTGCGTGGCCTGGGGTATCTGATTTACTTTCCCGAGACCCACGCGGCCATGCTGGGCGCCACGCGAATGGCCACCGACCTGATCCCTACGGCCAGCGCCATGGGATATTCCCCGGAGATCTGCTCATACCTAACGGCCGACATCGGTGCCTTCGTAAAGGGCATCACGCCCTTGTCCACCGCATTTAAAGGAATAGCGTCTGTCCCCAAACCGGATGTCCTCGTCTACAATACCAACCAGTGTCGCGATGTTCTGGATTGGTTCAATTGGTATGGTGATAAATTTAACGTGCCGGTCATCGGTATCCAATCCCACCGGTCTGTTGGCGAGATAACCGATTCTCACATCGCCTCCATTACCTCGCAAATTGAAAACCTGGTAGCGCCGCTGGAGGAACTTGCCGGTCGCAAGCTCGATATGGATGCGTTTCAGCAGGCCGTGACCCTTTCCCGGGAATGCTCGGATCTTTGGGCAAAATGCCTGGCGACGGCGTCTGCAAAACCCGCACCCCTGACTTTTTTTGATGCGACGACCCTGATGGGACCGGCGGTGGTGGGTCGCGGCACGTTGAAAGCCGTTAAAACGTATCAGCTGCTTCTGGAAGAGCTTGAAGAACGGGTCGACGCCGGAGAAGGCGCCCTTGTCGGTGAGGAGAAATATCGCCTCTATTGGGATGGCATGCCGGTATGGGGTCGATTAGGGATGCACTCCAAGATGTTTGCCGAATTGAACGTCAATGTCATTGCATCCACCTACTGCAGCAGCTGGATTTTTTCTACGTTGAATCCGTCAGATCCGTTCAAGAGTATGGCTCAGGCGTACACGGAACTGTTTATTACCCGGAATGATGCCTACAAGGAAAGATATATCCAAACCAAATTGGATTTATTCGGTTGTGACGGTATCCTCTACCATAATGCCCGCACCTGCCCTAACAACACCAATTGTCTTTACGGTATGCCGCAGCGCCTGTTCGCTAAGACAGACATCCCGTTTGTCACCATGGACGGTGATTTAAACGACCTGCGATGTCTTTCTGATGAACAGACCAAAACCAACATCGAAGCATTTATCGAACAACTGGAAGAGATGAAATAAAGTGGGGAGGTAAACCATGCCGTGCTGGATGAATTTGGGACAGAATTTTAAGATTAACGCAAAGAAATATGCCAACAAATTAGCACTGAAAGACCAGACGCGCAGCTTCACCTATGCGGAAACCAATCGGCGTGTAAATCAACTGGCTCATAGCCTTATGGACCTCGGCCTGGCAAAGGGCGACAAAGTGGCTGTGTTTATGGACAACTGTATCGAAATAGTCGAAGTTTATCTGGCCACGGCCAAAACCGGTATCATCATTGTACCGATCAATTTTCGACTGGTGGGCCGTGAGGCAGAATATATCGTTAACAACTCCGATGCCAAGGTCATGGTTGTGGAGGCGCAATTCGCGGAGATCATCGACCCGATTAAAAAAGATCTCAAGAACATTGTACCGCAAAACTATGTGGTTGTGGGCGGTGAAACTGCCGGCTATTTGGAATACGAAAAGTTCATCTCAGGCAGCCCGGATAAAGAGCCGGAGGTAACCGTTAAATCAGGGGACTCATGGATATTGATTTATACGTCCGGCACCACCGGCAAGCCCAAAGGGGTGATTCGCTCCCATATATCCCACATCGCGTTTTATTTGATCAATGGCGTGGAGATGGGTTTCAACAACCGTGATTATTGTTTGAACATCATGCCCCTTTGCCACATCAACTCTACCTTCTACACCTTTCTCTTCCTTTATCTGGGCGGTTCTGTCTACGTTCACCCGGCCCTCTCTTTCAAGGCACCGGAACTGCTCAAAATCGTTGAAGAGGAAAAGATCACCTTCATTTCGCTCATACCGACCCACTACAACCTGATTTTAAATGTGGACGAGGACGATCGCAAGAGAGATGTCAGCTCGATCCGAAAACTGCTCTGCTCCTCAGCGCCCGTTCGACAAAAGATGCTACGGGCTATCGTGACCTTTTTCCCAAATGCCGAACTATATGAAGGCTATGGCTCCACGGAAGCCGGAGTTGTCACCGTGCTCAAGCCCGAGGATCATAAATCAAAAGCCGGCTCCATCGGTCAGGAGGTCCTCAGCACCGAATTCGTAAAAATATTGGATTTTAAAGGCAACGAAGTTTCCGCCGGGGAGGTGGGAGAAATTTTTTCCCGGGGCCCCATGCTCTTTGACGAATACTATAAATTGCCTGAAAAGACCCTCGACTCGTTCAAAAACGGCTGGTTCTCCGCCGGCGATATGGGCAAGAAGGACGAAGACGGCTATTATTACATCGTTGACAGAAAAAACAATATGATCATCACCGGTGGAGAAAATGTCTACCCCAGCGAAGTGGAAGAGGTCGTGGGTAGCCATGAGCATGTGTTTGACTGTGCCTGCATTGGTCTGCCGGATGAAAAGTGGGGCGAAAAAATCGTGGCCATCGTAGCCCTCAAAGACGGTGAAGACGAAAAAAACATTTGCAGGAAGGACATTCAAGACTATTGCCGGGGAAAGCTCGCCAGCTATAGACGTCCAAAAGATATAATCTTTATCAAAAGCGATGAAATGCCTCGAACGCCAACAGGTAAAATCTTGCATCGAAAACTTAGGGATCGGTATTTGGTGTAAGATGCGGGTATGATTTATTTTATAGCTTTATTTTTTATACGCTGAAGTCAACCGTCGTGTACTCACTTGAAGTGCAATATGATTTGCTGGACATACTGAATTAATATATGTACAGACATTGGATTACAGCCAATCCTAACGATTTTTTGTTAAACATTTGATAGGAGATTAACAGTGAACTTCTCTAAATATGCTGCCATACATGCTCGTCACCTTTCCGACAAGGTCTGCCTCATTGAGCGAACTCCCTCAAGTGGAAAACGAAGAACGCTCACCTGGAAGCAGTTTAATGACGCCATTAACCGCGCTGCCAACTATCTGGCCAAGGAATGTGGCGTTAAAAACGGCGATCCGGTCATGCACCTGCAAAACAACTCTCTTGAATGGTTGATTACCTACTTTGCCATCATTCGTCTGGGCGCCACCGTCGTGCCCCTGAATTTCAGGTTTGAAAGTGGTGATGTTTTGTATGCAGCGGAAGTTTGTAACCCCCAAGTTTTTCTCATCGGCTCCGAGTTTTTAAAAGTGGTACAACCGATTCAACAAAAGCTAAAAACAGTCAAAACCTATATCTGCATCGGAGATACCGTTCCTGATGACATGATCGACTATGCAAAAGTAGATGCATACGATGATTTCTCGGATGCAATGGTCGATGTGGCGGACACTCATAACCTTGCCATGATGTTCACCTCCGGTACGACAGGAACGCCCAAACCGGTGATACACACCCATTTTTCTATGAAAAACACGGCTGCCGGAAACGGTATGACATATTTTGTCGAAAAAAATGACAACTATCTTATATTTCTACCCCTGTTCCACAGTGGTACCATGTTTTTATGGGCACCGTTTTACGCCACGGGAGCCACGGGCACCATACTCCGGGAATACAACGAGGCAAAATATATCTTCGAGACCCTGGCGGAAGAAAAATGTACTGACACCCTTTTTGTCGTCCCGATAGCCATCATGCTGCTGACTGCCATTGACAACGGCATCATCAACCTGGCTGATTATGATTTATCAGACTGGCGATACATGGAAATAGGTGCCCAGCCGGTACCCTTTGACATTATGGAAAAACTGGTTGAGATCCTACCCTGCGGCGTCTCCAACATTTATGGCATTACGGAAGGTGGCGGCGGAGGTCTGTTCAATCTCTATCCTGAAGATGTTTTAAGAAAACCCGGCTCCATTGGGAAACCCACCTATGGCGTGGAGGCAAAGCTTGTTGATTGGGACGGCAGCGAACTATCTGATGGTTCGGTCGGTGAGCTGCTTTTTTCAACAGAACGTATGATGAAAGAATATCATGGTAATCCGAAAATGACCGACGCCGCCTTTCAAGACGGATGGCTCTGTTCGGGCGATCTGTTGACAACCGATGAAGAAGGTTTTTACTACATTGTTGACCGAATGAAGGATATGATAACCAGCGGCGGAGAAAACATTTATCCGGTGGAAATCGAAAATGCCCTCATGGATCACCCTGATATAGAAGATGTAGCATGTATCGGATATCCGGATGATCGCCTGGTTGAAATCGTGCTGGCGGTGGTTCAACTCAAAGCGGGCAAAGAAATGACTGAAGAGGAACTTATCGAGTATGCCAAATCAAAAATGGCGACCTACAAAACTCCTCGTAAAGCTATTTTTGCCGAAATACCACGCAGCGTGACAGGAAAAACGATGAAACCGGTGCTCAGAAAAAAATATACGGGAAGACAAGAAGCCTTTAAAAGTCTTGTTTAGCCCTACAACGATACTTGCTCTATTTTACCAAGCTCTTGCAAACGCCTTCGCCTGTGTGACAGGCAGGCACGATATTTTTGGGAAAATCCTGAAAAAGCCAAGGATAATTTCAGCTACACCATATACTGCGCTACAAGCTCGGCGATATCCCTGGTCCGGACTGTGTCTACCTTTTCCATTTCTTTGATACCGTCTTCGATCATCGTCAGACAGAAGGGGCAACTCACCGCAACGGTTGTGGCCTGCAGATCGAGGATTTCCCTTGTCCGCTCAAGATATATTTTTGTGCCTATGCTTTCTTCCATCCACATTCGGCCCCCACCTGCACCGCAACAAAAACTTTCTTTGCCGCTACGATCCATCTCTTTGATCTCATCAATAGAAACAGCTTGCAGCACTGACCTCGGCTGGCGGTAAATGTCGTTATAACGGCCGAGATAACATGGATCATGGTATGTTACCGTGCCTTTCATCGATTGGTTTAGCTTGATTTTTCCCTCTTTGATGAGCTGCTCAATGAATTCGCTATGATGGATGAGCTGATAATTTCCTCCCAGTTGCGGATAGTCATGCTTTAGCGTATTGAGGCAATGGGGGCAGGCTGCGATGATCTTTTTAACGTTATATCCATTGAGAGTTTCGACATTTTCCTGAGCCAACATCTGAAACAGCATTTCATTTCCGACCCGTCTGGCAAAATCACCTGTACATTTTTCCTCCACCCCGAGAATACCGAAGCTGACGCCTGCTTTTTGCAGAATCTTCACCAGACTGACAGATATTTTTTTCGCTCGATCATCAAACGAACCGGCACATCCTACCCAGAGAAGATATTCAACATCCGGATTATCCGCAATTTTTGTAACGCCCAGTCCCTTGGCCCATTCATCGCGTTTATCATACCCAATACCCCAGGGATTGCCGTTGCGTTCAAGACCTTTTAAAGCCGGGTTCAGCTCTTTGGGATAAGATTGGGCAATCAAGGTCTGTCCTTGGCGCATGCCAATGATACGCGGCACATGTTCAATCGTCACCGGACATACCTCTTCACAGGCTCGACATGTTGTACATGCCCAGAGTGTGTCTTCCGCAATCACATCGCCAACCAATTGTTTTTCACTGTTCAGTGCCAGGACCTCTTCTTTCAATGTATCTGTATCATGGCCACTTTGTTCTGCACCTGATAACAGTTTGGCCCTTTGGATAATGGCAGCTTCATTATCAGTCAGTTCCTGTCTCAAATTGAGATTAAAATCGTACAGATTGAGTGGTTTATCAGTAGCATAGGTAGGACACACCTGCTTGCATCGTCCGCATTCGGTACAGGTGAATAGATCCAGTGCCTGTTTCCAGTCGAGTTGGTGGATGTGATTAAGACCCAATGATTCATTTTCCCATGCATCTTCGTCCTCCATATCCAGGAGTTTTGCCTTTTCATGGGGATAGCCCAGGCTTTTGAAAAAAACATTGGGAAGTGCTGTGATCACATGAAAGTGTTTGCCATATGGAAGAATATTTAAGAATACCATCTGGGTACAGATGTGCAGCCAAAACATGACTACCAGCAGCAGAGAAAGGGTCCCAGCGCTGAATCCGGAAATGAGTGCAGCTGCTGCCTTCGATAGCGGTGCCCAAAGAAATTCCGGCCCATATTGCGGATTGTTGAAAATGTGGATATCACTTGAAAGATTAGGCAATTGGACCAGGTTGAATCGCGCACCGTCGTAGAGCAAATCAGACACCATTAAAATGCCGATTAACACCAGAACCAAATACGCTTTGAAGCTGTTATGCAATCTCTCTGGTTTGACAACGGCTCGACGATAGATTGCCCAGATGACCATGACCAGGACAATCCCCTCAACCAAATCTTTTAACGCAATATACAGGTAGCCAAGCAGATCTGGCTCGCCAAAGAAGGGGAGCTCAAATCCTTTTTGGAATCCTTCTCCGTAGAGCATCAAGCTGCGAATTAACAGAATGCAGAATCCCCAGAAAATGAAAGCATGCATGATTCCGGAGCTTCTTTCCTTTGCTCTGCCGATAAGACGCTGCTGGCCGACAGCCAGAATTATCATATTTTTAAAACGTGTTTTCAAGTGGTCCGCTCTGTTGGCAGGTGCCAGTGCCTGGAGCAGCTGAATCTTACGAACCATTGAATAGCAGAATACACTCAGGGCAATAAAAAGTAAAAAAGCCATTACTAAGGGATTCAAAACTATCTCCTCAACTTGTATATATGATCATTTCCTGCTGTAACAAAAGATCTATCAGAAAAACACTACCTTTGAATACTCTTTATCTGCTGGCGGAGAATCGGGACAACTTCAAAAAGATCCCCTACTATGCCGTAGTCAGCGACATTAAAAATTGGTGCTTCGGGATCGTTATTAACAGCCAAAATTACCTGCGAGCCGGTCATGCCGGAAAGGTGCTGGATCGCTCCTGAAATGCCGACAGAAATATACAATTTCGGAGCCACTATTTTTCCTGTCTGGCCAACCTGTTTGTTGTGCTCCATCAAACCGCTGTCGACCATGGCCCTGGAAGTGCCGAAACCGGCACCCAAATCATCAGCCAGTCCTTTTACCAGATCGATACCTTTTTGATCTTTGACGCCGCGCCCAACTGAGACGACAATGGCGGCATCGCCCAGATCGATTTCTCCGCTGGCATCAGCTATCAGTTCCTTGACCACAGCACCTAGATCAGTGGGCGGCGCTGAAAGGCGGATGACATTTTCGCTGCCGGCGGTGCTCTCGTCCGTCATCTTAAAAGCCCCTGCTCTGACAACTGCAACGAGCTTTTCACTGTTTATTTTCACCCGCTGTATCACTTTATTGGCTATGGCAGGTCTTGTTATTTCGATATTGTCCCCAGTATAGGCCACATCAGTAATATCAGTTGCACAGGCCACACCGAGCCGGGCAGCCACCTTTGGTGCAACAGCTTTGCTGTTTTCTGTTGAAGCGAACCAGATCTGGTCGGCGCCAAACTGGCTTGCCGCGTCTACGACACAGGTAGCGTATGGGCCGGCAGAAAACAGTTCCAAACCTGGATCATCGGCAATATATTGGCTATCAGAGCCGCCACTAACCAAGCTAGGTATCAATGCTTCCAGGTTGTTACCGATAGCAACGGCAGCAGTCTCAGCACCGATAGATCTGGCTTTTGCCAGAAGTTCTGCTGTGCTACGCTTCACCTCGCCTCGCTTGATATCCGCAATTACGAGTACTTTAGCCATAATCTTCTTTTCCTTATATAAATTTATTTAATTCAATGACATCGTAATTGACAGGTTGTCATTATAAAACCTTAGCTTCATTCACTAGCAGACCAACAACCTGGGCGGTGATTTCAGCGGCATCACCTTCATATTTTTTGCCGGCCTCACGCGCTTGAGATCTACTGAATTCGAGGATTTCAGATCGATTATCACTGCCTCCTACCTCCTCAAATGAGGTGCCAAGTGCGGCCAGATCCATTACCTCGATCTTCTTTTTCTTGGCCATCATAAGGCCACGCATTTGCGGCAGTCTGGGTTCATTGATACTATCGCTGACCGTGACAACCGCCGGTAACTTCAATTCCACAATCTCCTTGCCGCCGTCACCCAGCCGCGTCACCTTGAGGAGTTCATCGTCTATCACGTCAATGGCGACCACATTACTGACGCAGGGTATCTCAAGATTCTCGGCCAGAATTATTCCGGTTTGACCATTATCGGTGTCCTGGGCTTGTTTGCCGGTTATGACCAGGTCATAGCTTCCTTTTTCGTAAACCTTTTGCAGTACCCTGGCCAGGACAAAGGAATCCGCTCCAGCAAGTAGCGGGTCATCGATCTGGATACCGTTGTCAATACCCATGGCAAAGCCGCGACGGATAATCTGGGTGTTGTCATCGTCGCCGCCAATACTGACCAGCGTTGTCTCTGCACCATTATTTTCTTTGAGCTGGACAGAGGCTTCCACCGCATTTTCGTCCCAGGCATTCATGACATATTGCAGCCCCTCTTCGACAATGGCCGCTGACTCCACGCGGATGGTTAATTCCACATCAACCACTTTTTTTACGGTAGTAAGAATTTTCAAAATATCCTCCTGCTATTTTATCAAGCATTTCTGGAAAAACAGTAATATATTAATATGTAACATGTTAACATTTTCAGTGTCAACAATTTTGTTCTCAGGAAAATTAACTCTTAGCGTACGTGTTTGTATACCTGTTTCAGATCTTCAAGAAAATTTCTTTTTCCCTGACTGGAAAAATCTTTCAAGTAGCTGCTAATCTTAAATAAATGCGCGTCTTGAATGTTTTTTAATATGCGTGATCCTTTGGGGGTAATTTCAAGAACTGTAATCCGTTCGTCACCGGGATCACGCTTTCTCAGGATTAATCCGCTTTTTTCCAATCGTTGGGTGACACCGGTAATATTGGAACTGGACACCAGCATAATCTTGCTGGTAATGCTCACCTTATTCTGACCATTCTTGGAATTATTTAATATTCTCAGAACGTTATACTGGGAAAAAGTCAACCCATAATTTTTATAGGTAATATCGAGATCCTTTTTTATTGTCTCAGAAGCTCGCAACAGGGCAGCAATGACTTTTTCATCAAAGTCCATGTTGTTTATATAGTTCCATTCACCCCAATCACTTTCGTTGGTTTCTGCCGGGTCGGTTTCTTTTTGCATAGCCTCATCCTTAATTCAGCATAAAACAATAATTATTACGATAAGTTATCCATTTAAGTGGAGCGAAGTTCGGGGCTTATTTGACTTGCCTTATTCGGGAGGATACGTATTAGCTGGAATGTATCTATATACTAGCTAATATGTAACTTTATAGTCTTGACACCCATTAACATTTAATGTATTACATAGTTACATATTATTCAACCGTTTAAAATGAAAGCGAGGACAAAACAAAGTGGAAACAGTTGCCCCTTTCAAAGAAGTAGTTGAAGAGATAGCAGAAGCCGGCGGACAATCACAGAGATTTTGCTTTCAGTGCGGCTTGTGTGACACAGTTTGTCCCTGGAACAAGGTAAGGCAATTCAGTATGCGTAAAATCATACGTGAGGCCACCTTTGGTTTGACCGAAATCGACAGTGAAGACATCTGGCGATGCACCACTTGCGGAAGATGTCCGACTCAATGTCCAAGAGGAGTAAACCAGATTGAACTCGGCGTTGCTTTACGGCGGGTGGCCGCCAGCTATGAAGTCTTCCCGGCATCAGTCAAGTCTGCTCGCACGGCAAGAGCAAGCCTTATCTCAGAAGGGAACCCGTTGCAGGTAGAGCGGCAAAAACGAGCGGATTGGGCAGAGGAGTACGCGGTCAAGCCATATTCCGAAGGAATGGAGTTGCTGTTTTTTGTCGGCTGTTATCTGAGTTATGATCCGAGAATGAAAAAGGTTGCAGCAGCAACGGCCGATATCCTCAAAAAAGCAGGAGTTGATTTCGGCATATTGGGCAACAAGGAGAACTGCTGCGGAGAAAGTATCCGCAAGTTCGGCAGTGAACAGGTATTCACGTCCCTGGCCAGAGAAAATATCAAGACCTTTGTCGACAATGGGGTAAAAAAAATTTTGGTCTCGTCCCCCCACTGCTACCATACCTTTAAAAACGAATATCCCGAATTCATGGTCAACTTTGAAGTTGTCCATATCAGTCAATATTTGCTGGAACTGCTCAATGAGGGGCGCCTCCAGCTAAGCCATCCATTTGAGAAGAAAGTCACCTATCATGATCCCTGCTATCTCGGCAGGCACAACAACATATATGACCAACCCCGTACTGTCTTGAACAGGATAGCCGGACTTGAACTGGTTGAGATGGCCGAATCACGCTGTGATAGCCTATGTTGTGGTGGTGGTGGTGGGAGAATATGGATGGACACGCCACAAGACCAAAGATTTTCCGACCTCAGGTTGAATCAGGCGGTTCAAACTGGAGCCCAGGTGCTGGTAACCAGTTGCCCATATTGCATTACCAACTTCGAGGAAAGCCGCCTCAACCTCGAATATGGTGACTTGCTGGAAATTAAAGATATTACAGAAATCGTTCAGAAAGCAATGTAGTTTATTCTAGGACAAGCTCCCAGCAAACAGGTGAAATTCATCCTGAAAGTCTCAATAGTGGATTTTCCGGTTGGTTCAGTTTTACCGGTAAAACTCAAGTAAATTAGCAGACAGTACAAGGAAAAGATAATGAGATACGCAGAAACAGGCTATAATCTAGAGATCGATTTGACCCGTAGTAATATCGAACGGGTATCAACTAATCCCGAGGACAGCCAATTGTATCTGGGCGGTTTGGGAACCAACGCCAAGATTATGTGGGACAGGGTACCGCCCGAAGTGGAAGCCTTTTCACCCGACAACCTGCTGATTTTCGCCGCCGGTCTGTTGTGCGGCACTCCGGCCACCGGCTGTAACCGCACCATCGTCACCACTATCTCACCTCAAACCCAGTTACTGGTGTTCTCTATGATGGGCGGTTTCTGGGCGCCTGAATTGAAATATGCCGGCTATGACAAGGTGATCCTGCGTGGAAAATCTCCCAAACTGGTCTACTTATGGATCAAGGACGACAAGGTTGAAATCCGCGATGCCTCGCATCTGAAAGGCAAAGGGGCCATTGAAACGGGTGAACTTATTTGCCAGGAACTCAAGGAGCCAAAGGCCCAGGTGGCTGCCATCGGTATGGCGGGCGAGAACAGGGTCTATTTTGCCTCCATCGAACAGGGTCGCTCTAGTGCCAGTCGGGGTGGAATCGGTGCGGTGATGGGCGACAAGGGAGTCAAGGCCATTGTGGTCCGGGGAACCAAGGATATTCATCTGGCCCGTCCGGCTGAATTCATGGAGCTGTGCAACGAGGCGATGGACTACATCAAATTCCGCAACGAAAATCCGATCCCCGGCGTCATGCCTATTTTGGCCATACTGGGGTCTCCCCAGGAGATGAAGATCCACGATGAAAAATGGCATACCGAGAATTTCATGTGGGGAAATTCGCGGGAGCGCCGCAAAGGTTTCTGGACCGAGGAAATCGCCAAAGACTGGACCCAGACCATGGAGAAAATGCGCACGCGATTGATCAGTTGTTACAACTGCCCCATGACCTGCGGTGCAACCATTTCGCCGCCGGGCAAGCCAACGTATATGATGAAATGCTTTTCCAAGCTGACCTATACCATGGCAGCCTTCTCGGACCTGGCGTTCGGCCTCGGAATCGCCCAGAGTGCCACCGAGCACGGGGTCGATGGATTTTCTACCCCGCAGGTTATGGCCTTTGCCCTGGAGCTTTTGGAAGCCGGTATCCTCACCAAAGATGATTTCCCGGGTATGCCCGAGGACAGCGAAGGGCGGTTTTACTGGCTACTGGATCACATTGTCCGGCGGGAGGGCATCGGTGATGTGCTGGCCAACGGTACCTATTGGGCGGCCAGGCAGATCGGCAACGGCGCCGAGAAATACGCCCACAACAACATCAAGAAGCAAGAGCAGCTGCCCCTGAAGCTCTCTATGCTCAACCCTATTTATTTTCTCATGTACGCCACCGGCGAGAAGCTGAACATCACCCAGATCGAAGGGCAGTTCCCTCAAGCACCTTTTCCCACGCGGGAAGAGCGGGAGGCCTTCGTCAAGGACTGGTTCCAGGTACCCGACGAAAAATTCAAGCAATATTTCCTGGACTGGGAACTCCGCGGTGAAAAGTCGATACCCTTCTATCCCACGCCGGAAATGTGTTGCGATATCGTGGACTGGCAGGAACGGATGCACTACATCGACGACGCCCTGGGAATGTGTGCCGGTCTGTCGTCGTTTCCGCTCAAACCACCCTATCATATCCACAACTATCCGAAATTCATCTCCTCAGGGGCCGGTTTAGACATGGACGAAGCAACCTTGACCAAGGCAGCCAAGCGCTACCGCACCTTGGTGCGTGCCATCAATACCCGAAGAGGCATGCGCAGAAAAGACGAAAAGCCCCCTGCCAACCATTGGAAAAAGCGCTTCCCTGAACTGGAAAAGGAACTTTTGGACACTTACTACGCCTTCAAGGGCTGGAACGAGCAGGGTATCCCCACCGAAGAGACCTTGCGCGATCTGGGACTGGACTATGTATATGAAGAGTTTGTCAAACGAGGCGTCTATTCGGATAATGGAGATACACCTTCCCAGGCAACCCCAGCTGTAATCGACAAGGAGGTGTAATTTTGGCAACTGAAAAAAAGATCATCAAGGCTATCAAGATCAATGCCGACCTGTGCAACGGCTGCCGGGCCTGCGAAATGATATGTTCGGCCTTTCATTCCCTGCCCAAGTATAGCAGCAACAACCCGGCCCGGGCCCGCATCCGCGTGGTGCGCCATCCGCTGGAAGACATCTACGTGCCGGTTTACGCCGGTGAGTCCGCTGGAGCGGAGTGCGCCGGGCGGGACAAATATATCATCGACGGCAAAGAGTACGATGAGTGCACCTTTTGCCGGGCATCCTGTCCTTCCCGGGATGACTTCAAAGAGCCCGACTCTGGCCTGCCCCTGAAGTGTGACATGTGTGAAGGCGAAGACGAACCCTTGTGCGTCAAGTGGTGCATCACCGACGCGCTGACCCTGGAGGAACGCGAGGAAGAGGTCGAGATTGTGGAGCAACAAGAAGAGCTTGATATCGGATTGGCATCGTTGGTCGAAACGCACGGAATGCAGAAAATCATGGATGCTGTGACCAGAATGTCCTCCTCAAAAGATTCCAAATAACACTTACAAGCTTGCAGCAAAAGGATACAGGAACAAGTTGATAATATAGCGGATTTCGAAGAGATCGAACTACTCTATTTTTCTGGCTACTACCTCAGCTACGATCCGCGTATGAAAAAGGTGGCCCGGGAAACCTCCTTGGAGATAAAAGATATAACAGAGATCGTCTATCAGGCCATCCAGGAAAATGAAGTAACCGAATAAGGAAACAAACTGTGGAAAACCAATTAATGATGCAACACCGCGAGAGTTCAGGTCAAGGAAATTTTGGCGACGTCATGGTAGTCGGCGGCGGAATCAGCGGTATTCAGGCTGCACTGGATATGGCCACAGCCGGTTTTAAGGTCTATCTGATCGAACAGGGGCCGGCCATCGGCGGGCACATGGCGCAGCTGGACAAGACGTATCCGACTAACGACTGCTCGATGTGAATTCTTTCACCGAAACTGGTCGAGGTCGGCCGGCATCCCAATATCGAAGTTCTCACTTATACCGTAGTTGACAGTGTTGAAGGAGAGGCAGGTAACTTTACCATCGGACTGACCAAAAAACCGCGCTACATCATCGAAGACAATTGCACTGGCTGCGGCACCTGCGTGGAGTTTTGCCCGGTGGCGTATCCCGATCAATACAACCAGGAGATCTCCAACAACAAGGCCGTGCATATCTATTTTGCCCAGGCCATCCCGCTGATCACGTATATAGATCAAAGCTGCCTGTACTTAAAGGAAAAGAAATGCCGTATCTGTGAAGCGGTTTGTAAAAACGATGCTATTGATCTCCACCAGATACCGGAGAAGATGACACTGAACGTGGCAGCCATCGTTCTCTCCCCCGGCTATGATGTCTACGATCCGAAGGTAAGAGACGAATATGGCTACGGCCGACTCCAGAACGTGGTGACCGGCATGGACTACGAACGGTTGATGTGCGCCACCGGTCCGTACGAAGGCGAGATCCTGCGCGCATCGGACATGCGGCATCCTCACAAGGTCGCCTGGATTCAGTGCGTCGGCTCCCGGCGGGATAGCGAAGGGGACAACAGCTACTGCTCGGCTGTCTGCTGCACCTACGCCCAGAAACAGGTAATTCTGACCAAGGATCACAATAGTGATGCTGCCTGCACTATCTTCCACAATGATGTCCGTTCCTACAGCAAGGGCTTCGAAACCTTCTACCAGCGGACCCAGAAGCTTCCCGACGTCCGGTTTATCCGCAGCTATGCCTCCATCGTCGGTGAAGACCCGGAAACCCAAAACGTGATTGTCCGCTACGCCACCGAATCAGAAGGGGTCAAAGAGGAATCTTTTGACATGGTAGTGCTCTCCGTTGGGATGAACCCGCCAGCGGATTATCAGGGGTTGGCAGAGAAGTTCGGCATTGAGGTCAACTGCCACGGATTCTGTCAAATCGATTCCGCCAACCCCATGGCCACTACTCGTCCGGGGATCTTTGTCAGCGGAGCCTTCCAGGGGCCCATGGATATCCCTGAATCGGTCTTTACCGCCAGTGCCGCCGGGTCCCAATGCGGCGAGTTACTGAACTACCGTCGGGGTAAACTGACCAGGGAAAGAGTTTATCCATCAGAAAAGGACAACACGGACGAAGAGCCGCGCATCGGCGTATTTGTCTGCCACTGCGGGGCTAATATCAGCAGGGTGGTGAATGTGCCAGACACTGTCGCCAATGCCCAGACGTTGCCCAATGTGGTCCACGTCCAGGAACAGCTCTTTTCCTGCGCAACCAACTCCATGCAACAGATCGTTGACACCGTAAAAGAGAAATCGCTCAACCGGGTGGTTATTGCAGCCTGCAGTCCCCGGACTTTGGAACCGCTTTTTCGGGACACTCTACGTGAGGCTGGCATAAACAAATATTATCTGGATATGGCCAATATCCGGGAGCACTGCTCCTGGTGCCACGCGCGGGAGAAGGAGGCTGCAACAGTCAAGGCCCAGGATATCATCCGCATGTCGGTCGCCAGGTCTATCGACCTCGAACCCTTGCGGGAATTCGATCTACCGGTCAACAAGGCGGCTCTGGTAGTTGGGGGTGGCCTGGCAGGCATGACCTGCGCGCTTTCCATCGCCGATCAGGGCCACGAGGTCTACCTGCTGGAACGGCAATCCGAATTGGGCGGAACAGCGCGAAAACTTTATTCTACCCTGGACGGCAAGGACGTTCAGGCCGATCTTACCGATCTCGTCCGCAGGATTTACCACCATCCGGCGATCCATGTGTATACGGAAGTTGTCATCACCGAGGCCACCGGCTACGTGGGCAATTTCGTTACCCGGGTCACCTCTGAAAGGGGTGCAACGGTCATCGAGCACGGTGCAGCTGTCATTGCCATCGGTGCTGAAGAGTACAAACCCATCGAGTATCTGTACGGGAAAGATGAGCGCGTGGTAACGCAACTTGAACTGGGTGAACGAATCGCAAGGGAAGATGAGACAGTCACCCGGGCCCAGAGCGTGGTGATGATCCAATGCATAGGCTGCCGCAATGAAGACCACAACTACTGCAGCCGGGTATGCTGCAGTCATAGTGTCAAGAATGCCCTGAAACTGAAGGCGATTAACCCGGAGATGGATGTCGCCATTGCCTTCAGGGATATGCGCACTTACGGATTCAACGAAACATACTACCGCGAGGCTTCTCATCAGGACGTGCGGTTCATTCGCTGGACGCCGGAAGATCCGCCTGTGGTGGACGCAGGTGAAGCAGAAGATGGCAGACCCGTCTTGCAAATGGTGCTGACTGATCCGATTTTAGGCAAAAAGCTGGTTTTTGACGCCGACCTGCTGGTTCTTGCCGCAGCTGTTATCCCACCAAAAGGCGCCCAGGAGATTGCAAGCTTATTCAAGGTACCGCTGGGGCCGGACGGCTTTTTCCAGGAAGGCCATGTCAAACTGCGGCCAGTGGAATTTTCCACAAGTGGCGTCTTTCTTTGCGGCATGGCTCACTATCCCAAGCATATCCCCGAGGCCATCAACCAGGCCTATGGGGCGGCAGGCCGGGCGTTGACCCTGCTGTCTAATGATATAGTTACCGTATCGGGAGCAGTCTGTGAAGTGAGTGAGAAAAGCTGCATAGGCTGCGGCGCCTGCGACACTGTCTGCAGCTATGGTGCCATTGAATTGCGCAAAACCAAGCAGGGCCAAAAGGCTGTCGTTAACCCGGTGATCTGCAAAGGTGACGGGTTGTGTAACGCCGTGTGTCCCACCGGGGCCATTGTCCTGAAACATTTCAATGACCGGGAGATCCTGAGGCAGATCGATGCGCTGATTCCCGAATCAATAGAAACAAAATGACAAGCGAGGAGATAGCAAAACATGAGTAAAGGACAATTGTTCACCCCCAGAATCATCGGCTTTGTCTGTCACTGGTGAGTATACGGGGCGGCTGACCTGGCTGGAGTTTCCAGACTACAATACTCGACGAATATGAGGCTGGTTCGCATGATGTGCTCGGGCCGGGTAGATATGGCACACATCCTGCGGGCCTTTGCAAAAGGAGCGGATGGTGTCTTCATCGGCGGATGCCGGCTGGGTGAATGTAACTACACCACCCACGGCAATTACCATGCCGCGAACCTGACCTCGCTTTGCAAAAAAATCTTGGAACATATCGGCTTGAATCCGCAGCGGCTGCAGATTGGCTTCATGTCCGGCGGAGAAGGCAACCTGTTTGCCGCAACAGTAGACGATTTTTGTAAAACGATTAAAGAACTTGGTCCCATAGGGCGCGCTGGCGAAATTTCGCCGGCACAGCTTAGGGTGGCCCTGGCCGAGGTCACCCGGCTGGTCCCCTATATAAAAATTGTAAAACACACAAAGCTGACCGCCCGTCTGGAGGATGCAGCCGACTACGACAACCATTTCAGCCTTGAGGAGATCGAGCAGCTTTTTGGCGAGGTGGTTTCGTACTATATCGATCCAGCAAAATGCCAGGCATGCATGATCTGCTCAAAGAGATGCCCGGTGGAGGCCATCGAAGGCGGCAAGAGCCAGATCCATGTCATCGATCAGGACAAGTGCATCAAGTGCGGCACCTGCCTGCACGCCTGTCCTTCCCGCTTTGGAGCAGTCACCGAGATTGTCGGCGATCCGGTGCCGCCGCCACTACCCGTGGAAAAACGAACGATTTTACGAACGGGCAGCAAAGGAAACAAGAAAAATACTCCTACTAAAAGGGCACTCCCATGACCGAAGATACCATCGGTGTTGATCCTTCCTATCAGCACAAGGGGATTGGGAAAAAATTAATACATGCATTCAGTCCCTCCAGAACCATTAATCTCGGATGTAATATATGAAGTATATTATAGTGCAATAGGCGACGATCCTTTTCAAAAATCCAGCATCAAAGAGGAATGACATTATGGAGCTTACGTATCATCAATTGATAAAAGAAAACGGCATAGCCCGAATTACACTCAACCGTCCGAAACACAATGTGTTGAACATGGATATGATGCAGGAGTTGACCTCTGTATTGGCTGACCTGAACAAGGATGCCGATTTAAAATGCGTGGTCATTGCCGCCCAGGGGAGCAGTTGGTGTGCCGGTGTGGAAGTCCTTGATCACAAGCCTGATCTTGCACCGGACATGATTCGGATCTTCGACGCGCTGCTCAGGCAGATTCATGCCCTCGCCGTTCCCTCCATCGCCGCCGTGGGCGGCGCCTGTCTTGGAGGTGGAATGGAGGTCGCCATTGCCTGCGATATGGTTGTGGCCGCCAGATCGGCCGTATTCGGCCAGCCGGAGATTAAGCTGGGTTTTCTGCCGCCCTATGCAGCGGTCCGTTTGCCCCACCTGGTAGGACCTTCGCGGGCTATCGAAATTTGTACGACCGGAAGGCGCTACAGCGCAGAGGCCATGCAGCAGATGGGAGTTGTCTGCGATGTCTTCGACGATGACGCATTTGAAAAAGGGTGGGCCGAATTGACCAAAGAAATTCAGCACGCCAGTCCGCTGATCCTCCGGCTCAACAAAAAGGCGGTCAACCAACACGTGGCGATACCATTTGATGACGCTATGGACAGTGTCAATAATATGTTTCTCAACCAGTTAATGAAAACCGAAGACACCCTTGAAGGCATTAAAAGTTTTGAAGAAAAACGCCGTCCCGAGTGGAAAAACAGGTGAGCGTTTACACTCACATGGGGCTGAATTTCCGCCCAGGATCTTGACATGATCGCGATCGCCTGTATCAAAGTTGGTAAATCTCTCATTTATTACGGATAAAAAAAATTCATTCATGACTTGGAACCCCAATAACGCAAAAAAAATAAGGAGTAATCGTTATGACAACAATGGTATCCTGGCAGATGGTCAACCCCAATCAACCGTTGGAACGTGTGGAAGCACCCCTCCCTGAGCCAAAAGCCGGGGATGTTCTGCTGAAAATTAGCGGTTGCGGTGTGTGCCACACGGATTTAGGTTTCTTCTATGACGGTGTTCCCATCAAATCGGACTTACCGCTGACTCTGGGACATGAAATCAGCGGTATCGTCCAGGCGACCGGCCCTGGGGCCGAGGCATGGAACGGATGCGCAGCCGTGGTTCCGGCGGTAATGCCCTGTGGCGAATGTGAGCCCTGCAAGGAAGGCCGCGGCAATATCTGTCGGGCCCAGAAAATGCCGGGCAATGACATCCAGGGAGGATTCGCCACCCATATTGTGGTG
>Ga0209633_10000651_pt1 | contig 39310 bp, 45 predicted proteins | sample Cruoilmetagenom1_FD_187290 | JGI IMG/M metagenome (GOLD analysis project Ga0209633, IMG submission 187290) | Oil polluted marine microbial communities from Coal Oil Point, Santa Barbara, California, USA - Sample 1 (SPAdes) (version 2) | ecosystem: Environmental > Aquatic > Marine > Oil seeps ...
ATAAAAGTCTCGGCTACCTTGACTATTGCCGGTCGGTCAAAGATGACACCTTTTACACTTGGATGCGAAGATACAATGGCAATTCCGACAAGCCCCGGGCCACCACCGAGGTCGAGCATCTTCCGAAACGATGGAAACTCCGGCATCCCTGAGACGATCTCAACCGCCTGCTGAGCCATGCCAGCCCGCTCGTGGTTAGCCATGCTGGTTGCAAACTGCGTCCACATCTCCTCGGAGCCCATATCCGCCTCTGGCGAAGGCGGGGGAGGACCTTCCTTAACCAGCTTGGGTAGATCATCGAGGTTGGAATAGTGTTGTGATTGCATAGAGATGAACATCTGTCCCAAGTTTGTGGGACTGCCTTCCACCAAAAAGGCCTGCGTGACAGGGGTGTTCTGGTACAGCCCATTCTTTTTGACTAACAGGTCGCTGGCCGCCAGGCCATCCAAGAACAGTCCCGTGTTCCCTGGGTGTGTGCCGAGTGTTTTTGCTACAACTTCAGCCGACTTGGGTTCGCTCAGCTGATTGAAGACCTCAAGCTCGATGCCGGTCAAGAGCAGCTTCGAGCGGATCGGTCCGAGGAGCATCTTATAAAGTTCCGCGAAACTTTCATTTACCCCTGGTAGTTTCTTCATAATTCCATTTATTCCTCCTTTCTTTTAGTTTTGTTTGAATCTAACATCTCTACGCCTTCCGTCCGATGTCCACCCGAAACGTGCCAAGGGCACGATTTACATACTGAGATTCCACGCTCCTGAAACCGGCATCCAGCATCGCCTCGGAAACATCCGTTTCATACAGGGTGCAATTCGCCCCTTCAAAGGCCATGATATGGCTAAGCCAGGCGGTGTCAGGGGGCCAAATCCCGTTCTTACTTATCACCATCTGTTGCTGGCTCACGAACACCCCGCCGGAATTCATTGAGTTATAAACCTTGATGCAGATTTCCTCCAGCTTATCCTTATCAGGGAAGAAGTTCAGGGTATCGCTGGTCCAGACCAGGTCGTAATCCTTGCCGATGTCATCCCTGGTGAAATCACCCGCCAGCACGCCAATTCGGTCTTCGAGTCCGTATTCAGAGATGATCTTCTTCGTTGTTTCGATAACGGAGGGTTGATCAAACACAATTGCCTTTAGGGTGGGGTGCCGTGAAACTAGTGCTATGGTGTAAATGCCTACACTGCCACCAAGATCGAGCATCCGCTTGAAATGAGGGAATTCTGGCATCTCTGAAATCTGCGCCAAGAATTTACTTGTCCACACAGCCCGTTGAGCCCTAATGGTTATATCAATCCAACCTGACCATTGCTCTTCCGGAATCTCTTGTTCGGTAATGCCGTTTTTGAGCGACTGAGGGATTTGGGCCACCATTCGCGCATACTCATCAAGCGCCACCTGGATAAAGTCCCCCATGTAGGTAGGCTTACCATAGATGAGGAATTCTTCTGCTGTTGGGGTGTTGACATACTGCCCCTGCTCCTTTTTGATGACCCCTATAATGGCGAGCATGTCCAGCAGCCGGGATGTCGGCTCAGGCTGGGTTTCAAGCCTCCTGCCAACCTCCTCGGCGGAGATGGGTTCAGAGAGGTGATCGAATACCCCGAATTCGATGCCATGTTTTAATACCTGGTGCTTGTTTGCCTCAAGGACTATGTCGAAAAGCATTCTTGCACTAGTTTTAGGCTCGGGCAATTCCACAACTGTACCCTCTTCAGTGGTCGTTTTCATTCCCTTTTTATCCATCTTGTTTTTCCTCCTTTCTTTTAGTTTTGCTTGAATCCGGCATCTCTATCTCTTCCTCCCAATATCTAAGTCCATCGGCCCCCAGTCTGTGTCCAGCGTTTGTGAGCGGAGAGACTTGAATCCCACCCGAAGCATGAAATCAGCAATTTCGCCCTGATCGAAGCACATATCCTGACCCATTAGTGCCATAGGTATGCAGCTAAGTGCCATAAGCTCAGGCTTTGTTCGTTCATCGGTCAATCCCTCTTGGAAACTAATGAACACGCCTCCAGGATTGAGTGCATCGTAGATTTTCTTCATAAGTGGGTCCATGTTGTCTTTGGCAAAATTGAGTGTGGCACTCGCCCATATCAGGTCGTATCCATCGCCAATAGGATCGGAAAGGTAGTCGCCAGTCATGATTTCCATCCGGTCTTCCATCTCATACTCCTTGATGAAGTTCTTGGCTACCTCAGCTACTGCTGGCTGGTCGAAGATAATGCCCTTCATACTTGGATGAAAGGACACAATAGCAATTCCGAAAAGCCCTGGGCCACCACCGAGGTCCAGCATCTTCTTAAACGCTGGGAACTCTGGCAGTTGCGAGATGATCTTCGCTATCTACTGTGCCATGCCTGACCGCTGGGAGTTTGCCATAGTGACTGCGGCCTGTGCCCACAGTTCCTCATCGCCCATATCCGCTTCTAACGAAGATGAGGGAGGGCCTTCCTTTACCAGCTTGGGCAGATCATCGAAAGCGGCGCGCCACAACTCCATCTCATATAGAGTATTTAACACCTGGCCTACATACATTGGGCTGTCCTCCACCAAAAATGCCTGCGCAGCGGGCGCATTGTGGTACAAACCGTTCTTTTTCACTGCTAAACCGCATGTTGCTAGTCCATTTAAAAGGACTCTGGTATTTCCCGGATGAGCATTGATAGCCTCCGCCATGGCATCAGCCGACTTAGGTTCAGTCAAATGATTAAAGACCCCAAGCTCAATACCTGCTAACAACAGCTTCGACCGAGCTAGCCCAGTGAACATCCTGTACACTTCCTTGAAACTTTCATTTACCTCTGGTAATTTCTTCATAATTTTTTCTCCTTTCTTTCTTAGTTTGCCACTACAGAAATCCCTCTCCCTTGAAGGGAGAGGTTAGGTAAGGGTGAAGCCTCCTTCCCCCCTCTTCCTCCGAGATTGCTTCGGGGCGGAGCTTGTGCTGAGCGGTAGTGAAGTGCCCCTCGCAATGACATCGTGTGCTTGTTTTCGCAAGATGCTAAACCCTACTCTGACTCGGCCATCCCACACCAGGTGACCAATACCAGGTGACCAATTCCTCAAGAGGTTCTCGATCAGTCCGCACACTGTTGAGGGGATTATCCCAATCGGGATATCCAATAGCAAAACCGACAACAACTCGCTTGGATTCTGGAATGTTCAAAACTTTCCTCACTTCTTTCGGGAAAAATGCTGGTTTTCCTACCATGCAGGTACCTAATCCATATTCGTGAGCTACAAGAGATATTGTTTGACTTATTAAACCTATATTGAAGAGCCACCAGGGTTGTGGTGCCGACCTATCCGTAACGATAATAATGCCAGTGGGAGCGTCAAAGAAACTAAAACTTTTGTCATTCCACTCTTTCATGGGCATATATGGAAAAACTTTGTTAAAGAGTTTTGCAGCTCTCTCTTTGTAAAGACCAGTCGGAAATGATATAGACACATCTATGTCCGGTTCAGATTTTCCAGGCCCATTTGTGTGAGTTTTTTCTAGCATGGCCCGATTGAGCTTATCCAAAGGTTCTCCCGTCAAAACAAGAAATTCCCAGGTCTGGGTATTCATACCTGAAGGGGTCCACCTCGCGACATCCAGAAGCTCGGTCAGGACCTCTCTGGAGATTGGGTCGGGCTTGTATGCCCTGATGCTCCTCCTCGACTTAATAGCTTCTAATAGTTCCATTTATTCCTCCTTCCCTTTTCAGAGTATTTTCTCCTCTGTTTCCCGGTGCTCTTTCATTCCTTATATTTCCTTCCCATTATTACCACCTATTCTTCCATAGTTCTCCACCAGGAGCGCCAAACGGATAGCTATCTAGATTGTCTCCGCTTATCTCCGAGATCAACATATCAATCTTCTACCTGCCTCAGTACTTGAGTACCGGCCCAACAAGTCACCAGATCGTTATCACTATCATATCCTCGCATGATGGCATTCATGACGATTTCCTCTCCGGAACCATAGATCTTCCCTGTCCAGATAGTTTCAAAACGCATCATCCCCATGCCTGGCGTTTCCACATAACCGCCCCAGAAAAGCATTATGTTATCTCCAGCAGTGGATCCTATGCAGAACCCCATTTCCTCTCCATTTTCCACCAATATTATCTTTAACAGAGATCCGTGTTGCTCGAAAATCCATACTCCTCCTTCTTCTTGATAAGGTGGTATCTCGGGTATGATGCCCCCCTCGGCATCAACGTAGAAGGCTTCATTGGTGCATATATACTCACCAGAGATATTGATTATCTCTGTACCTAAATGACCGGGGTCAAAGTTTTCCCACGGGTCTACAAGACCTGCGAGCATCATATACCCCATCATCGGAGCCCCTTCTGCATATCCGTCGGCTACGTCCTCCACGGTGGTGCCTTCTGCGCCAAGAGTCGGGTACCACATCGCATAGGCCGGATTGTTGATCAGGTCATCGAAACTGGTATCGCCGTATCTCATGTGGAAGTGAAGCATACCGCCTTCGTGAGAATGTTTCTCACACAGGATGAGATACCTGTACTCAGAACAAGCAGCGTCTCCTGATGTTAGCTCGAACTTGTACCAGTCGAATTCCTCTCCATCGAAGGCAACGGTCTCTGCACCTGCACCTTCGCATTTACATTTGCATTTGATCGTTCCATCGACGTTGTAATAGGTGACGGTGTTTCCCGCTACCCTCAAATTGCCGAAATTCGACTTATGCATGGCATACAAAAAACCCCTGGCATCATCGGCAGTGAAGGCGCCATCAGCCCCTGCTGCGGCGTTTGCAGCGCCGACCATGGCTTCATACACCGCGTCCATGGCAGGGTCATCAAGCGTCGTTCCAACATTGAGCCACGTTCCGTTCCAATCATCGAGTGCTCGGGACTCCTGGCTCGCCAGGGCTGAACCTGCGTTTGCAAATCCCGCAGGCAACACCAGAGCCCCCAATAGTAAGATGCCTGATATCAACGCAACAGCGCTTATCCGTAGATTCATTCTTTTTGTTTTAGTCATTTTTTCTTTTTATCTCCTTTCGTTTTTTTCCTTAACACAGGCTCTTACCGGTTCCCACCGGTTGGTTTATGCATTTTTTATCCTTTTCATCCTCTCCTTTCTTTTTATGATACCATGTTCTTGCAAATGCATATCTTTCGCAAAACCATAAACAGTGTAACAAGCTTTTGCCCTCCTGTCAAACTTTCAGACCTTAATCTGTTGGAGGCTTCCCTCCACGCTTTCCTTAATCTACTTTGCTACCCTGGAGTGGGACATGATCACCCATCATTCCTATCATCCTGCGCCAGACCCAAAAACTTTCTTACTATGGCTTCCTTTCCCTTGAGCTTACTCAGGGACTATCCGCAGCTTCTGCTGGGCATCATTCTCGTTTTGATCTTGCTTCCAGCCTGTAGCCTTTCCCCCGCACTGTGAGCAAGCGACAGGAATGGGCAAGGTACCTTTCAGCCTTCATCCTTAACCGACTTATGCAGTTGTCTACTGTTCTATCCCCCTGCTTATATCCATAGTCCCATACTGTATACATGAGTTGCTCCCTGCTGAACGTCTTTCCCTGGTTCTGAGCCAGAAAGGCAAAAAGCCTGAACTCAGTAGGGGTAAACGACAGAGGGGAGCCATCAATCCTCGCCTGACAGCCGGCAAGGTCAAGCTCCAGCTCTCCCAGCCTTATTATCTCTTCCCTTCCTGCAAAGCTTTGAGGCATCAGCTTTATTCCCCTATTGCCTTGAAGGTCGGGGGTCCATCAGGGGTGAGGAAGCTACCCTGAACACCAATTCTCTTTCTGCCATGCAGTGCAGTTTTTTCAAATTTGAAAGAACAAGTATCAAGTCCTGTAAAGGTAGTCCTCCAAACTCCTGCTGCACCTCCTTTACTCTACTCTCATACAATGCTTTGATCTCATCGGACATTTTTTGCCTCCTTTTTTAATTCAATTCAACTGAAGTAAAGTCGTAAAGCTCTCTTTTAAAGGCGTTTAACCCGGAGTTATGAAGAAAGCGACATGACCTGCCACTTAGCCTGCAGGCCTTCTTGACACAGCGGCAGGCGTTATGGCTGTTCTGGTCTACCGGGCAGAACACCATATCAGCCTTATCCACCAGGCTTTGTATTTCCTTCATCCTTTGTGAGCACAGACACCTTCCACAGTAGTAGTAAAATTTGCCTCCCGCCGATTCCACCGTCTCCCTGTAGTAGGGGACGAGGGATTCCAATCCCCCTACCAGGGCTATGGTCCTGCCGGTAAGCAACAGCGGCTCAAGACTCTCACGGGGAAGCTCAAGTTTTACTTGCTCAAAGCTTGGGGCTTCATTGCTCCTCTCGGGAGAGGTTGTTCTGGCTTCTCTTCTCGATAGCTCCTCGGTCAGGAATTTCACTTCCCGGGCCAAGATATCCATCTCTCTCCTCATACATTCCATTTGTTCCAAGGCAGGCTCACCACCCAGGCCCTCCAGCTTAAGCTTAAGCTCCTCGCTTACTCGCCTTTGCTCGGTCAGGCTTAGAGAGAGGCAGGACTTTTCCTCCTCCATGTTCTCCATCTTCCCCCCCAGCTCTTCCTTCTTCTGCTCCAGCCTTTGAACTTTATCCTCCAGCCGTTCATTTAATTTGAGGGTTTCCCTAAGCTCCCCTATCACATCCTCTGCCTTGCCGTAAGGAAGGATTTGGGAAAGCTGGTCATAGAACCTTAGCGCTCGATGCTCTTTCATGTGCACGGCATTGAAGATCCTCACCTCAATCTCATCAATATCCAGGCGCTGATTTCGCACTGCCAGCCAGATGAGGGCAGGAAGAGGAATACTCTTGAGTTTCTCTTCCCCTTCAATAAGCGAGCAGATGGCCTTTTGGTCCAGCCCGTTGAGCTTACCCCGATAAGAGTCAAATTTCTCCTCCAGGAGCCTATCCATATGCTTGGCCACCGGGGTGGGCTCGGTGCAGGCATAGACCAGCATCCCGTGTAGCTCAGAGGGAGAAGGAAGATGACCATCTAAAAGCTTGAGCTTTCTGAATATCCTCGCTGTATCCCTTTCATCAAAGGTTAAGCCTAAGAGCCTGCATATGATGAAGGACTTAAACTCCCATAGCCTTCTTTTGGGTGAGGATATTTTCTCTCCCCTGCTGACTATTCCACCCATATCTTCTCCGCCATGCCCCGGCCGATGGTTATTATCTGTCCCTCAAGCTCTGCCAGCACATAATTTCCCTTTCTCTGGGGTGGTGCCTTGGATACTTCCTTTTTCACCAACGTTATCTCTATCCCTTCCTTAATCCCCATCTCTTTCATCTCCTGGCTGTACCTGGTTCCACCGATTAGCTTTGCTACCCTGGCCTTCTTTCCTTCCTTAAGGTAATTAACCTGCACGATTTTCCCTTCATCCTCTACCCACACCCGGGATGCTTTCCCCGGCCCCATTCTTACCTCTTTATCCTCCACTTTGAGAATCAGGGTCTCATGAGGGAGATGGGACAGGAACTCTACCTTGCTGCCTTCATTTAAGCACATCTGAGAAATCCAGTCCTTGAAATCCTTTCCTCCCTCAATTGCCTTGACTACACCCTCATCCCCTTTCTCCAGCCTTAGTAGAGGGAGAGCTTCCCCTCCTTTTTCTACCAACACCTTATCTGCCCATCCCTGGGATATGACTATCTCCTTACCTGCTACCTTTAAGGATATAGGCCCTACATGGGCATGCACCGGCTCTGCCGCAATCAGAGTGAGCTCTACCCCGGGAGAGACCCCCAGGTCCTTAAGCCAAGCTTCAACCTCTGACCCTCCTTCAATTCTTCTGACCACCACCTTGCTTTCAGGCTCTACTTCAGTTAATAGCTTCATTTTTTTCCTCCTTTTTATTTTTTGAGCTGTTATTCAAGCTTATAGCCTGCTCCCCTTACCGTAATCAGACATGAGGGATGGTTGGGGTCTTCCTCAACCTTCTTCCTCAACCGTCTTATGTGAACATCCACCGTTCTTGTGTCCCCCAGGTATTCATATCCCCATACTTTCTCCAGTAGCTCCTCCCGGGTAAATACTTTCCCTCTGTTTCTGGCCAAGAAAGTTAAAAGCTTAAACTCTGTAGGAGCTAAGGGCAAGGGGGAACCATCAAGGCTGGTCTTATGGCGAGAAGGGTCTATTTTTAACCTTCCTGCTTTTATTATTTCCTCACTATCCTTCCCCACCATAAGGTATAGCTTATCCAGTTCCCCCATTATTCCTTTCAACATATCCTGGGGTAAAATATCAAACTCCCTGCGCAATCGCTCCAGGGTCTCCTGATACGGATACGCTGTTGAGCTTACCCGGAAATTACTGGAAGACACTCTTTCCTTCCGCTTTTATAGAATCTCAAATGAATCAATCATGGGGTCAAAGTAAAACTTCCTTTTTGAATCAAACTTCTTGGTATCGGTTTCGCACTCTACCATCCAGACTGCTTCTTCTTCCTCTCCTGGCACCCAGCAATGCACCATTATAGATGTGCGATCGGAGGGGAATGTGACGATGGTATAATATGCTTCTACTCCACTAATTTCATCCCACCAATCCTCATCTATATCACCATCTGCCTCAGCAACATCACCCTCAACATGCTCCTCAATGGTCTCCCCTTCCTCTATGTACTCCTTGCCCACTAAGGCACAGCATCCCTCTTCTCCATCTGAGGAAACAAACTTAGGGCACATAAAGATTACTCCCTCTATTTCCTCTTCAAAATCTGCGGCATCTCCCTCTTCCCATTTTGCTGGGTAATCGATGGAAAACCCTAAGTCCTCATCCTCATAGGTCTCCCATTCCACAGCGTAAGCTTGCTGGATAGGCAGGGTTAGTAAAACTGAACTTAGAAAAATCCCTACTATAAGCCCTAATCTTTGGCTTAAACCTCTTACCACTTTTTACATCATCTCCTTTCTTTTATTTTTTAATTGAACATTCCTTCAGGCTTCGGTCCTATGGAGGCCCTCTTCTACCAGACATTGTCTTCCTCCTTTCTTTTGTGCTATACTTCTAATGCACTGAGGGCAAGGCAAAAAATAACTTGTTTTAAAATATAACCACTATCTCACCGAGGTGACCGGCCAAGATCTTACCTCGAAGAGGGTTTTACTCTTGCCCTAGTGCGTTTAATTTTCTACATCATCTCTCAGCGTTTCCTTGCCCCGCCTGTAGAATAGGCAGCAGTCCCCATTACAACCGCCGTAAGGCCAAGGGTGAACACAATGGGCCAATAGGGGGTTTCCTCCTCTTCTTCCTCAAAATCGAAGAGCTCATCGTCATCCAGGTCCAAAAACTTATCTCTTGTCTCCCCCCATTGAGAAGCAAAAAGGGCCTTCTCCTGGTCGGTGGCTCTTCCCGACTTCACCTTTGCTCGAAGCTCAAAGAATCCAGGAGGGAAGATCCCTTCCTTAACCTGGACCTCGAATTCATCACCGGTATCCAGGTTCGTAAACTTGTATCTGTAGTTATTCAGGCTTAAGACCTTTCCTGTGTCCTCGAGTATAACCTTATGGTACTGAGCAGTATTGCCGGTTATATACCGGAAGGTCTTTTCCTGACATGGGGAGGGATGGCTCCAGGTTATATCAAGATCAGCTCTATTTGGTATTTCATCCTCCCAAAGCTCGGATATGGCAAGCCCGGTGGCCCTGAAGGCACAGACCTCGCATACGCAAAGCTCTCCGTCAGGACATTGGCACAGCTTTCCATCTATTTCAAACTCAGCCCTAATTTCCTTCATCCCTTTGGCATAACCTCGGACATCATTTTCCTGTATGACAAACTTCTCCAGATTTTCATCCTCATCATATATCCAGATAGGAGTAAGGTCTGACTCCTCTACATAGCCGACACCAGGAGGCACAGCCAAGCAGAGCAATGGCATAATCAAAGGTGCAGCAAGCATTAAAGCTAGCCATCCTGCAGATTTCATCAATGCCGTTCTCATATGAAAAGACTGCCTATCTGGAAAACGAGGGTAGAGCCAATCCAGGCCACACCCAGGGTAAAGCCCAGGGCGAAGAGCATCCATCTCCAGGAGTTAGTCTCTCTCTGTATTACTCCCAGGCTGGCTACACAGGGAACCATAAGCAAGGTGAAAAGCATGAAGCTAAAGGCAGTAAGGGAATCCCACCCCAGCTCAAAATTGATGATGAAGCCCAGGCCACCAACCTCCTCAGCACCAGCAAAGATGGCACCAAAAGTCCCCACCACCGCCTCCTTGGCCAGGACGGCAGTGATCAACCCCACTGCCGGCTGCCACTGGCCAAAGCCACAGGGAGAGAATAAGACATCGATGGCTCTCCCTATGGACTCCAGGGCTCCGGTATAGTCCAGAGCCCAGATGAGTATCACCACCGCAAAAATAAGGGTTCCTGCCCGAACCAGAAACCACTTCCCCCTCTCCCACATATGAACTAAGGCTTCGGTAAAACGAGGAAGCCTATAGGGAGGAAGCTCCATCACAAAAGGAGCGGGAGGACCCCGAAATAAGGTAGACCGGAGAAGCCAGGCTGCCCCCACTGCCACCAATACCCCAATGACATAAAGGCCAAATATCACCGTTCCTTGATAGGCAGCAAAGAATGTGGGCACTAACATCAGATATATGGGGAGCCTTGCCCCGCAGGACATAAAGGGGTTCACCAAAATGGTGGTCATGCGGTCCCTTTTACTCTCTATAGTCCGGGTGGCCATAATGGCGGGAATGTTGCAGCCAAAACCCAGCAGCATGGGCACAGCCGACCTTCCATGCAGCCCCACCCGCCGTAATGCCCGGTCCATAACGAAGGCCACTCTGGCCATATATCCTGAGTCTTCCAGCAGGGAGATAAAGAAGAACAGGATAAAGATGGAAGGGATGAATATGATGACTGAACCCACCCCTCCGATAATGCCATCGGTGAGCAATGCCCCACCCCACCCGCCAACTCCAACCTGTCCGCCAAGCCAGCCAAACCCTTCATCAATCCAGTCCATAAAGTAACCAGCGATGGTAAACATGCTGGCCCCCCCCATGGCAGGGGTGACAAACTGGAAGATGATCCACATCAGGGCCAAAAATATAGGGATTCCTAAGAAGCGGTTTAAAACTACTCTATCAATCCTCTCCGTCCAGGTAACCTTCTCTTTCTTGGGCTTGACCAAGACTTCCCTTAAAGCATCGCTGATAAAGCCGTATCTTCTACCCGCAAATACTGTATCCAGGTCCTCCCCGAAGCTTGCCCGCAACCGGGCCAAAGCTTCATCTTTGGAGTGCAAGATATCTTCCGGGCTCATCAGCCCTTCCCCTGAACTATCCTTGTTACCTCGTCATCCTCCTCCAGGAGCTTTATGGCCAGCCAGCGTGGAGAGTAATTGAGGGAAAGAAGACTTTTCTGGATGATTTCCTGTAAATTTTTGATCTCTCTCTCTATCTCTTTTCCGTAATCAATTCTAAAATCGGCATCGTTCACACTTTGCCCCAGGTTTACTATGCAGTCTAAAAGCTCCTTCGTCCCCTGATTGCGATTGGCCACCGTACGGACTACCGGCACCCCCAGGCGCTGGGAAAGCTTTTCGGCATCGATGCGGTGATTACGCGAGGCAGCTACATCAGTCATGTTGAGGGCTATTATAAGCTTAGCTCCCAGCTCCAGAAACTGGACGGCAAGGTAGAGGTTTCGTTCTAAATTTGCTGCATCCACAATATCCACCACCATATCCGGCCTTTCCTCCACCACAAACCGGCGGGCGATCACTTCATCTGGAGAATAGGCGGTAAGGCTATAAACTCCCGGCAGGTCCACTACGTTTATATCGTAGCCCTGGTGTTTTAAGCCTCCCCATTTTTTCTCCACGGTTACCCCCGGCCAGTTTCCCACATGTTGCCGTGCCCCGGTCAGATTGTTGAACATGGTAGTTTTTCCGGTATTGGGATTGCCCGCCAGAGCGATGGTGACCTCAGACATGGTTAGCCTCTTCCATCAACCATGACCTTCTGGGCTACCCCGAACCCCAGGGCTATCCTGGACCCTCTCACATCCACCACAATAGGTCCCCTGCCTTGAGAGTGAACCACCTTCAAGCTAACCCCCGGGGTGAGTCCCATATCAGCCAGTTTGCGGCACAGCCCAAAGCCGCCATTCAACCCCACTACCGTAACCAATTCACCCGAGTCAACCATACCCAAACATCTCATCATATTCAAACCTCAACCATGATATTTTCTGCCTCGAAGTTGCGCAAAGAAAGATGATAGCCCTTTATTCTTATCTCCACCGGGTCGCCTAAAGGGGCCATTCTTTCCATCTCCAGCTCTGTTCCCGGAACCACCCCCATATCCAGGATGCGTCTCCTTACTGCCCCACTACCCTTCACTTTAGTGATCTTTCCTTTCTCCTTGGGCTTAAGCTCGGCCAGAGACTTTATTTCCATATTCTCCTTCTATTTGCAATAGTGCATCTTATTTGCAACAATCAACACAAAAAATTTAGGATTCGCCTCTTTTCTTCCTACGACAGGCAGAACAAAAACCAGTCATACGAACTTCAGTGCTAAGAATTTTGAAGTTCTTATCCTTAGCTACCTTCTCCTTCATATACTGCGTCTCCGGACAGATAAACTCCTCCACTCTACCACAACCAAGACATATGAGATGGTGATGTTCCACTGCTGGCTTCAGTTCATAGCAATGGCGGCCTTCTTCAAAGTGATGCTCCTCTACCAAGCCCAGCTTTTTGAACAGTTGCAGGTTGCGGTAGACGGTGGAAAGGCTGAGGCGATCTTTTCTTTCCCGGGCCCGGCGATAAAGCTCATCAGCATCGAGATGACCCTCGGCAGAGTGCATGATATCCAAAAGCAGGCGGCGCTGCGAGGTGGTGCGATGCTTAGCTAAAGCTGCTTCTTGCTTGGTTTTCATCTTCGTTTATTGCTAACACATTCCATCTGCACTATTATACCAAAACTACAGATCCTGTCAAGTCCGCGAATTGAACAAGTAACTGTATCACTTTTGTCGGTGAACCTTGAAAAGTCTTGTATCATTGCGACCCTGAGCCGAAGCGAAGGGGAAGCAATCTTAATATCTTTTTTCCCTCCCTCTGCCCAGATTGCTTCGGGGCTCTGCCTCTCGCAATGACGTGATAGGGGGGTGCCTATCCACCGACCAAATTGTCACAAACTCATTAAACAATCTCTGTCTTTCTCAATCCAGAAAATCCAAGACCAGCTGGTTGAATTCTTTAACCCTCTCCCTCTGAGGGGCATGGCCGCATCCTTCGAAGATATGAAGGTGCGAATTCGGCAGCAATCTATGGGCAGTATAGGCCTGGGCAACAGGGAAATATCGATCTCTCTCCCCCCACATGATTAGAGTGGGCGCCTTTATATTTGAGAGCCTCTCCGGAGAGATCAGGCTCTCTTGAAAATCCTTCGACTTTATAGAAGGATAAGACTTGCCTCTTCTCAGAAGATATTGCACCGTCTTTGCAGCAACCGCAATAAATCTACCCCTAAGCGTGATCTTCCCCAAGCCAGCGCTATCCACCAGAATGAGGTGTTTCACCTTCTGGGGAAATCTGAGGGTGAAATTTAGTGCGATCATCCCCCCCAGAGAATGACCAGCCAAGACCACTGAACTCAGGTCAAGATTTCCCATAAAGTGATGAAGAAAACCCACAAAATAACTGGCAGTGTAGACCATTCCCTCTAGTCTGTCACTTAAACCATAGCCTGCCAGGTCTGGGGCATAGACCCGATACCTGCAGGAGAGGGGTCGGATATTAAATTCCCACTCATGCCAATCGTTGGCACCGCCATGGAGCAAGATCAGGGGTGACCCTCTCCCTACCACTTTATAATGGGTACTGATTTCATCTACCCTGACCCATTTGTCCTCCACTTCACCTTCCATCCCCAACTTTTGAAATTCAGGATTCATTCCTTTCTTTTACATAAGATACCATGCTCTGCTGGATAATCCTTATCCTACCATGAATTTTTGATTCCTGCCCACCTTTACCACCTCTTTTATCTACACCGGAGGTAGAAACAATCGCCTCCAATACTCATGGTGAGAGGTTGAGGATAAAAATTGGAGAACGACCCACCAGTTAGGCAAGATGATTAAAGGAAGGGCAAGAAGGCAAATTGCAAAAAACTTATCGAAGATCTCCCTGGCCATCTGCTCAGCGCCGATGAGGAGACCACGCCAGCTCCAAAACATATTACGCAAGGAGTGGTAAAATAAAATGGACAGGGAAGAATCAGCGGAGGAAAGCCTCTGGGCATATGGTTCAGCGACCCGGAGGTCGATGCTAAGCTTAAGGAATGGAAGGAGCGATATGAGAAGTGATGTGGTGAAGAAGGGAGCAGAGCGTGCCCCCCATAGATCTCTTCTATATTCTTTAGGGCTCACCCCCGAGGAGATACAAAGACCCTTCATCGGGGTGGTGAATAGCTTCACTGAGATTGTTCCCGGACATATCCATCTCCGGAGCATTTCCGAAGCAGTAAAGATGGGAGTGAGGGAGATGGGGGGGATGCCTTTTGAGTTCAATACTATCGCTGTTTGCGATGGTGTCGCCATGAACCATCCCGGAATGAGGTATAGCCTCCCCTCACGGGAGCTCATCGCTGATTCAGTGGAGATTATGGCCCAGGCCCACATGCTGGATGGTCTGGTTTTTGTGCCTAACTGCGATAAGATAGTGCCGGGAATGCTCCTGGCCTCAGTGAGATTAAACCTCCCTTCCATATTTATAAGCGGAGGTCCTATGCTCTGTGGCGAGCTTAAAGGAGAGGAGTTAGACCTCAGCACAGTGTTCACGGCGGTGGGGAGATGGGCTAAGGGAGAGCTAGATGAAGAGGAGCTTTCGGAAATAGAGCTAGCTGCTTGTCCAGGATGTGGGAGTTGCGCGGGGATGTTCACCGCCAATACCATGAACTGCCTTACTGAAGCCCTGGGAATGGCTCTCTTGGGAAATGGGACTGTCCCGGCTGTCTCCGCTCATCGTCTCCGCCTGGCCAAGGAGGCAGGAAGAAAAATAATGGATATTTTTAGCTCTGACCTTCGTCCCCGAGACATCATAACGAGGGATGCCATCTACAATGCTTTTGCTTTAGATATGGCTCTGGGGGGGTCAACCAATTCCGTGCTTCACCTCCTGGCCCTGGCCCATGAGGCAGGTATTGATTTTCCTTTAAGTCTCATCAATGAGGTAAGCGAGAGGACTCCTCATATATGTAAGCTCAGTCCGGCCGGTCCCTACCGTATTCAACATCTCGACTTAGCAGGTGGGATATCCGCAGTAATGAAGGAGATCTCGACTCTTCTGAAGCTTGAGGCGAGGACAGTGTATGGAAAGTCTATGGGGGAGATCATCGATAGAGCAAAGATAAAAGATAGAGAGGTTATCTGCTCCATCAATGAACCCTACTCCCCAAAGGGGGGAATCGCCATCCTGTTTGGCAACCTGGCCCCTGAGGGGGCAGTGGTAAAAAGAGGGGCAGTGGCTTCTTCAATGTTCCATCATGTGGGCCCAGCCAGGGTGTTCAATGGCGAAGAACAGGCAGTGGAGGTCATCATGGGAAAGCATATAAATCCTGGTGAAGTAGTAGTCATCCGTTATGAGGGACCCAAAGGAGGGCCAGGAATGAGGGAGATGCTCACCCCTACTTCATTGCTCTCAGGTATGGGTCTGGAAGGAAAGGTAGCCTTGATCACTGATGGAAGGTTCTCCGGGGCCACCCGAGGAGCGGCTATCGGCCATGTCTGCCCCGAAGCAGCCGACCGTGGCCCTATCGCTGCCCTTCAGGATGGGGATATAATAGAGATAGACATTCCTAAGTTAAAACTTGAAGTCAAGCTAGAGGATAAGGAAATAAAAAGAAGACTTTCAGCCATCCCGCCTTTTGAAGTCAAGGAGGTGGAGGGTTACCTTAAACGCTATGCCCAAAGAGTAACCTCTGCTCAAAAAGGAGCAATTCTTATATGAAGAAAACAGGAGCACAGATCTTATGCGAGGGCCTGATAGAGAGGGGAGTGGAGGTTATATTTGGCTTTCCGGGGGGAGTACTGTTACCGCTATATGATACTCTCCCTCAGTACCCTGAGCTTCGCCATATCCTGGTGCGCCATGAACAGGGAGCAGCCCATGCCGCCGATGGATACGCCCGGGCCACCGGCAGGGCAGGAGTATGCCTGGCCACTTCAGGGCCGGGGGCCTGCAACCTGGTCACCGGTATCGCCAATGCTTACATGGATTCCTCACCCGTGGTAGCCATAACCGGTCAGGTAGCCCGGCCTTTTATCGGCAAAGATGCCTTCCAGGAAACCGACATCACCGGCATTACCCTGCCCATAACCAAGCATAATTATCTGGTTCTGGAGACAGAAGAGCTTGCCCAAATCATTGAGGAGGCATTCCATATCGCTCTTGAAGGTCGCCCCGGACCTGTCCTCATCGATATTCCCAGAGATGTATTCACTGAGGAAGTTGAAGCAGAAAAACTCGGGATTACAAACCACCGATATAAGCCAAAAACGGGGGGCCATACTGTCCAGGTAGAAAAAGCGGCCAAAACCATAGATTCTGCCCGGCGCCCTATCATTATCTCCGGCAGGGGAATAATAATTTCTCATGCTGCCCAAGAGCTCACTGAACTTTCCAGTAAAGCTCAGATACCCGTAACCACCACTCTTTTAGGGATAGGCTCTTTCCCTGGATCCTCACCTATGAACCTGGGAATGTTGGGGATGCATGGAGCAAAGCATGCCAACCTGGCGGTGAACAATGCCGATGTGATAATAGCGGTGGGAATGAGGTTTGATGACCGGGCCACGGCTAGATTTGATTCCTTTGCCTCAGAAGCAAAAATTATCCACATTGACATCGACCCTGCGGAGATCGGAAAGAACATCGCCTGTACCATTCCTATTGTGGGTGACGCCAGAGTTGTCCTCAGGGAGATAGCTAGACTGATTCAACCTCAAACCCATGATGGCTGGCTGTCTCAGATCAGGGAATGGCAGGAGGAGCATCCTCTACCCGATGTAGAAGGGGGAGAAGAGCTTTTGCCCCAGTATGTAATTCGAAAGATATGGGAGGTGACCGGGGGAGATACTATCATCGTTACGGGAGTGGGTCAACACCAGATGTGGGCAGCTCAACACTTTACTTGCGATAGGCCAGGAAGCTTCATCTCCGCGGGGGGCCTGGGGACAATGGGGTTTGAACTTCCCGCAGCTATGGGAGCCAAGGTGGGCCGGCCGGAAGAGACGGTATGGTGCATCGCCGGGGATGGAGGATTTCAAATGACCATTCAGGAGCTAGCCACCATAGCTCAGGAGAATATAGGGGTAAAGATCGCCGTGATAGATAACCGGTTTTTGGGAATGGTGAGGCAGTGGCAAGAATTCTTCTACGATGAAAGATACGTAGCCACTCCCTTAAGCGGCCCCGACCTCATGAAAATTGCCGAGGCTTATGGCATAAGCTCTCAAAGGGTGGGAAGAAGAGAGGAAGTGGTACCAGCTATACGAAGGGCCATGGAACATCCTGGCCCCTTCATCATTGACTTTATCGTTCGATCGGAGGAGAACGTTTACCCCATGGTACAACCAGGAGGTTCGCTCACCGATTTCGTGGAGCCTCCATCAAAAATCTTATCTCTTCTTAAGTGATGGAAAAACACATTATAATCGCGTTGGTGGAAGACAAACCCGGGGTGTTGAACCGCATAGCCAGTCTCTTTCGTCGCCGGGGATTTAACATCCAGAGCCTGGCAGTAGGAAGTAGTGAGCAGCCAGGACTCTCCCGGATGACCATTGTGGTGGGGGGAAACTCTCGGGTGGTGGAGCAAGTGAGAAAGCAGCTGGCCAAGCTCATCGAAGTAATCAAAGTATCTGATCTAAGTGGTGAGAGCTTTGTTTCCCGGGAGTTCGTGCTCATTAAGGTTAAAACTAACCGTGAGACCAGGGGGGAGATCATTCAACTCGCCGAAATCTTCAGGGCCAACATTGTCGATGTTGCCCCCGACTCCCTCGTCGCAGAGGTAACGGGAGATGAAGAAAAGGTGGAATCTCTGATTGGGTTGCTGCGTCGTTTTGGGATCAAGGAGATTGCCCGAACAGGTTGCCTGGCCATGACCAGGGGAGAAAGGAGCGGAAATGGCAAACATTTACTATGATAGCGGTGCCGAATTGGAGCTAATCAAAGGAAAAGTCATCGGTATCATAGGCTATGGAAGTCAGGGTCATGCCCACGCCCAGAACCTGAGGGATAGCGGGCTTAAAGTGATGGTAGCTGCGGCTCCCCGGAGTGAAGGGTGGAGGAAGGCCGAGAAAGCAGGGTTCAAAGTCTCGACCTCAGATGAAACAGCCAAAGAGGCCAATATCATCATGATGTTGGCTCCCGACAACCTGCAACCTGCTATCTACCACAGTTCCATCCAGACAGGCTTATCCTCGGGCAAGACACTGATGTTTGCTCACGGGTTTAACATCCACTACCGTCAGATCCTTCCCCCACATTTTGTGGATGTGAGCATGGTTGCCCCCAAGTGTCCCGGACATATGCTGCGCCAGGTATATACCCAGGGTTTGGGAGCTCCTGCCCTGGTGGCAGTGGAACAGGATGTTTCAGGAAAGGCCAGGGAAGTAGCTTTAGCTTATGCCAAAGGCATCGGTTGCACCAGAGCAGGGGTCCTGGAAACTACCTTCTCTGAAGAGACAGAGACGGACTTATTTGGCGAGCAAACCGTACTCTGTGGGGGGGTTTCCCATCTTATCAAGGCAGGCTTCGAGACGCTGGTAGATGCAGGATATCAGCCGGAGGTTGCCTATTTTGAGTGCCTGCATGAGCTTAAGCTCATCATCGACCTCATATACCAGGGGGGCTTAAGCTATATGCGCTACTCCGTAAGCGATACTGCAGAGTATGGTGATTATACCCGCGGCCCCCGAGTTATCGATAGTCAGGTAAAACAAGAAATGAAGAAAATTTTAGGAGAGATCCAGGATGGTACCTTCGCCCGAGAGTGGATAGTAGAAAATCAGGCCGGGCGCCCCTCCTTTACCGCCCTCCGAAACAAAGAGACCAGCCATCTTATTGAAGAGGTAGGTAGAAAACTCCGGGACATGATGCCCTGGCTCAAGCCGGTTAATTTTTGACTGGTTTGCCAAAATATCATCTTGACGCTATACTTACACTAAACTAAATAGTTGGGAGGTAGTCGTGGAGAATTCTAGTTTTCCTAAGTGTCAGAAGTGCGGGGTGGGGGTGCTCGTTCCTCTATCCGATTTTGGAGGACAGGGAGCAGCAGTTCACTACAAAGCATGGGTATGCACCAATCCTGATTGCGGTTTTAACATTAAGATCCGCAATGGGGATGTATATATTAACGAGCCCATCTTGACTGGGGCCCATATTCCGCGAGGACGATAGGCTTGAACCTTTCCCGGGTCATCGACTTTCTTTTCTCTAGGTATTGTCTGGGCTGCGGAAGAGAGGGAGACTTTATTTGTTCTTTCTGCCGCCAAAGGCTACCCCGGCGTGATCTACATCCCTATCACCTCACTGGTCAGCGCTTTATCGACGGGATTTATTCCCCTTTCTTTTTCCAGGGCATAATACGAAGGGCTATAGTAGAGCTCAAATACAGAAATCTTAAGGCAGTCTCTGCAACCCTGGCCAACCTGCTTTCAGAATGCCTTAAGGATAATTCTCTCCCTGGAGAGATCCTGGTACCCGTCCCTCTTCACCCTAAAAGAGTAAGACAGCGAGGATATAACCAATCACTCCTCCTATGTCGTGACTTAGGTAGGATTATAGACCTTCCCGTGGCCGGGAATTCGCTTTTTCGCTCTTGCCATACTCGGCAGCAGGTAGATCTCAGTAAGGAGGAGCGTCGGTTGAATGTGGCGGGGGCCTTCTCTTTACATGGCGAAGAGCTTAAGGAAAAAGAAGTTCTTCTGGTCGATGATGTTAGCACTACGGGAGCTACTCTGGACTCTTGTGCTAAAGTCCTAAAAGCGGGTGGGTCAAGAAAGGTATGGGGCCTAACCATAGCTCAAGAAGAGCATGAAACAGGATGACGAGATTCAATCGCTGATCCAAAGGGAGGAACAGAGACAAAAAAAACAGATAGTTCTCATTGCCGCCGAGAACTATACCTCCCGTGAAGTGCTTGAGGCTCAGGGCTCCGTCTTGACTAACAAATACGCCGAAGGCTACCCCGGAAAGAGGTATTACAGCGGCTGCTCTGAGGTAGACGAGGTGGAGATATTGGCCATCCAAAGAGCGAAGGAGCTGTTCGGGGCGGAGCATGCTAATGTTCAGCCTCATAGCGGAGCCCAGGCCAACATGGCAGCCTATCTTAGCCTTCTTGAAATTGGGGACACCGTGATGGGAATGAACCTTTCCTGTGGAGGACACCTCACCCATGGAAGCAAAGTTAATTTCTCGGGAAGGTGGTTTAACTTTATTCCCTATGGAGTAGACCGAAAAACAGAAACTTTAGACATGGAGGAAGTGCGAACGCTGGCTGAGAAATCAAAACCCCGGCTCATCGTGGCCGGGGCCAGTGCTTATCCCCGTATCCTCGACTTCAGTAAATTCCGTGAAATTGCCGACCGTGTAGGGGCAAAGCTAATGGTGGATATAGCTCACATCGCCGGAATGGTAGCTTGCGGGCTCCACCCTTCTCCTATTCCTCACGCCCACGTAGTTACCTCCACCACCCACAAGACGCTCCGGGGTCCTCGAGGAGGCTTTATCCTCTGTCCAAGTGAGCTTTCCTCACCTATAGATAGCTCAGTGTTTCCTCTCATCCAGGGTGGCCCTTTAATGCACGTCATCGCCGCCAAGGCAGTGTGCTTTTACGAAGCCAGGAAACCAGCATTCAGGGAGTACCAACAAAAGTTGCTTAAGAATAACCAGGTTTTAGCTCAGGAGCTCCAGAATTTGGGATTCCGCCTGGTCTCAGGGGGGACAGATAACCACCTTCTTCTAGTGGACCTCACCTCAGTAGGGATAACGGGGAGGGAAGCTGAGCATCGGCTGGAAGAGGTGGGAATTTCCCTCAACCGCACCACCATTCCTTTTGACCCTCTCCCGCCTAGTGTGGGAAGTGGAATAAGGTTGGGGACAGCCGCCGTGACCAGCCGCGGCTTTGGCAAGGAGGAGATGAAAAAAATAGCCTATTTCGTATATGAGACACTGAAACACCCCCAAGATCGGGAAAGAATACGCCGTGAGGTAGAAGAGCTATCATCATCCTTTCCAACTCCAGGTTAGAAGATAGTTGAGGTACATGCTATAATTTCCCCATGAGAAATTATGAGTTAACTCTCATTTTGAGTCCAGAGGAAAATCCCGACGTAGACAACATAACCGAGCTCATCACCCAAAAAGGGGGGAGCGTGGATAGGGTGGAGGAGTGGGGGAAAAAGAGGCTTTCCTATCCCATAAAACATTTTTCACAAGCGAACTACATATATACTGAGATCAAGATGGAGCCTGACCTTTTGGACTTACTTCATAAGGACCTAAGGACAAGGAGCGATATATTACGCTACCTAGTAGTAAAGAAGGAGTAAGCATGGCAAGTTTAAACAAGGTGATGATCATTGGTAATTTAGGGACAGATCCGGAGATGAGGTATGCCCCCAGCGGAAATCCCGTGACCACTTTCCGCATTGCCACTACCCGAAGCTTCCCTACTTCTGAAGGGGAGAGGAAGCAGGAGACAGAATGGTTTACGGTGGTGGCGTGGAATAAGCTTGCTGAAAGCTGCAACCAATTTTTGAACAAGGGAAAAAAGGTCTATGTTGAGGGAAGGCTCAGGACACGAAGTTGGGAAGGTCAGGATGGCCAGAAGAGGAGCAACGTAGAAATAGTGGCTCAAACTGTCCTCTTTCTGGACAGGGCAGGAACCCCACCTCCACCCGAGGAAGACTTAGAAGTGGGTAAACCGGGGGAGGATTTAAAGGTAGATAATCTCCCCTTCTAAAAATGAGAAGACAAAAACCCCCCCACCGAGGCAGACCCACGAGACGCCGTTTAGAGCAACCACGGAAGTGTCAGCTGTGCAAGGCTAAGCGGAGGGATATAGACTATAAAGACGTGAAGATGCTGCGTCGCTTCATCTCTTCCCGGGGGAAGATAGAGTCCAGAACAACCACCGGCCTGTGCCGCCGACACCAGCATAAGCTAGCTTTAGCCATAAAAAGGGCTCGTTTCCTGGCCCTTCTCCCCTATACTCCCTCGCACATGCATGAGCTCTCATAAGATTAGCTCTTTCTTATTACGGTAGCGCTTAATGTCCTTGAAGCTTCCCTTAGCTCCCATTCCCAGGTAGAACTTTTGCACCTCTTCGTTTTCCCGCAAATTGGCTGCTTCTCCTTGGAGGACTAGGTGACCAGTCTCCAATACATAGCCGTACTCCGCAATCTGGAGGGCAGCCCGGGCATTCTGTTCCACCAAAAGTAAAGATACTCCCTCCTCCTTATTGATCCTCTTTACGATATTAAATATTTCCTGAACGATAAGGGGGGCAAGGCCTAAGGAAGGCTCATCCAGAAGCAAAATCTTGGGTTTAGCCATGAGGGCTGAGCCCACTACCAGCATCTGCTGCTCCCCTCCAGACAGGAAGCCGGCAGTACGTTTTCTCATATCCTTAAGCTTGGGAAAGTAGGTATATACCATCTCCAGCAAATCCCCAAGGTTTGCGTTCTTCACTGAATAAGCCCCTACCTTAAGGTTTTCCTCCACCGAAAAGTGAGGGAATATTCTTCTCCCCTCCATCACCTGGGTTATTCCCAGTCTTACGATCTCCTCGGGGCTTTTCCCATCTATTCTCTGATCGTTAAATAAGACCTCCCCCTTGGTTACCTTCCCGTTTTCCGTTACCAGGAGCCCAGAGATAGCCTTGAGGATACTCGACTTTCCTGCCCCGTTGGCCCCCAGAAGGGAGATGATCTGCCCCTCTCCTACCTCCAAAGATATATCTTCCACCGCTCTTATGATCCCCTGATAGAATACATCCACATCTTGCAATTTCAACATAAAGCTTTTAACCTCCTTTCCTAATTCTGGGCCTCATCTTCCCTCTCCCATAAGGGAAAGGTAAGCTGATCAATAAACTGACGCCGGCTTTCTTGCATTAGTTCATCCATTTTCTGTCTGGTCTTGTCTGCCTCCATCTCAATATCCTTGAGGTCAAGCTCTATCTTGGTTATCCTTTTGAACTCTCTGAGAATGGCTGTAGCCGCTAGGGGGTTGGATAGCTTAGCCACAATCTGAGGCGTCTCCCCCAGGATGCATACTCCCCCCATCCCCCTCCCCTTGGCCAGAGCTAAAAGGAGGCCATTCATGCCTGAGATATAAAAGCTATCCTGAAATGGTGGATCTTCGATGCCCAGCTCAGTCAGCATGAAGGGCTCGGTGGCTACCACCTGTGCCTTGGGACTGCCTTCCCACCTGGAAACCAGGGCCCCAGCAAAGGTTAACACTCTTTTCACCCCCAGCCGCTCGGCAAAGTCCAGGATTAGAAAAGCAAATTCATTTTCATAAGCCGTAGGCTGGGTCTCTCCCACAAATATTACCAGGTCTTCCCCCCCATCTCTCCTCCAGAAGTAGAAGTTGTTTTGAGGAAGGGAGAGGTTTTGAACCACACTATTCTTTACCATACACCCATCCAAGGTGAAGAACTTCTGAGGATGGATATGGGCAAATCTCTCTGCCCCCAGTTTATCCCGGAGATAGGTCGCGGCCATCAACCCCACGTCACCTATCCCCGGCCACGCCGCCACCAGAACGGGGGAAGTAAGCGAGGGTCGAGATAAAATTTTTACTGCCTTTAATCTATCCATCACGCTCTTCTCTCTTTCAATATATCAGTCAACATCCCTTATGAGCAAGGCGTTTACTACTCTAACCAGTTGGTCATCCCTTATTACAACATTCGCACCGTTTGATACAACATCGAAGAGTAAGTGAAGAGTAGAAGCAATATACCTCACCACTGCACAAAAACGGGCATAATGATGTGAATATAATCCTCCCCCTCCACCGGCTTGAATACCACAGGAGCTTGTGATGAAGTCAGCTCCATCACCACCTTCTCTTCCCGGAATGAGGAGATAAAATCCATAAGGTATCTTCCGTTGAAGGCAATCCGAGCTTCATTCCCCTCCACATGAGCCTCAACCTCCCCACTGTTCTCCCCCGCTTCTTCAGACCTGGCCGATATTATTAACCTGTCTCCTGCGATGTCAAATCTTACCACCCTACCATCCCCAGCAAATATGCAAGCTGTCCTTACCCCCGAGAGAAGGTCAGGAGTGGCTATCTCCGCCCTGGTAGTATACTCAGAAGGGATGAGCTGCCTGAAGTTGGGGAAGGTCCCCGAGAGAAGAAGGGAGACCATTTCCACTTCCTGGAAGCGGAACAAAGCTTGATTGTGCTCCGGGTCTATTACCACCGTGAACTCCTCACCGTAAATAAGGCGTGAAAGTTCGGAAAGCGTCCTGGCGGGGATAGTTACCTCCAGGGGAGAATTAACCTCCACTGGCAGAGGGATATTGTGCACTGCCAGGCGGTAGCCATCAGCAGCCGCCAGAGTAAGAAGCCCACCGCAGAACTCAGCATGGATACCGGTGATAATAGGCCGAGTTTCGTCCTGAGCGGCAGCAAAGATTACCCTGTTCACTGCTCTTCGGAAGACATCTTTAGGAAGTTTCAGTTCCAGTCCTCCCGTTACCTTAGGGAGAAGAGGAAAATCTGATGCCACCATCCCTGATATGCGTGCTTTCTGATGCTCACCTTCTACATCGAGCTGCCCTCCTTCCCCTCTAAGGTCAACTATCTCAGAAGGTAGAGAATCGATAAAATCAGACAGCACCCGACAAGGGACAGTTATCTCCCCTTCCTCCTCCACTTTAGCCTCAAGGTTGGTGGTCAAAGAAATCTCCAGGTTAGTGGCAGCAAGCACAAGGGAATCACCTCTGGCCTTCAAAAGTACATTGGCAGTTATGGGCAGGGTGCTCCTCAGGGCAGCTGTCCGACCCACAATAGAAAGTCCCCAGCTTAAGTTCTCCTTAAGGCAGGATAATCTCATGGGCCAATTATAATGCTCCCAGCACGTTTAGGGAAGTATTGTACTCCTCTCCGTATCAAGGGCTTAATAATTCCAGGAGGGGGATTGGGATGGCATAGATTTTGTGTTGATTGACGGGAGGATTATAATATGTCGATGATTGAAATGAGAAAGGAAAATCACTTAAGTTGGTTTACTTCAGAATCAGTGACGGAGGGACATCCAGATAAGCTTTGCGACCAGATATCAGATGCTGTCCTGGATGCCATCCTGACCAAGGACCCTTACGCCAGAGTAGCTTGCGAAGCGGCAACCAGCACGGGGCTGATATTCATCTTCGGAGAGATAACCTGTGACTGCTACGTGGATATCCCGGATATAGCCCGTAAGACGATAAATAAAATAGGGTACTGCCGTCCTGAGTATGGCTTCGATGGAGATAATTGTGGAGTAATAACCTCCATAACCGAGCAGTCGCCAGATATTGCCTGTGGAGTGGACCGATCCTTAGAATCCCGGCTAAAGGGGGAGGCAAACAACTTCGATAGGCTAGGTGCTGGAGACCAGGGGATGATGTTCGGGTTTGCCTGTGATGAAACTCCTGAGCTCATGCCCCTTCCCATATCTTTAGCCCATAAGCTGGTGAGAAGGCTAGCTGAGGTAAGAAAGAAAGGCATCCTTTCTTATCTTCGCCCGGATGGTAAATCCCAGGTGACGGTGGAATATGTGAGCGGAATACCCCGCAGAGTAAAGAGCGTTGTTTTAGGGGCTCAGCACGATCCTGATATTGACCCCCAGGAACTTCGAGAGGGCCTCATAGAGGAGGTGATACATCAGGTTATTCCTTCCGATCTCCTCTCTGCTACTTCGTACTACATAAACTCCACCGGGAGCTTTGTTAAGGGAGGCCCGGTAGCCGACTCCGGTCTCACCGGAAGAAAGCTCCTGGTGGATACCTATGGTGGAATGGCGAGGCACGGGGGGGGATCCTTCTCTGGAAAGGACCCCACCAAGGTAGATAGATCTGCTTCCTATGCTGCAAGGTATGCTGCCAAGAATATCGTGGCCGCAGGATTAGCCCGGAGGGTAGAGGTTCAGGTAGCCTATGCTATTGGAGTAGCCCACCCCCTAGATATATCCATCAATACCTTTGGTACAGGGAAGGTGTCCGATGAAATTATCCTGAAGCTCACACAAAAACACTTTGACTTCCGCCCCGGAGCGGTGATAGACCAGCTTGAGCTTCGTCGACCTATCTACCAGGATACAGCCTGTTATGGACACTTCGGGAGAGAGGACCTCGACCTTCCCTGGGAGAGAACGGATAAGTCAGGCGAACTGCGGGAGGAAGCAGGATTAAGTGAAGACGATACGCTTAGCCGTCACTAAAAAATGTAATCTCAGGTGTAAGCACTGCTATTCCTCCTCCACCGACTCCCCCCACGTGAATGAACTATCCACCGAGGAGATAAAGGCACTTATCACCGATATCGCCCACTTGGGCTTCGGGGAAATCGCCTTCAGCGGCGGGGAACCTCTACTCCGGAGCGATATATACGATCTTATAGACCATGCCCAAAATACAGGGCTTCTTACCTCGCTGATAACCAATGCTACCATTCTCAGTCTGGAGACAACGCAATGGCTTAAGAATGCGGGGGTAAAAAAATTGATTATAAGTATCCATGGAGCTAGCTCTAAAGTCCATGATGAGTTCTCCCGTCACGAGGGAAGCTTTGAGCGAACCAAGCTGGGAATTCGTAATGCCGCTCAGGTAGGAATACCCTTCCATATAACTACCTGTATTCATCACCAAAACATCCAGGATGTGGACTCCATCCTATCCCTGGCTGAAAATCTGGGAGCTTGCAATGTGGAGATAGAGAATTTTTTTCCCGTAGGCAGGGGAAAGGAGCATCCTGAACTTACACTTCATCCTGGGGAAAAAAAGGATCTTGTAGACAGGATCTTAGAACATTATTCCGAGAGAAACCTGACGTTCCGCCTATGGGGCATTCCTCAGTTCAGCGTCGGCCTGGTGAAGAAAGGAAGAACCGAAGATAAGTCTTTGGGCTGCATGGCTGCCCGAACCTTCTGCTTTATCTCCTATGAAGGAACCGTATATCCTTGCATGTTCCTGAGGAAGGAGGGGGGAAATATCCGCAGGGAAAGACTGAGCGATATATGGAATGGGTCAGAAGTGTTCAGGAAGCTCCGGGGAAGAAAGCTATCTGGAAAATGTGGGCGCTGTGAGTTCAGGGAACTTTGTGGGGGGCCAAGGTGCGTGGTCTGGGAAAAGACCGGCTCTCTGGAGAAGGAGGATAGTGACTGCTGGTACTATTAGATTTGGCACTGATGGGTGGAGGGGAATCATCGCCGAAGACTTCACTTTTGATAACGTCCGTTCTTGCGCCCAGGCAATAGCCAGCTACGCGGTGGAAAGAAAGCTTTCAGCCCAGGGGATAGTAGTGGGGTATGATACCCGATTTGCTTCAGAAAACTTTGCCCAGGACGTAGCTTACGTGCTTTGTGGCAACGGCGTTGCCACCTATCTCTGCTCCTCACCTAGCCCCACTCCAGCGGTAAGCTTTGGAGTGCATAAGATGGGGGCGGCTATGGGAATAATCATCACCGCCAGCCATAACCCTCCTTTATGGAATGGGATTAAACTAAGAATGAATGACGGAACATCTGCCCCCGCCGAGGTGGTATCGGAGATCGAACAAAGAATAGGCCAGGAAATAGTGAAGGCTTCGGGCAGCAATGTTAAGCTCATTGACCTCCGGAAGGACTACATCGATTACCTTTCTAGCTTTACCATGGTGGCCAAGGTTAAGGAAAGTAAGCTCAAAGTGGTCATTGACCCCATGCACGGTGCAGGAGCAGGATTTCTTCCTCAAGTCTTGAACGGGGGAGAAATCAATATAGAGGAAATAAACTGGGAAAGAAATCCTCTGTTCCCGGGTATGATCCAACCCGAGCCTATATCCAAAAACTTGGGAAGGCTTAAGGCAGAGGTAGTGGAGAGAAAAGCCGATGTGGGTCTGGCCCTGGATGCTGATGCTGATAGATTGGGAGTGGTGGACGAGGAGGGAAAATTCCTCACCACCCATGAAGTCTTCTCTCTCCTCTCCTTCTATTTTCTGGATGTATTGAACATGCGAGGACCCATAGTGAAGACTATAACCTCTACCCGTATGCTCCAGAGGCTGGGGGAGATATACAGGGTAGATGTATATGAGGTCCCGGTAGGGTTTAAGCATGTATCTCACAAGATGCTGGAGGTAAATGCCTTAATCGGAGGTGAGGAAAGCGGTGGTTATGGGTTCAGGGAATATCTGTCGGAGAGAGATGGCGCTCTTTCTTCCCTTTTCTTCCTGGACCTCATGGTGAAGAAAGGTAAAAGGCCCTCTGAACTCAGGGAGGAGCTATTCTCCCTGGTAGGCCCTCACTACTACCGAAGGGAGGATGTTCCTCTATCTCACGAAAGGAGAGAAGAGCTGAAAGCTCGCTTAACTTCCCTTCACCCCCAGGAGGTGGCGGGCAAAAAGATAACTCGCATACAGAGGATGGATGGCCTTCATATGAGTACAGGAGAATCCTGGCTTCTTCTCCGGCTTTCGGAGACCGAGCCCCTCATCCGTATCTATGCTGAAGGAAAAACTGAACAAGAGGCAGAAGACTTCATTCGGGAGGGGAAGAGGTTTTTAAAAATATAGATGGTTGACCTTGACGACCCCAGCATATATCCAAGGCTTGACCCTCAAGGTATGCTTCGGCACCTGGAAGGTCTACCTCAGGAATGCCTTAGAGCCTGGGAGAAAGGGTCAGCCCTCAAGCTTCCTTCGGAATACCGAAGGGTAAAGCAGATGGTCGTGCTAGGGATGGGTGGTTCAGCCATTGGCGGAGACCTTATCCGGAACATCTCTCAACTTGAGGGGGGAATTCCCGTCTTCATAAGTCGGGGAATCAGTCCACCTGAGTTTATAGATGAGGATACCCTGGTGGTGACCGTGAGTTACTCGGGAAACACAACTGAGACCTTGACCTCCTTATCCAAGCTTAAGGCCAAGAAGTCAAAAAAGCTTATCCTGACCTCAGGGGGGAGGCTAAAAGAAATAGCTCTCCAGGATGGCATACCCCTTTTCTTAATCGATTATGTCTCCCCTCCTCGAGCAGCTCTGGCCCACATCTTCCTTTCTCTTCTGGGCATTCTCTGTGGGCTGGGGCTGATCCAGGATAAGTCAGAGGAGGTAAAAAGGTCAGCCAATCTTCTCTCCACCCTTAATGGAGAGTTCTCCCCCGGGAAAAAGGGAGCCAGGCCGAAAGAGGTGGCAATAAAGCTTACGGGAAGGATAATATTTATCTATGCTGAAGAGGCTATCTCTGCGGTAGGCTATCGCTGGAAGACTCAACTTAATGAAAACAGTAAAACCATGACTACCTGTGAGTTTATTCCTGAGCTTTGCCATAACTCCGTGGAGGGCTATGAGTTTCCATCCCATATAGAGGAGAAGATATACGCTATCTTACTTTCCCCTACTCAGAGCGAAAACCTTCCCTGGTTTCGGGTGTTAGCCGATGTCCTGCGTCAAAGGGGAATAGAGTTTGTTGAGGTCGCACATTCAGGAGAAAGCCTTGTGGAAAGGATGATGAGTCTCATCTACTTTGGGGATTATGTGAGCTACTATCTTTCCTTGCTCAATCATAGGGATCCCAGCCCGGTGGATACTATAGGCTACATCAAACGGAGGCTCAAGGATGATAGATAGAAGCGAGCTTAAAAAGGGAATATGTCTGGAGATGGACGGAAATGTGTACCAGGTTGTGGATTGGCAGCATCTAAAACTAGGGCGAGGAAGCGCTCAGATAAAAATGAAGCTCAAGTCTTTAACCAGTGGCGCAACTTTGGAAAGGGTATTTCAGGCCAGCGATAAATTCATCCTGGCCCCCATAACTCACCAGGAGATGCAGTACCTATATTCTGATGAGGAGATGTACTACTTCATGGACAAGGAAACATTTGAGCAGATCTCCCTTTCTCCCACTACCCTGAAGGAAGCGACTCTATATCTAAGTGAAGGAATGTCAGTTAAGGTTTCTTTGTATAAGGAGGAGCCTCTAGCGGTGGAGCTTCCCCCATCTGTGGAGCTTGAGGTTTCAAGTACAGAGCCAGGGTTTAAAGGAGACACTCAGAGCGCCACCACCAAGCCAGCTAAGCTTGCCACCGGGCTCAGTTTACAGGTTCCTCTGTTCATAAACCCCGGAGATGTAATAAAGGTCTCCACTAAAAGTGGAGAGTATCTGGAAAGGGTAAGTGGTAAGAGCTGACCTTCATCTTCATACTATCTATTCTCCTGACTGCAGCATGAAGCTTGCCGACATTATTGGGCGCTACTCATCGGTAGGAGTGAACTGCCTGGCGGTAACCGACCACAACACTATTCGAGGAGCACTTGCGCTAAAAGAGATATGCCCATTTAAAGTAATCATAGGTGAGGAAATAAAGACCCAAAAAGGTGAAATAGTGGGGCTTTTCCTAACTCAGGAAATAGAGCGAGACCTTGATCTTATCGAGACCATAAGAAGGATAAAGGAGCAGGGAGGTCTCATCTCTATTCCTCACCCCTTTGATAGATTTCACCTCTCAGCACTCAAAAAAGATATGAATGAAGATCTTTTAAGATCGGCAGATATGATCGAGGTATTCAATGCCCGCGCTGCTTACTCTATGGATAAGGAGAGAGCAAGAAAAGTAGCCCAAGATTACGGAATTTGCCCCTGTGCAGGAAGTGATGCTCATACCTTAGGGGAGATAGGAAATGCTTACATTGAGATGGATGACTTTGAGGACGAGAAGGATTTTCTGGCCTCCCTGAGGTATGGAAGAATAGAGGGGAGAAAGACTTCCCCTTTGGTACATATAACTACCAGCCTGGTTAAGGTCAAAAAGAAATTGGGATGGGGAAAGGTATAGATATCGGATGGTTTTCCACGGGGAGGGACAGGGCAGCCAGAGAGCTACTTCGGGGAACTTGGGATGCGATAAGCAAAAAAGAGATAGAAGGGAGCATCCGGTTTGTGTTCTGCAATCGAGAGAAAGGAGAAGAAAGGAAAAGCGATGACTTTATTGAGCTTGTGAGAAGCCTTCATCTTCCCTTAATTTCCCTATCTTCACGCCGGTATAAGGAAAGCGATTACCACCAAAAGGTGGAGGAACTACTTTCCGACTTTGCCCCCGATATCTATTTCTTATGTGGATATATGCTCATGGTAGGGAAGGAGATATACGGGAGGCATACCACCCTAAATCTTCACCCTTCCTTACCTTCCGGGCCACCGGGAACATGGGAAGAGGTGATGCTGCGCATTATAAGTGATAGAATATATAAAAGTGGGGTGATGATACACCTTGTAACTTCGGACTTAGATCAAGGCCCACCATTATCTTGCTGCAGCTTTTCTCTCCGAGGAGAACCTTTCGATAAGTATTGGCCAGATGTATATGAAAAAGCTGAGGTGAACGTAAACCACCCCCTTTTCAGTCTTATCAGGGAGTATGAGCTATCCCATGAGCTTCCCCTTATTAAAGCCACCCTGAATGCCCTAAGTCAGGGGAGGATAAGGATAAAAGAAGGAAAAGTAGTGGATGACCAGAGGAAGCCCGTATCAGGGCTGGACTTGACAGAGGAGGTCGATGCCAGGTTGGCTCTTTTTCGACCTTGAAGGGCCTCTATCTCCAGAGGATTGTGCCTTTGAGCTTATGGGCCTTTTCCTCAAAGGAAAGCATGTGTTTGAAGCGGTGAGTCGTTATGATGACCTTCTTTATCTTAAGAAAGGGGAGGAATATGTACCCGGGAATGCTCTTGCCCTCATCATCCCTTTTCTGCTAAGACATGGGATATCCTCCCAGGACATGGTAAAGCTGGCTGAGGAAGCCAGGCTTATCCCTGGTGCTCACGAGATCATCTCCTGGGCTAAGGCCAGAGGGTGGAAGGTGGGCTGCATCACCACCGCTTATGAACCATTCGCTACTGTCCTGACCAGAAAGTTGGGCATTCCCCAGGGGAATGTGGTGGCCACCAAACTTCCTCAGGATAAGAACTTCCCCCTGTCCCAAGAGGAGATAAATCTTATAGATAAAGTGGTGGAGGAAATAGACTCCCTTCCCCCCCCGGATGACTCAAGGATAGAGGAGATACTGGGTAGATTTTTTGCTTTCGACCTTCCCTGGACCAGGTTGGGAAAGACAGCAGAGAGGGTGAAGCCAGTAGGGGGACAAGCTAAGGTAAAAGCAATACGAAGGTTTTCTTCCTCTCTGGCGGATTGTGTGGCAGTTGGTGATAGCATCACCGATGGTGCTATGCTAAAGGAGGTGAGGAAAGAGGGAGGTATATCCATCGCCTTCAACGCTAATGAGTATGCCCTTCGGGAGTCTACAGTTGGTCTTGCTTCCACCCACATAAGCGACCTCGAACCTCTTCTCGTCGCCTGGGAGGAGGGAGGAAGAGAAAGGGTGGAGAGGGCAGTAAAAGAAAAGGAAGGAGGTGAAGGAGATAGACCAATCTTCCATTGGCTCCCGGGAAAAGAAGACCTGTCCTACATCAAAGAAGAGCATCTCCGCCTGCGCATCTTTTTGCGAAGGGAAGCAGCGCTCCTGAGCTGACCAGCGTGAATTATTTAAACTTAGGAGGGTAGGATAATGTTAACACCAAAAGCAATCGTTGATGAACTCAATAAATATATTGTGGGTCAGGAGGAAGCCAAAAGAACTTTGGCCATAGCCTTTTCTAATCGAGAGAGGAGAAAAAGATTACCCCCCGAGATATATCAAGAGATAACATCCCAGAACATCCTCATGGTGGGGCCAACCGGAGTGGGAAAAACGGAGATTGCCCGAAGGCTAGCCTCCATCACCGATGCCCCCTTCATAAAGGTAGAGGCTACCAGGTTCACTGAGGTGGGCTATGTGGGTAGGGATGCGGAATCAATCATTCCTGAGCTTATGGAAGTGGCTGCCGCCAAGATATATAAGGAAAGGCTGGGGGAGATGGAAAAAAGAGCTGAGAAGAGAGCTACAGACAGAATTGTGAAATACCTTTGCCAGCAGAAGGCCAAACCTAAGGCCAGTAAGCCTCTCACCACCACTCGCCATGAGCTGGCCAGCCTTCTTAAAAACCACCTTTTAGAGGGGGAGATCATAGAGATTGAGGTCGAAGCTTCGGAGCCGTTACTGGAGAGTTTGGACGAAGACTACGGGAGCCTGGAATGGCTGGAGGACCTCAAAGGGGAAGGGAAAAAGGTTAAGAAGAAGGTTTCCATAAAGGAAGCACGGAAGATGCTTACCCAGGAAGAGGTGAGGAGCCTGGTGGATGTCTCTGAAGTAATCGACCAAGCCATAAAAAGGACCGAGGAGGGTATAGTATTTATTGATGAAACGGATAAGATCTGTGGGCCGCAGGTGGATATGGGAAGAGATGTCTCCGGCGAAGGAGTGCAAAGGGATCTCCTGTCCATCATAGAGGGGGCTAAAGTGATGACCCGATATGGAACAGTGAACACCGACCACATTCTATTCATCGCTGCAGGGACTTTCTCTCGCAACAAGCCTGAGAATCTCATTCCGGAGTTTCAGGGAAGGTTTCCAGTAAGGGCTACGCTTTCTCCCCTTTCTGAGGAGAGCCTGGCCCAGATACTCATAGATCTTCCCAACTCCTTACTCAAGCAGCATCAGATGCTCCTATCCACAGAAGGAGTAGAGTTGGCGTTCGCTCAAGATGGGATAAAGGAGATGGCCCACATCGCCTTTATGATGAATGAGAGAGGGGAGAACGTGGGAGCCCGAAGGCTTCCCGGGGTGGTAGAAAAGGTCCTCCAGGAGCTTAGCTTTTCCGGGACCAAGGAGAAAAGGATAGTGGTGGACAGGGAGTATGTGCTTTCCCACCTGGGAAACTTGACACCAGAGGGAACTTTAGACCACTATATTGTATGATGGAAAATCAAGGGGCAGTAAGGTCATTGCTTGAAGCAGGAGCTCATTTCGGACATCTCACTTCTCAGTGGCATCCCAAGATGAAAAGATATATCTTCACCCGCAGGAATAACATTCATGTTATCGACCTGGAACAGACGGTAGCTTTGCTCACCCAAGCCTGTGAATTTGTGCAGGGCCTTCCGGGTGAAATTTTGTTTGTGGGCACCAAAAAGCAGGCTCAGGAGGCGATAGCCGAGGAGGCCACCCGCTGTGGTATGCCCTTCGTAAACCAGAGGTGGTTAGGAGGAATGCTTACCAACTTTGATACTATCCAAAAAAGGATAGATTACCTGGTGAAGATAGAGGAAGAGAGAGATAAAGGAGGGTTCGGTCATCTTACTAAGAAAAAAAGATTACAAAAGGAAAGAGAGTTTTTAAAATTGGAAAGATTGATGGGGGGTTTCAAACAAGTGGTGAACCTTCCTTCCGCTCTGTTCATCATCGACCCGTTAAGGGAGAAGATAGCCGTGAACGAGGCCAAAAAAGTAGAGATACCCATTGTGGCCATAGTGGATACCAATTGCAACCCGGATGAGATCTCTTATCCTATTCCCGCCAACGATGATGCCGTAAAATCAATAAGGCTTATTTGTAGCAAGATAGCCGATGCTATTCTTATGGGCAGGGGCGGCGGGATGCAAGATATAGAGGAGGAGCCAGGTGGAGATATCTAAGGAGGCTATAAAGGAACTTCGAGAAAGGACAGGAGCGCCCATTATAGAGTGTCGGGAGGCTTTGCAGAAGGTGGCTGGAGATGTGGAAAGAGCAACTCAAATTTTAAGCCAACAAGGATTTAAGATTGCCCAGAAAAAACGGGAGAGAGCTCTCCTGAACGGGCTTATCGAATCTTATACCCATCCCGGGGGTAGGATTGGAGCTATGGTGGAGGTGGGCTGTGAGACTGATTTTGTCAGTAAAACTCCGGAGTTCAAAAACTTATGCCACGACCTTGTTCTCCAGATAGCCGCTTTATCCCCCAGGTTTATATCCTCAGAGGATCTTCCGCAGGATACGGATCTAAGCCCGGAGGAGATTTGTCTCCTGGAGCAACTATTTATCAAGGATCAGAGCCTCAAGGTTTCAGATTTGATTTACCAGGCGGTAGGGAAATTAAGGGAGAATATTAAAGTAAGGCGCTTTGTCCGCTTTGAGCTGGGAGATTAAATGGACCTTTCCGGTCTTCGGCAAAAAATGGAGAGGATGGTAGAATTAACCTCTGAAGAGTTAAGCTCCATTCGTGCCGGAAGGGCATCGCCAGAGCTGGTGTGGGACATATCAGTAGACTATCACGGCACGCACGCCAGGCTTCGAGATCTGGCCATGATATCCGTACCTGAGGTTAGAATAATTCACATCCAGCCCTGGGACAAATCCTCGCTTTCACCCATTGCCAAGGCTATTCTTAAATCAGACCTGGGGATAAACCCTATAGATGATGGAAATTCCCTCCGACTAGACCTCCCTCCTCTTTCTGAGGAGAGGAGGGTTCAGCTTTCCAAGCTGGTTCGAAAGAAGATGGAGGAGGGAAAGGTAAGGGTTAGAAATGTGCGTCGTGATTTCATTTCTGATCTCAGGAAAGAGCTCAAGGCGAAGGAAACCTCTGAAGATGAATACCGGAGGGAAGTCACAGAGGTGGAGCGTCTAACCGAGGAGTTCATAGCCAAGCTGGAAAAAAGGGGGAAGGATAAAGAAGAAGAAATTATGGAGGGTTCCTAACCATGTGGCCATCATTATGGATGGGAACGGAAGATGGGCAAAAAGACAAAACCTTTCCCGAAATGAAGGGCACCGCAAAGGGGCAGAGAACATTCCCCGTGTCGTGGAGGCCTTCGCCCAATACCAAGTAAAATATCTTACCTTGTTTGCCTTCTCCAGCGAAAACTGGGATCGACCCCCAACCGAGGTCGGAGGAATTCTCTCCTTGCTCGGGGAAGCGGCAGATCGCGAGGTAGAGGGGCTAGCCGAGTTTCATAAAAAGGGGGTAAAGCTCCTTCACTTAGGAGAACTGCAAAGGTTACCACCCGAGATTCAGGAGAAGGCCAGAAAAGCAATAGACCTAACATCCGCAAACGACCGTATTACCTTAAGTATTGCCTTCGACTATGGTGGCCGACAGGAAGTTATAAAAGCAGTAAAGAAAATTCTAGAGCAGAAGATTTCCCCCCCCATCCTCACCCCAGAACTTTTTTCTTCCTTTCTGTACACTCAGCATATCCCTGACCCTGACCTCATCATCCGCACCGGGGGTGAGTTAAGGCTGTCCAACTTCCTTCTATGGCAGGGGGCATATTCTGAACTCTACTTCACCCCTGTTCTATGGCCCGACTTCAGCCCAGCTGAAGTCAAGAAGGCACTCCTGACCTATCAGGACAGGAAGAGAGGATTTGGCAAGTTGAGTGAACATTGAACGCCAGAATAGCCACTGCCATCCTTGGTCTTCCTGTGCTTACGGCCAGCATCTGGTGGGGTACGCCGTGGTTTTCCTTGCTCCTGGGGGCGGGAGGAATCCTGGGGGGAAGAGAATTCTACCGCTTAGCTTCGCACGCGGGAGTAAAGCCCTGGATTTATCTGGGGTTTGCCGGAATCGCCTCCCTCATCATAGGCGCCCACTTCGAAGAAAATATCTGCTTTTTCATCATCACAGCTTGGATAATTATCTCCCTTACTCTTACTCTGATCAGAGGAAAAAATTTTGAGAGCTGGGCGTGGACACTGCTAGGCATCCTATATTTGGGCTGGCTTTTGAGTTACTACATTCTCCTCAGAGAAGGGGACATGGGAAGGGAATGGGTACTCTTAACTATATTCTCTGTCATAGCTTATGACACTGGTGCCTTCTTTGTGGGAAGGACCTGGGGCAGACACTTTATGGCCCAAGGCATAAGCCCACAGAAGACCTGGGAGGGGGTAGCAGGGGGGATCACCTTTGCGGTGGTGCTCGCCCTCGTTCTAAGCTCCATGTTTAACCTTTACTCCGAAGCTTTGCCCTTGGGCACTGCCCAGATTATATTCCTGGCTATCCTGATATCCATCTTCTCTCAGTTAGGAGATCTAGCCGAGTCCTGGCTCAAGCGAAAGGCCCGGGTGAAAGATTCGGGGAACCTCCTTCCCGGCCATGGTGGCATCCTGGATAGAATAGATAGTTGGATCCCCGTAGCCATAGTGGTATATTTTTACGTAAAGTGGACCGTATAGTCGTATTGGGAGCGACCGGATCTCTGGGAAGTCAGGTCCTAGAAGTGATAAAGAGATTTCCCTCTGAGTTTGAGGTGATAGGACTTTCGGGATGGAAGAATATGGAGCATCTACGCTCGCAGGTCCGGGAGTTTCACCCCCCGTTTTGCTTTCCCGATCCCCACATCCCCAGCGTCAAAATCCTTTCCCCCACCGAAATGGCCCGATTGCCTGAAGTGGATACGGTAGTAGTAGCGAGCGCATGCCTGGCCGGACTTTACCCCACCTTAAGCGCGCTACGTGCGGGGAAGAGGGTTCTTCTGGCCGAAAAGGAAGTTCTGGTGGCGGCAGGAGAAAGAGTGGTTCAAGAGGCTAAAAACCACAGGACACAAATACTCCCCTTAGATAGTGAGCTTTCTGCCGTACTGCAATGTCTCGAAGGTTCAGCCAAAGAAGACCTATCCCGGGTGATCATCACTGCCTCAGGAGGGCCCTTTTTGAGGTACCCTAAAGAAAAGCTTTCCCAGGTTACACCCGATGAGGCTCTGAAGCATCCCACCTGGAGGATGGGTAAAAAGATAACTGTAGACTGTGCTACACTTATGAATAAAGGATTTGAGGTGATGGAGGTCCACTATCTTTTTGGCCTTCCTCTGGGGAAAATTGAAATCGCCATTCACCCCCAGAGTATTGTTCATGCCCTGGTGGAATTCAGCGATGGCGTGTCCCGGGCCATCCTCTCCCCTCCAGATATGCGCTACTTTATCCAATATGCTCTGTTTCATTCCCGAAGAAGGGACTCAGGCCTTGGTCGCCTCTCCTTTCCTCTCAGCTTAGAGTTTGAGGCTGCAGATTCGGAGAGATTTCCTTCGCTTGGGGTAGCTCTCAAGGCGGCTTCCTTAGGAGGAACCTATCCGGCAGCATTAATCGCCGCTGATGAGGTGGCAGTTGAAGCATTCTTGCGGGGTGATATCCCTTTCACTCATATACCCGAGGTTATATCCCGCATCCTTGAATCTCATACCTCTACCCCCGATCCCAGCCTCCCGGAGGTCATGGCCACCTACGAGGAGGTCAAAGTCAAGGCTCAGAAGGCAAACGCAGCATGAATATTTTTATGACCGTGGTTTATTTTATTGCCATACTGGTCCTGGTCATCGTCTGCCATGAGCTGGGACATTTTGTGGCAGCCCGACTTTCTAAAGCCCGTGTTTCTGAGTTCAGCATAGGGTTTCCCCCCCGAATCGTATCTCGTAAGTGGGGGGATACTAAATACACCTTGGGGACTATCCCCCTAGGGGCCTTCGTAGACATAGAGGAAGAGGAGATGAACAAGAAAAGCTGGTGGGTAAGGCTGCTCATTATGGCGGCAGGGCCAGCGGCTAATATCGTCCTAGCCTTCGCTCTCCTCACCACCGGGTTCATGATACCCCAGGAAGCGACCAAGCAGGGTGGAATAATGATAGCCGAAGTAGCCCCTGGTTCTCCCGCCCAGGAGGCAGGAATAATGCCTGGTGACCGGATAGTAGCTATGGGGGGAAAGAAAATTTTAAGCTTAGACGACCTCCGTAAAGCCACTCAGTCGAACCTGGATCAGAGGATCGAGATTGTCCTGGACAGAGAAGAGGAAATTATTGTCACAAGCACTATCCCCCGTTCCCATCCCCCTCAGGGAGAAGGAGCATTGGGGATAACTATATTCGACATTTCCCTCCCAGAAGAAGGTCTGCCCTTTCCTCAAGCATTATCCGAGAGTGGTAGCTTTATCCTGGATTTCCCCAGGGTGCTCGTTGATTCCCTGGATGAGATAGCAGAAAATCCTGGTGATGCCTTAATGGGTCCTATAGGGGCAGGTCAGATAACGGGTGAGGTAATAGAGGAATATGGGGGGGCTTCTCCCCTGCTTCGGCTGGCGGCCTTAATCAGCATCGGCATAGGGATATTCAACCTTCTCCCCCTCCCTCCCCTGGATGGTGGAGGTATCATTCTCGCTCTGATAGAGGGAGTAAGGAGGGGAAAGAAGGTATCGCCAGCTC
>Ga0209633_10000652_pt1 | contig 39301 bp, 30 predicted proteins | sample Cruoilmetagenom1_FD_187290 | JGI IMG/M metagenome (GOLD analysis project Ga0209633, IMG submission 187290) | Oil polluted marine microbial communities from Coal Oil Point, Santa Barbara, California, USA - Sample 1 (SPAdes) (version 2) | ecosystem: Environmental > Aquatic > Marine > Oil seeps ...
AATCTGGATGGCTGCCCTAATGTTAATTTCTGCTATTGGCAGTGGTATGGCAAACAATATAACTTCATTTATAATTTTCAGAATAATAGGCGGACTTGGAGTAGGTGGAGCTTCAGTACTATCTCCTATGTATATATCTGAGATTTCTCCCCCAGAATTGAGAGGAAGATTTACTATAACATTTCAGCTAGCTATTGTATTAGGTATTCTTCTAGCATTTTTCAGCGATTATCTTCTTATTGATTCCGGTGATAATAATTGGAGATGGATGTTTATTGCAGAGGCTATTCCTGCAATAGCATTTTTTATATTACTTTTCTTTGTTAGCAGGAGTCCAAGATGGTTGGTTAAGAACGGTAATCTTGACGAGGCCCGAGAAGTTCTTAGTATTGTTAATCCAAATACAAATTCAGATAAATTAATTGAAGAGATTAATGACTCCATGGACGCCGATGTTATAGATCATTTTAAATATTTATTTAAAAAACCTTATCTAAAACTTGTTGTCATCGGTATCTTTGTTGGAATGTTCAATCAGTTTACAGGTATAAATGTAGTTATGTACTATTCAAGCAATATTTTTATTTCTGCCGGATTTTCAGCAGATTCGGCTTTGGCACAATCTATTCTAGTTGGAGTTACAAATTTGTTGTTTACTGTTATTGCCATGATGCTGATTGATAAAATAGGAAGAAAACTAATGCTTTTAATAGGAGCTTTAGGAATGAGTACCTTCCTTGCTGTTTTCTCATATTATTATTTATATCAAATTGAAGGTTACATGCTACTAATAATGCTGCTTGGGTTTGTCGCATTTTTTGCTTTTTCTCAAGGAGCAGTTATATGGGTATTATTAGCTGAAATGTTCCCTAATAATATTAGAGCAAGAGCATCTTCAATTGGTTCGTTTTCCTTGTGGTCATTTAATACCATAACAGCATTCCTTTTCCCGGTTGTTGCTGCTACTTTTGAGGGAGGTAGCGGAATTGGTTATGCATTCATATTTTATGCTATAATGACATTGATAAGTTTCTTTTTCTTTAAAACCTTTCTAATTGAAACTAAAGGAAAATCGCTGGAAGAAATTGAACAACATTGGAATAAAACGAGCTAGCATAAAGGAGAATAGGAATGAACGGTTTTGAAAGAATTAATTCTGCATTAAATGGAGAAAGAACAGATACAACTCCAATAATGCTGCACAATTTTATGATGGCTGCAAATGAATTGGGTGTAACTATGGAGCAGTATCGTAGCAATCCAAGGATTATTGCCGATTGTTTTATCAATGCAGTTGAGAAGTATAAATATGATGGAATTTTAGTTGATATTGACACGGTTACTTTAGCTGGAGCAGTTGGAGTTACTGTTGATTTTCCAACGAATGAACCGGCTCGATCAAACAAAGGTATACTTGAGGACTTAGGAAATCTTACAAAGTTGAAATTCCCAAAAGTAGAGGATTATAAATACATACAAATATGGTTAGAAGCGGTAAGGTTACTTTCAGAATATTTTAAAGGAGAAATTTATGTGAGGGGAAATTGTGACCAAGCTCCTTTCTCCTTAGCTAGCATGATAAGAGGATCACAGAATTGGATGATTGATCTGATGATGGCTGAAGAAAATGTTATAACTGGTTTACTTGAGTACTGTACCGAAGCTTCATTGCAATTTGTTAAATTAATGGCGCAGACCGGTGCAGATATGATATCAAATGGTGATAGCCCTGCCGGTCCTGAGATGGTTTCTCCGGAAATGTACGAAAAATATGCGCTACCATATGAAAAAGAATTAGTGAAGTTATCTCATAAAGAAGGAGTAAAATACGCATTACATATTTGTGGTAATACAGAAACTATTCTAGATAAAATGATAAAATCAGATGCAGATGCCTTTGAACTTGATTATAAAACCGATATGAAAAAAGTTTTTCAGGCTTATAGTGAAAAAGTAACTTTTATAGGGAATATCGATCCAAGCGGTGTCTTGGCCTTAGGTGATGAAAATTTAGTACGTGAAAGAACTTTAGAATTACTTGATTCATATAAGAAGTCTAATAGATTTATTCTTAATGCCGGATGTGCTTTGCCATCATCAACTCCATCCGAAAATATTGAGGTTATGATAAAAACAGCTAGAGAATTTTAACAGGTTTTACAATGATAAAAATACCAAGTATAGATTTTCAACCTGATTATAGAAATATTGTTGAAGTACTTTATAATCGCAAACCCAAAAGACTCCCATTGTATGAGCATATCATAAACGTAGCTTTTATAGAAAAAGCACTTAACAGAAAGTTGGTATTGGATGGGAATGCTGAAAAGGATTACCTAAATCATTATAAGGAAATGATTTGTTTTTGGAAAAATATGACTTATGATGCCTATTCTTTTGAAGCAACCGTTACTGATATTCTCCCCGGGCATGGTGCAATACATGGGGGAATGACAGGCCCAATTCAAGCGAGAGATGATTTTAATAAATACCCATTTGAAGAGTTATCAGAAATATTTTGGGAAAAATATACCATTCATTTTGATGCTGTTGAAAAAGCAATGCCAGAGGGAATGAAAGCATATGGAGGAATTGGAAACGGAGTTTTTGAAGTTAGTCAAGACTTAGTTGGATATGAGCCATTATGTTTAATGCAGTATATGGACCCGGAACTATTCTCTGATTTATTTAGAAAAATTGGGCAACTATTTGAAAAATTGTGGAAACAATTGATCAATAGATATAATGATACCTTCATATTTTATAGGATGGGAGATGACCTTGGATTTAAGAATTCAACTCTTTTAGAACCCGCCACTATTAAGAATTACATTATGCCTGAATATAAAAAAATAATTGACCTCGTTCATAATTCCGGAAGAAAATTTTTATTACATAGTTGTGGTAATATCTTTGATATTATGAATGATTTAATTGAACTTGAAATCGATGCAAAGCATTCTAACGAAGATGATATTGCCCCATTTAATAAATGGATTGAGCTATACTCCGATAAAATTGGATTATTTGGTGGTATTGATGTAAACACATTGTGCTTAAATAATTATGATGAAGTTTACAATGAAGTACTAGAAAAAGGAATTGAACACAGAGCAAAGGCAAATGGATATGGTTTGGGATCTGGAAATTCAATTGCAGAATATGTTCCTGTTGAAGGATTTACAGCAATGGTTGATGCAGTAAATGAAATTAGAAACAAAGAAAATACATTATAATATTTCACAAGTATTGGAAGAATATGAAAAGAATAACTGAAAAATTAAAAGAAGAGAAAATATTAATCTCAGATGGTGCGTGGGGTACGTTTTTACAGGCTAAGGGTTTGGAGGCTGGTGACTGTCCGGAAGAATGGAATATTAAAAATCCGGAAGCAGTTTATGCTATAGCAAAAAGTTACATTGATGCTGGTGCTGATATGATCGAAACCAATAGTTTTGGTGGATCTAAGTTTAAACTGGAAAACTACGGTTTGGGCGAACAATCTTACGAATTAAATAAAGTAGCTGCTGAAATATCCAAGAAAGCGGCCGGGGATAATATAGTACTCGGTTCCATTGGGCCGACTGGGAAAATATTAATGATGGGTGATGTAACTGCAGATGAACTCTACGAAGCTTTTGAAATTCAGGCTACGGCTTTGGAAAAGGGCGGGGCAGATGCAATAGTTATAGAAACAATGACCGATCTTGATGAAGCAAAAATTGCTGTTAATGCTACAAAAGAAAATACATCATTAGAAATTATCTGTACAATGACGTTTGATAAAACTCCCACTAATGAATTTTTTACTATGATGGGAGTAACACCGGAACAAATGATAAGTGATATGAAAAATTTAGGAGTGGATATAATTGGATCGAATTGCGGTAATGGAATTGAAGGGATGATTGGTGTCACAAAGGCTATTAGAAACATTGATAAAGAGATTCCTATATTAATTCATGCTAATGCAGGCATTCCCTTTATAAAAGATGGTAAAACAATTTTCCCGGAAACTGCCGAAATTATGAGTCGGTCTGTCCCTTCACTTGTTGAATCTGGAGCGAACATTGTTGGTGGATGCTGCGGTACAACTCCGGAACATATTCGAAAAATGAAAGAAGTAGTAAAATCTCTTTAGTGATAGTTCCCCTTTACAAACTATTTTTAATAAAATTATAAAGTATTTACTTACTACTGAAAAATGTATTGTTAAAATTAAAAGGTCAAAAAAAATGAAATATTTATTGCTATTTGTTTTTCTATTAATTGTACTGGGTGCATGTAGGACAACAGAAAGAAATTTTTTACAAACTGAAACCAAAAGGGAAAAAGATGAAAGAATGATGTGGTGGCGTGATGCAGGTTTTGGAATGTTTATTCATTGGGGCCTTTATGCAATACCTGCCGGAGAATATAAAGGGAAAACTACTTATGCCGAGTGGATTCAGGAGCAAGCAGATATAACGGTTGAAGAATATGAAAAGTATGCAGCTCAATTTAATCCAGTTGATTTTAATGCAGAAGAGTGGGTCAAAATGGCTAAGGAAGCTGGAATGAATTATATTGTAATAACTTCAAAGCACCATGATGGATTCTCACTTTGGAATTCGAAAGTATCTGACTACGATATTGTTGACAGTACTCCATTCAAAAGAGACGTGCTAAACGAACTAGCAGATGCATGCGCAAAAGAGGGTATCGTCCTCTGTTTCTATCATTCAATAATGGATTGGCACCATCCGGATGCACAAGGCATAAACTTTCCTGATTATAATTATGGTGATGGGCCAAATCCAAACTTTTCTAATTATTCAGAAAATTATATGAAACCTCAGTTGAAGGAATTATTAACAAATTATGGTGACATTGGTGTTCTTTGGTTTGACGGTGAGTGGATAAATGAGTGGACTGAACCTCAAGGCAAAGAACTATATAATTTTGTTAGAAATCTACAGCCGCATATAATAATTAACAATAGGGTTGGTAAGGGAAGACAAGGAATGGCCGGTATGAATGCCTATGATGATGCAGCTGGTGATTTCGGGACACCCGAACAGGAAATTCTTGATCAATCAACAAAACTTGACTGGGAATCTTGTATGACTATGAATGATCATTGGGGGTTCAATAAACATGATAAAAATTTCAAATCAACAGAAGCTTTAATCAAAAATTTGATTGATATTGCAGCTAAAGGAGGGAACTATTTATTAAATATTGGTCCTACTGCTCAGGGATCGTTCCCTGAAGAGAGTATTTATAGACTTAAGGAAATCGGGGAGTGGATGAATATAAATTCTGAAATTATCCATAATTCAAGAGGAACTAAAAACTATATAGAAAACGAATCAATATATTATATAAAGAGCAAAGATGGCAAGAATATTTATGCTGTTTTGACTGAATGGCCGGGAAAAAACATAAGTATAAAATATGCTCAACCGGTTCCAGGAAGTAAAATACATCTGCTGGGATTTAATGAACCACTTCAATGGAAAAATAATGGGAAAGAAGGGATTATTGTAGAATTACCAAAAGAATGGCAAAATGAATCAAATAGATCGGTAAAACATGCATGGGTTATAAAAATGTCGGGTAAAGAAGCGTTAGTATCCGATAAACCTGAATTTACCATTGAATCTAAAGTGGTTGAAGAAAAATTCCTATTCTCAAATGAAACAGAAGTTACAATAAATTCCCACACTTCAGGTGTAAAAATATACTACGAAATTATAAACTCAAAAAATGATGAAACTTTCAAAACATATGATGAACCTATTTTAGTAAAGAAACCAATTACTATAAGAGCGTATACAGTAAAGGATGGATTTATCGATAGCCCGGTAAATGAGCTCGTGCTTTTAAAAACTAACAAATTCGAATCGATAAAATATAAGAATCATTATAGTCAAAAATATTCCGGATTGGGGGACTTAACGTTAGGGGATGGCAAATTTGGTGGAGATGATTACATGAACAAAGAATGGTTAGGATTTGAAGGAGTAGATTTTGAAGCTGATATCGATTTTGGAGAGTCACAGAAAATTTCAAATGTTTCTGTTAATTTCTTAAGTTCGCAAGAAAATTGGATATTCTTTCCCGCAAAAATAGAGGTGCGTATTTCTGATGATGGTAAAGTATACAAAAAAGTTGTATCTACAGAACACGTAAAAATAGATAAGCACGAGAAAAAACATGCAAAACTTTTTCAATTAAACTTTAATGAAAAAAGTGCAAAATATGTAAAAATAATTGGTGAAAATATTTCTATTTGTCCGGAATGGCATACAAGTGCCGGAGGTAAAGCTTGGATTTTTATTGATGAAGTAATTGTACAATAGTAAAGATTTAATAGAACGGATTGCTGAAATTTATCATCTCAAATTCATTTCATTAGCTAACTTTGGTTATTTACTAAAGTTCGTTAGTAATGGTCATTAGATTTTATTTTTAATATTCTATTAAAATTTATAATTTCTTTGACATAAGGTAATTAAATTTGTAAGTTAACATTCGCCACTTACACGAGTAAGTGGCGTATTATTTATGTTTTATAGCAATAAAGTATTAAAACAATTTTTTACTTGAAGTTTTCTAATTAATAAATTTTAGAGTTTGATTTATAAAAAAATATAGAATTTTTATGGAAGTAATAAATCAAAAAAAAATTGATTCTAGCTTAATACCCAAGTTTAAATTGGTAAATGGGGATGAAATTCCTGCAATTGGGTTGGGAACATTTGGCTCTGATTCAGTTTATCCTGAAGCCGTTGCTAAAACCGTAAAAGAAGCCGTAAAAAGTGGTTACCGGCATTTAGATTGTGCTTCAGTATATGGTAATGAAAAAGAAATTGGCGAAGCTGTAAATGAGTTACTTAATGAGGGAATTGTAAAACGAGAAGAATTATGGATTACATCAAAAGTCTGGAATGATATGCATGATAGAGTAATTGAGTCCTGTAGGCAATCACTTGCAGATCTTCAATTGGAATACCTGGATCTCTTTTTAGTTCATTGGCCGTTTCCTAATCATCATCCACCACATTGTGATGTAAATTCTAGAAATCCCCACGCTAAACCATATATTCATGAAAATTATATGAAGACCTGGCAGCAAATGGAAAAATTAATTGAGTTTGGCTTAGTGAAAAATATTGGCACATCTAATATGACGGTACCTAAGTTAAAATTATTACTTGGAGATTGTGCCGTAAAACCTGTATGCAATGAAATGGAACTGCATCCTCACCTCCAACAGCCAGATCTTTTTGAATATTGCTTGAAAGAAAATATACAACCCATTGCATATAGCCCTTTGGGGTCTCCCGGAAGACCTGAAAGAGATAGAACTGATGATGATACGGTTGACTTAGAAGACCCTACTATTTTGAAAATTGCTAAAAGAATGAATATATCTACAGCAGATGTTGCTATAAAATGGGCAATTCAAAGAGGTCAAATTCCAATTCCTTTTTCTGTAAACCATTATATGGATAATTTGAATGCATTAATATCTGGTCCGTTAACAGAGCAGGATATGATAGATATTTCTAAAATCGACAAAGGATGTAGATTGATTAAAGGACAAGTATTTTTATGGAAGGATAACCAAAGCTGGGAAGATCTTTGGGATATGAGTGGGGAAATTACTCCGAAATAAAATTTATAATAGGTGGATTAGGTTTTTAGATGACTACAATGAAAGGTGCAATATTACCGGGTGATAGCTCAACTATGTTGAGAGAGTTTCAAATTCCTCAACCGGATCATGGGGAAGTATTAATCAAAATGAAGTCATCCACAATATGTGGATCGGATATTAGATGTATTTATCATGAACATTTAGGGAAAGGGCCCGAAGGATATCAATCGGGTATGATAGCTGGTCATGAACCATGTGGACAAATTGTGGAAGTTGGTCCTGGATGTAGGAGATTTAAAGAAAACGATAGAGTAATTATATATCATATCTCCGGTTGTGGTGTTTGTAATGATTGTAGGCGCGGATATATGATTTCTTGTACAAGCGAATATAGAAGAGCATATGGTTGGCAAAGAGATGGAGGTATGGCGGAGTATCTCCTTGCTGAGGAGAAAGATTTAGTCCTCCTTCCAGAAGAATTAAGTTATTCGGATGGGGCACAAGTGGCATGTGGATTTGGCACTGTATATGAAGGACTTGAGAAAATTGGAATTTCCGGAAATGATAGTGTATTAGTAACTGGGCTTGGGCCGGTTGGTTTAGCAACCGCAATGTTGTGTAGAGCAATGGGAGCCAACAAAATTATCGGGGTAGAAGTTATTGATGAACGTATTCTAATTGCGAAGAATACTAACCTTTTTGATAGTGTATTAAAAGCAAATATAAGTAATATTGAAGAAGTAAAAGAGCTGACTAATGGAAATGGTGTAGAGAAATCAGTAGAATGTTCAGCAAATGATAAAGCAAGATTACTTTCTATACAAGCAGCTAGAAAATGGGGTAAGATTGTTTTCATAGGAGAGGGAGGAACATGTTCTTTCACGCCATCCCCGGATATAATCCATGATCAAAAAACAATTTATGGATCTTGGGTAACCAATATTTGGAGAATGGAAGAACTGGTCGAAAGACTGGTTAAATGGAAAATAAAGCCAGCGGAACTTATTACTAATAGATTTACTTTAGATAATGTTGATAAAGCATATGCTTTAATGGCGAGCGGTAAGTGTGGTAAAGTTGCTGTGGTATTTGATGAAGAGGTTGAATAGGTTGTAGGAGAATAATTGTTAAAAAATGTATCTCCAATAGTTAGTCCCGATCTTTTAAAAACATTATGCGAAATGGGGCATGGTGATGAGTTAGTGATTGCTGATGGAAATTTCCCGGCTTTTGCTTATTCATCTAAAATTGTTAGACTAGATGGCCTAGAAATACCAAATATTCTAAAAGCAATTTTAAACCTTATCCCACTTGATATTTATGTTAAACATCCGGTTAGTTTAATGCAAGTTGTTCCAGGTGATGAAATTTTACCTACAATATGGGATGATTACGAAAAAATCATTGAAGAAAGTAACGAACCTTTTAATGAATTTGAGTTCATAGATAAATTCGGATTTTATGAGAGAGCGAAAAAAGCATATGCTACTGTTACTACTTCAGAATCAGCGTTATATGCAAATATCATTATCAAAAAAGGCATAATAACAGTTTAGTTAGTAATAAAAATAAGAATAAACTATTTATGGAATTAGCAAAAGTTGAAGGTACAATAGTTTCCACAGCAAAAACAAATAGATTGAAAGGTTATAAGTTATTACTTATAAATTTAGTTGAACCTGATTTAACTCCTACAAAGAATTTTTTGGTTGCCGTTGATTCTGTTGGTGCAGGAAAAGATGAAATAGTAATTGTAGTTAGAGGCAGCTCTGCCCGTCAAGCTGCTGAACTCTCAAAAGTCCCAACTGATGCAAGTATTGTTGGCATTGTTGATACAATTGAACATCTTGGCAAAACAAAATATCAAAAGAATGGATAATATAATTTGAAGTTAGCAAAGGTAACTGGAAAAATTTGGGCTACTATTAAGGATAAAAAATTGGAAGGCATCAAATTATATATCATTCAGCCAATGGACGAAAAATTAAATGCTATTGGAAATGAAGTTGTCGCGCTAGATACGGTTGGATCATTGGAAAATGATATTGTGTACTGGGTCGGTGGAGGAGAAGCAACATTAGCCATTAAAGGCAGACAGGTTCCAAGTGATGTATCAATAGTTGGACTTGTTGATAGAGTTGATTTAAGGGAATAGAGTTGATGATAATGGGTAAAGTAATTGGTAGTCTTGTATCAACAATCAAACATGAATGTTACAATAATAAAAAAATCATGATAGTATCTCCATCCGATAAAGACGGAAATAAAATTGGCAACTCAATTATTGCAATAGATACTGTCCGAGCAGGTGTTGGTGATATTGTTTTAGTAGCTTCTGAAGGGAAAACAGCAACTGAAATATTGGGATTTAAAGAAAGAGAACCATTAAGAAGTGTAATAATTGGGATTGTAGATAAGGTAGATCTGAATTAGCGCGCTTGGCTAGAGTATGAATAGAATGGAATTTATAGAATCTGTAGTAGCTGAAGTAATTAATAGGTTGTCCGAATTTGGATTATTGAATAAAAGCATGTTACAAAGTGAATCTGAAAATCAAGAATTTGCATTTGAAAAGAAATTACTATCTGCTGAAGAAGCTAAAAAAATAATAAAAACTGGGAACAAGAAATTATTTGTTTTGAAGGAAACAATAATAACTCCACTAGCTAAAGATATGTTTGCCGAAGAAAAAATTAAGATAAAATATGGTGTACAAGAAATTAATTGCTGTGAAAATAATTTAATTGGTGTTCCTAGATCTAATAAAATTGCTTTGATTGCTAATAAAGAAAACGAGGCATACAAAATAAAAACAGTTCGGATTTTAAAAGAACTTGGAAAAGAAGTAGAATGTATTAAGCCCAAAACTGCAACTTTCTCAAATTTTAATAAGGATGTCGAAGATATAGCTTCAGAAATTAAGAATGATAAGTATGATTCGGCAATTATTATTAGTGCAAATACATTTCAAATAATGAAATCAATAGAACATATGGGTGATCTTAACTCTAAAATTTGTTGGGAAATTGAAGAAGATAAAAAGTGTACGGAGAGATCAAAATTACTATTTGTAAATAGCAATTTAATTGGATTTAAAAAACTTAAAGAAAAGATTTCCACTTGGTTAGATATGAATAAAACAGCTGAAAGCTTTAATGGAGTAGAATAATGCCGGAATTGAGTCGTGAAAGAATTGAAAAACTAGTTAGAGATGTAATAGATGAAATTGGAGAGAAAATTCCATTAAGTAAGAGCAATAATATCTCAACAGGTGTTTTTGATAATGTAGATGATGCAGTTCATTGTTCAGTATTGGCGCAAAAAGAATGGTTAAACACATGTGATGATAAAAAGAAGAAAATTATAGATGCTCTTCGCGAAGCCATGCATAAAAATGCGAATAAGTTTGCTCAACAAGCTTTATCAGAAACTGGAATGGGGAGATTAGAAGATAAAATAGCAAAACATCATAACGCTGCTGATTCAACACCAGGAATTGAAGATCTCGAGACCAGATCATGGATGGGAGATAAAGGAACGGTTGTTGAAGAACGTGCACCTTATGGAGTAATCGGCGGCATAACTCCTTCAACTCATCCTATTCCTGTTTTACTAAATAGTTTAATTATTTCTATAGCCGGAGGAAATAGTATTGTCTTCAGTGTGCATCCGGCAGCAAAACATGTCTCTGCAAATGCAGTTGAAATTTTTAACAATATAATTATTGATAACGGTGGTCCTGCAAATTTAGTGTCAATGGTGCGTGAACCTAGTCTTGAAAATGTTGATCGCTTATTTAAGCACAAAGATATTAGCTTAATTGTTGCTACAGGTGGTCCTGCGGTTGTTGAAGCGGCTTTCAAAGCAGGCAAGAAGGTGATAGCAGCCGGTCCGGGAAATCCTCCTGTTTTGGTTGATTCGTCTGCATGCCTGAACTCAGCTGCAAAAAATATTATTGAAGGTGCATCATTTGATAACAATATCTTATGCATTGCGGAAAAAGAAACATTCGTGGTGGATAATGTTTTCCCAGAATTTATGGCAGCAATGAAATCTAACGGAGCTGTTTGCTTAAGTGCTGATCAAATTGATGCACTTACATCAAAAGCATTGCAGCAAACTAATGATGGAAACTATGTTGGAGATAGAAATTTTATTGGCAAAAATGCCAGTAAACTTGGTACAGTATGCGGGTTAAATATTTCTGATGATGTAAGACTTCTTTTCGGGGAAGTACCTTGTAATCATCCATTTGTAGTTGCAGAACAGATGATGCCGTTTATGCCAATTGTAAGAGTTGCCTCGTTTTCTGAAGGGGTTGAAAAATCAAAAATTGCCGAGCATGGTTATGGTCACACTGCTGTTATTCATTCAAATAACTTGGAGAGTATAACAAAATTTACAAAAGAGATAGATACAAGCATAGTTATTGTTAACGGTACATCCCTATCTGGCAATGGCCCAAGTGCAGGCGAAGGATATTTTTCACATACCATTGCAAGTCCAACTGGAGAAGGAGTTTGTACCCCGAGGGATTTTACAAGAGTTAGGAGAATCTCAATTAGTAAAGCGCTTAAAATTGTTTAACAAAATAAATTAAATAAGGAGTAAAAAATGAAATTGGAAGCTTTAGGTATGATAGAAACAAGAGGCCTAGTAGGTGCAATTGAAGCAGCTGATGCAATGGTAAAAGCTGCGAATGTTAGTTTAATAGGGAAAGAACAAGTAGGAGGCGGATTGGTTACCGTAATGGTTAGAGGTGATGTGGGTGCTGTTAAAGCCGCAACAGATGCCGGTGCGTCGGCCGCACAAAGAGCTGGTGAATTAATTTCAGTCCATGTGATCCCAAGACCTCATTCTGATGTAGAAAATATTCTTCCCAATGCAAAATAAGGAAGTTAAGGAGAAAAAATGAGTTATAATATAATAACACTTAAGAACCAAATCGTCGAAGTTGGGAAACGCATGTATGATAGAGGGTATGTTGCCTCTAATGATGGAAATATTAGTGCTAAAATTGATGATGAAAGAATTGTGATTACTCCAACTGGAGTAAGTAAAGGATTTATAACTGCTGATATGATGGTTGTTTGTGACATGGAAGGTAAAGTTTTAAATGGTGATAAAAGAGCATCCTCTGAAGTTTTTATGCACATTCAGGTTTATAAAGATAGACCAGATGTAAATAGTGTGTGTCATTCTCACCCTCCGTATGCTACAGGATATGCAGTTGCAGGAATACCATTAGATAAATGTGTATTACCGGAAGTGATAATTGCCCTAGGAAATATTCCTTTAGTTGAGTACGGTACACCAGGAACCGATGAGTTTTACAAACCAGTAGTGCCTTTATTGAAAGATTATGATGCTTTTTTACTTGCAAATCATGGTGCTCTAACTGTTGGGAATGATGTTTTGAATGCTTATCACAAAATGGAAACATTAGAACATTTTGCTCATATAACATATGTTGCACAGCAAGTTGGAAGCTTGAATGTATTAAATAAAGAACAAGTGAAAAAGCTTACTGATCAACGGGAAAAGTATGGAATAAGAACTAATGTAGGATGTGTAACTTGCGAAACAGATGAAGGTTGTGAAATTCCTAGTTCGATACCCCATTATGAATTTAACTTTCAAAATTTGAGTAATTCTGAAAAAGAATCGTTAGTTCATGAAATAACTAATTCGATTTTACAAAAATTGAAATAATTTATTAGGTTTAACAATTAAAATGAAAATTATTGTTTGTAATATAGGATCAACATCTTTTAAATATCAATTACTTGATATGGAAAGCGAAAAGCAAATATCAAGGGGTTATATTGAGAGAGTTGGAGAAGATAATGCTATTGTAACTTATTGGATAGATGATAAAAAGATATTGCAAGATGAATTGCCAATAAAATCTCAAAAGGAAGCTGTAAAACATGCTTTGGATTTTTTAACCTCAACTTCTAATAATTTTATTGCTGGAATTGAAGAAATTGATGGTATAGGTTTTAAAACTATTCAAGCAGGAGAAAAAAATGGTTCTGTGATTCTTGATGATGATGTTCTTACTGCAATGGAAAATTATGCATCACTAGCTCCAGCTCATAATCCACCTTATTTAGAAGCAATATACATGTTCAGAGAATTATTGCCTAATACACCTTTGGTAGGGGTTTTTGAGCCTGGTTTTCATACTACCATTCCTGAATATGCAAGAGTATACGGTATCCCATATGAGTGGATAGAAAAATATGGCGTTATAAAATATGGATACCATGGTGCATCCCACAGATACATAACTTCTGAAACAATAGAGGTTGTAAATCTAAATCCACAAAATCATAAAGTAATATCGGTTCATCTTGGGGGATCTTCTTCTTTATGTGCATATAAGGATGGCATATCTGTAGACACAACAATGGGTTTTACACCTCAATCAGGTTTAATTCAAGGAACTAGAATTGGTGATCTTGATCCTTTTGTACTTCCATATATTATGGAAAAGAAAAACCTTACGCTTGAGGAGGCATTAAACGAATGTTCTAAAAATGGAGGATTAAAAGGACTTTCAGGTTTATCGGCAGATATGAGAGAAATAAATAATGAGATATCAAAAAATAATGAAAGAGCACTTTTAGCGAGAAATAAATTTATCTATGATATAAAAAGATATATTGGAGAATTTATTGTTTTAATGGAAGGAGTTGATGCAATAACTTTTACTGGAGGAATTGGTCAAAAGGATATGGCTTTAAGAAAGGAAGTTATTAATTCTTTAGAATTTCTGGGAATGAAAATAGACGAAAATAAAAATGAGTGTAATGAACAAATTATTAGTTCCCTTGAATCGAAAATTTTCGCACTAGTACTAGAAACAAATGAAGAACTAGTAGTAGCAAGGGAAACTAAAAAAGTAATTTTGAATAATTAAAAATATACATTAACAAATGTGGTGAAATAAATAGTGAGAATGAAATGAAAATGAATGAACCAACTAAAAGGCTGAGAGGAGAATTACCAAAAATTGGAGTTAGACCAGTAATTGATGGTAGACGAAAGGGTGTTAGGGAATCTCTAGAAAACCAAACTATGGAAATGGCAAAGTCAGCAGCTAAATTTTTAACTGATAATCTTAAACATTCTTGCGGATTACCTGTTGAATGTGTTATTGCCGATTCATGTATTGGTGGAGTTGCAGAAGCCGCAGATGCAGCAGAAAAATTCAAAAGGGAAGGGGTTGGAATCTCACTCACTGTTACACCTTGTTGGTGTTATGGAACTGAAGTTATGGATTCGGATCCGCTTGTGCCAAAAGCTGTTTGGGGATTTAATGGAACAGAAAGGCCTGGTGCTGTATATCTGGCAGCAGCTTTAGCAGGTTATAGCCAATTAGGATTACCAGCTTTTGGGATTTATGGAAAAGATGTTCAGGATGCTGGGGATACTTCAATTCCCAAAGATGTACAAGAAAAATTATTAAAGTTTGCTAATGCTGGTTTAGCAGTTGCTGAAATGCGTGGTAAATCATATCTATCAGTTGGAGCTGTTTCTATGGGAATAGCTGGTTCAATGGTCGATCCAATTTTCTTTAACCAGTATTTAGGTATGAGAAATGAATTTGTTGATATGAGTGAATTTATAAGAAGGATTGAAGAGAATATTTATGACGAAGAGGAATATAAAATAGCATTAACTTGGGTTAAGCAAAATTGTACAGAAGGCGAAGATACAAATGGGGAAGATATCCAGGTATCTAGAGAAAGAAAAGACTATGAATGGGAAACGGTAGTTAAGATGAGTCTAATTATGAAGGACTTAATGGTTGGAAATCCTAAATTAGCTGAAAACGGTTTTGGGGAAGAAGCGTTAGGAAGAAATGCAATTGCTTCAGGGTTCCAAGGTCAACGTCAATGGACTGATCATTTTCCAAATGGCGATTTTATGGAAGCAATATTAAATACATCATTTGATTGGAATGGAATTCGTCAGCCATTTATGGTTGCGACTGAAAATGATAGTTTAAATGCGGTATCAATGTTGTTTGGACATCTGCTCACAAATTCAGCTCAAATATTCGCTGACGTTAGAACATACTGGAGTTTCGATTCTGTTAAAAGAGTTACAGATCATGAACTCACCGGACTTGCAAAAGATGGGATCATACATTTAATAAATTCTGGACCGGCAACTCTTGACGGAACAGGTAAGCAAAAGATTGAAGGTATGCCGGCGATGAAACCTTGGTGGAATGTAACTGAGAATGAAGCAAATGAATGTCTAGAAGCTACTAAATGGTATCCTGCCGAGCAAGAGTATTTTAGAGGCGGAGGATTTTCTTCAAATTATTTAAGTGAAGGTGGCATGCCTCTAACAATGTGTAGATTAAATTTAGTTAAAGGACTTGGGCCTGTTCTGCAAATTGCTGAAGGATATTCAGTTGAGCTACCTGAAAATGTTCATGATATATTAAACAAAAGAACAAGTCCGACATGGCCTACAACCTGGTTTGTTCCGAAACTTACCGGCGATGGTGCTTTCAAAGACGTTTATTCTGTTATGGCAAATTGGGGCGCAAACCATGGTTCAATAGCTTATGGACATATTGGTGATCAACTCATTACTCTTGCATCAATGTTAAGAATTCCAATTAACATGCATAATGTGGAAGAAAAAAGAATATTTAGACCAAGTGCTTGGAATGCTTTTGGAACTGAAGATTTAGAAGGTGCTGATTTTCGGGCGTGTAAAAATTATGGCCCCGTTTACGGGAAAAACTGAGTTAATATTATATGAAAGTTGCTTTATTTATACCATGCTTAAACGAACATTTTTTTGCTGAAACAAGCATTAATATGGTAAAAGTTTTGCGACACTTAAATATCGAAGTTGAATATGTTGAGGACCAAACTTGCTGTGGACAACCTGCTTTTAATTCGGGTTATGTTAATGAAGTTAAACCTCTTGCCGAAAAATATATAAAATTGTTTGCCGACCATGATTATATTATTGCACCAAGTGGATCGTGTGTCAGCATGGTTAAAAATCATTACGGTGGTTTGGACTTACCTCAAAATGTAAAAAAAACCTATGAAAGACTGAAAAGTAAAATCTATGAGTTTAGCGAATTTCTTGTTGATGTGTTGAATCTAGAAAAAATTGATGCTCAATTTCAACACAAAATTACATTCCATGATTCTTGCCACGCACTCCGGGAGTTATTTATAAAAGATCAACCAAGAAAATTAATCAACATGATTAAAGGGATTCAACTAATAGAAATGAATGAATCAGACAGCTGTTGTGGATTTGGAGGAACATTTTCATATAAATATGCTGATGTATCAATTGCAATGGTTGCAAGAAAGTGCGAAAATATTGTTTCATCAGAAGCTGAATTCTGTGTTGGAGTTGACTCAAGTTGTTTGATGAATATCGATGGCTACCTAAAAAAAAATAATCCAAATATTAAAACACTACATATTGCTGATTTGTTGGCAAAAAGTATGAATCTTTAGCTTGATAATGGAATTATCTCCAAAAGAAATAAAATCAAAAGTTAAATCAGCTATCAAAGATGATTCCCTCAGAAAAGCTGTTTATAACGCTACTGTTTCCACCGGAGTAACTCGCGAAAGGATAATTTCAGAAATACCTTATTGGGAAAAATTGCGGTCCAAAGCTCACCTTATAAAAAAGGAAACAATAGATAACCTTGATAAATATTTAGAACTATTTGAGAAAAAATGTATAGAAAACAAAATTAACGTTCATTGGGCCGTGGACTCAAAAGAAGCTAGAGATATAATTCTAAAGATAGCTAAAGAGAAAGAAGTTACTAGAATTGTAAAATCAAAATCTTTAACTACTGAAGAAATCAATTTGAATGATGAATTGGTAAATTCCGGTATTGAAACGCTTGAAACGGATTTGGGCGAATATATAATTCAATTAAAAAAGCAAGCCCCTTCTCATTTAATAATTCCCGCTTTACACCTAAGTAAAGAAGATGTTGGAAAACTTTTCGAAGAAAAGCTTAATATTGAATATACTAGTGATCCCAAAAAGCTTTTAAAAGTCGCAAGAGAGAAGTTAAGAGAAAAATTTCTTATTGCAGATATGAGTGTAACCGGTGCAAATTTTGGTATAGCCGAAAGTGGTGCATTTTGTATTATAGAGAATGAAGCAAATGCGCACTTAAGTATAAGTTTGCCAAAGATTCATGTAGCTTTGATGGGAATTGAAAAAATGATCCCTGATATTAAGGCGTTACCTTATTTCCTAAAGTTGTTAGCTCCTAGCGCCACTGGCCAAAAATCATCAACTTATGTTAATCTTGTGGGAGGTCCAAGTAGAGAAAAATATAACGAAGGCCCTGAAGAGGTACACATAATTCTTTTAGACAATGGAAGATCTAAAATTTTGGAAGATCAAGATCTTAGAGAAACACTTTATTGCATTCGTTGTGGTGCATGTTTGAATGCTTGTCCAGTGTATCAAGAAATCGGTGGCCACGCTTATAATTGGGTTTATATGGGACCAATTGGTATTACACTAATTCCTCAATATCTTGGAGAAATAGAAGGAAAACATGCCCCATATCTGTCCAGTTTATGCGGTGCTTGTTATGAAGTTTGTCCAGTTAAGATAAACCTGCCGGAACATATACTTAAACTAAGAGAGAAAGTAGTTGAAAAGGGAGCTTCAAATATTTTTGAAAAAACAGGAATGAAGATTTGGAGTTTTGCTGCACAGAGAACAAAGATATATAGGTTTCTATCTTGGTTCCCGACGAAGATTCAAAAATTATTACCTAATGGGAAATCGTTTCCGGCGCCTGGTTATTATAAAGAGCGAATATTACCGGAATTTGATTCAAAAGGATTTAGAAAAAGATTTTATGAGTTAGAAAGATCTTCAAAAAATGAAAAATAATTCGTCCAGAAATAAAATTTTAAACAGAGTTAAGAAATCGTTGAATATTCAATCAACATCAATAACTAATAACCCTGAAATAGATATAAATATTGATCAAGAATTAAAAAAAATCACTCCTTCCGGCAAAGAACTTCTTATTGAACAATTTAGAGATGAAGTAGAAAAAGTCAGTGGAGAATTTATTTTTGTTCCCACTCTTCTTGAAGCAAGCAAGCCTATTGTTGATATTTTTAATAGTGAAGGAGTATTGGAAATAGCTACAACTGCAGAGAGTGAGTGTATTGAGATTGCAAAGTATATTTCTCAGAAATTTAGTAAAATTAAGTTTTTTTCAACAGCTGACTATACAGAAGATAATAGAAAGATTAAGTTTACTGATATCAACACGTCAATTGTAAATGCTTCTTATGCTATTGCAGATATTGGATCTGTTGTATTTTGTTATGATAAAACGTTGACAAGTTATCCGCATTTTTTAAGTGATCATGTAATTGTTCTTGTTAATGAAAACGATGTAGTTGCAAATCAGTTTGAATTATTTACTAAACTAGATATGGAAACTGCTAAAAATATGGTTATTGTGGCTGGTCCGAGCAGAACTGCGGATATTGAAAAAGTTCTAGTATTAGGTGCTCATGGCCCAAGAAAATTAACTGTAATTTTGTATAGAGGAAAAAATTGAAAAAAAATAGTTTCGCAATTCTATTTTACCTAATAGTCATATCTTGCTCAAATAATAAGGAAGAACATACCATGTCGAATTTTAATGTGGATTATGAATTTCTTAAAATGAATACAGATGTTATTCTACTTTCCGATGAAAATGAATCGGCAATGGTTATTATTGCACCGCAATGGCAGGGTAGGGTAATGACAAGTTCTGCAACTGGAATGGATGGTGCAAGCTTTGGGTGGATAAATAGAGAATTAATCTCAAGTGGAAAATTACAAGATCATATCAATGTTTTTGGAGGGGAAGACAGATTTTGGTTAGGACCGGAAGGAGGACAATACTCAATATTCTTTAAGGGGGGAACAAAGTTTGAATTAAATGACTGGTATGTGCCAAAAGAAATTGACACAGAACCATTTGAAGTTATTAATTCTACAAGGAAATCTGCAAGTTTTACTAAAACAATGCAATTAGAAAATTATTCAGGTACTGAATTTGATATTAAAATTGATAGAGAAGTAAATCTACTTAATGCCGAAAAATTTCTTGCTAAGCATGGTTTAAATAAACTGCAAAACATTAAAAGTGTAATGTATGAATCAAAAAATGTATTAACTAATATTGGTAAAATAGATTGGAAAAAGGAAACCGGGTTATTATCAATTTGGATATTGGGGATGTTTAATCCAACACCTAACACAATAGTTGTTATACCATTTAGAACTGGAACAGTTGATGAGCTCGGAGAAATTGTGAATGATGTTTACTTTGGAAAAGTTAATTCTAATAGGTTAGCAGTTAGAGATAGTACTATATTTTTCAAGGGTGATGGATTAAAAAGATCTAAAATAGGCGTCTCTCCAAAACGTTGTAAATCATTATTTGGAAGTTATGATTTTTATAATAAAACCTTGACAATTATTGAATTCAATTATCCTGATAGTACCTTGGATTATGTCAATTCGTTGTGGGAACTTCAGGATGAACCTTATAGTGGCGATGCTGTAAATAGTTATAATGATGGCCCTCCGGAACCTAATAAAAAACCTTTAGGACCTTTTTATGAACTTGAATCATCTTCTCCCGCCGTTGAATTAAAAGTTAATGAATCGCTTACTCATATACATAAGACGATACATTTTACTGGTGCAGAAAATGAGCTTGATAAAATTGCAGTAAATTTGCTTGGAGTGTCTCTATCGGAAATTGGTTCTGTTTTTTAATTTTTCAATAGGAATACTATTATGAAAGAGGGAAAATATTTAGCAATTGATTTTGGAGCAGGAAGCGGTCGCGCAATAATTGGAGTTTTATCAGGCAACAAAATTAAGCTAGAAGAAGTTCACAGGTTTCCGAATCCAATAATTAAATCGTTTGATAGTCTGCAGTGGGATTTTCTCTACCTATTTAATGAGTTAAAAAATGGAATAAAAGAGGCAATATCAATGGGGCACGGTGATTTTGATAGTGTTGGTGTTGATACTTGGGGTGTAGATTTTGGATTGATCTCAAAAGAGGGTCAACTTTTAGGTTCGCCTTTTGTATATAGAGATTCTCGAACAAATGGGATGATTGAAAGAGCTGAGGAGTCAATATCAAAATATGAAATATATAGTAAAACCGGTATTCAATTCATGCAGATCAATACTCTTTTTCAAGTTTTGAGTATGGTTAAAAACAATAATCAATTATTAAAATGTGCCGATCAATTACTATTTATGCCGGATTTATTCAATTATTTTTTAACTGGAGTAAAGAAAACCGAGTATTCGATTGCTTCAACTTCCCAATTACTTAATGCAGAAAAAAAGGTTTGGGATGATAATATATTTACTGCTCTTAATTTACCGAAATGTTTGATGTCTCCAATTATTATGCCCGGTAATGTTATTGGAAAACTTCTACCTTCAATTACTAGAACTTTTGGACTGCATGATATTGATGTTGTAGCAGTTGGCAGTCATGATACTGCTAGTGCCGTAGCAGCAATACCAAATCTGACAAAGAATAGTGCTTATATCAGTTCAGGTACATGGTCTTTAATTGGAATTGAATTAGACTATCCTTTAATTAGTAAGGAATCTTACGAAAACAGCTTTACGAATGAGGGTGGTATTGGAGGGAAGATAAGATTTCTAAGTAATGTGATGGGGATGTGGATTATTCAGCAGCTAAAAAAAGAATGGGAAAATAATGGTGAACAGCTCTCATTTGATGTGATAAATAAATTAGCAGAGGATGCTAAACCATTTAAATTTGTTATTGATACTGATGATGAAGGTTTTCTTAATCCTCCGAGTATGATAGAAGCTATTCACTCCTTTTGTGCAAGAACTAACCAAAAACTTCCTTCATCTAAAGGAGAATATATTCGTTCAGTTTTAGAAAGCTTGGCTTTTAAGTATAGAACCATCATTGATAAAATTGAAGTACTTGCTAAAAATGAATTAAATAGTATTCATATTGTTGGCGGTGGATCGCAAAATATGTTACTAAACCAGTTCTCAGCAAATGCTAATAATCGAAAAGTTATTTGCGGACCGGTTGAAGCAACAGCATATGGAAATATAATGGTGCAAGCAATGGCAATGAATAAAATAAGTTCTGTTACAGAGGGTAGAGAGATAATTGGTAACTCAATAATATTAAGAGAGTTTGAACCAAAGGAAATAAATTTATGGGAAAGTGAATATAGAAAATCTTTGAAAATTCTTGAAAAAAACTAATATATTTCAAAACTATTTTTACAATGATACGAAGTCATTTCAAATCAGAAATAAGGCATTGATTTTTCTCCACATTTTGTAATAAAAAAACAAAAAAAATATTGTATAATTTTATAAAAAGATATATCTTACACGGGTAAGTAAATTATCTAACACGAGTAAGTATATTTTATTATGGACGTAAAACAGTCAGACATTGCAGATAGGTTAGGAATATCCAGAGTTACAGTAACAAAAGCATTGCAAGACAGTCCCGACATTTCTGAAGAAATGAAGGAGAAAGTAAGAGAAACTGCAACGCAAATGGATTATATTCCAAATCTTACAGCGAGAAATCTAACAGCAAAAAAAACCAAAACGATTGGGGTTGTCCTACCGGATATAACAAATCTTTATTTTTCTTCAATTGTTAGAGGGATGATGGAGGTAGCTGAGAAAGAATCTTATCACATAATTCTTACAGCTTCCAGGGAACATAGTGAAATCGAAGCGGAAAATATTTTTAATTTACTTTCGATGAACGTTGATGGATTGTTAGTATGTCAATCACTTGATACTGTTGATATCGAAATATTTCAAAAAGTTAAGAAAAGAAAAAAACCACTTGTATTTTTCGGAAGACCGGTAGGGTTTTCCGGATTTAATTCAATCGGATTTGATGATTATTTTGCTTCTAATAAATTAACTGAATATTTAATTAAAAAGGGTAAAACCAAAATTGCTCATATTTCCGGTAACCTTAAAAGTGATGGATGCTTTCGATTAAGCGGTTTTTTAGATACTATGAAAAAACATAAACTTAATGTTAAGGATGAATGGATTATCAAAGGGGAATTTTTTCCGGAATATGGTTATAACGGATTTAATCAGATTTTTGAAACCGGAGAATTACCAGAAGTGATTTTTTGCGGCAATGGAATGATTGCTAAAGGTGCATATGAAGCTATCAGAGATAAAGGATTAAACATTCCAAATGATATCGGTGTTGTTGCAATTGATCATAAAAATTATGCCGAAATGCTATACCCAAAATTAACCTATATAGATTATCCTACAGGATTGCTGGGGCAAGAGTCAATGAATCTGTTGATTTCAAAGATTAACAATAAAAGTATAAATGGTAAGGTAGATAACTTAATGTTAGATACGTTTTTAGTTGAAAATGATTCATTAAGTTGCAATTAAATATTTTCAAATTATGAGTGAAAATCCTAAAAATAAAATTAAGGTAGTTCCAACAAAGTACATAGTTCCTTTTGTTTTAATTACCTCCTTGTTCGCTTTATGGGGATTTGCAAATGACATTACTAACCCTATGGTTGCAGCTTTCCAAACGGTAATGGAAATTTCTACGGCAAAAGCAGCTCTAATTCAATTTGCTTTTTACGGCGGATATGGAACAATGGCTATTCCAGCTGCTTTGTTTGTGCAAAAATTTAGTTATAAAAGTGGTATTATTTTAGGATTAGCATTGTATGCGGTTGGAGCATTGTTATTTTTTCCGGCAGCTAAATTTGAATTGTTTGGTTTCTTTTTAGTCTCTTTGTATATCCTTACTTTTGGATTGGCATTTCTTGAAACGACAGCTAATCCTTATATTCTTTCGATGGGAGATGAACAAACTGCAACTAGAAGATTAAATTTTGCCCAATCGTTTAATCCTGTCGGATCTCTTTTGGGTATGTTTGTGGCCTCTAACTTTATTTTAACGTCTTTAAAATCTGATGTTAGAAATGATTCCGGAGAGTTAATTTTTAGTTCTTTAAGTGGTTCTGAAAAGGCAATTATAAGAACTCATGATTTGACTATTATTCGGGATCCATATGTAATTCTAGGTTTTGTTGTTATAATAGTTTTAGTGATTATCGCCATATATAAAATGCCAAATACTAAAGTTGATGGTAATCAAATTCATCCTATTCAATCTGCAAAAAAGCTATTTAAAAATGCAAAGTATAGGGAAGGTGTCGTTGCTCAGGTGTTTTATGTTGCTGCTCAGATAATGTGCTGGACGTTTATTATTCAATATGCTGATAACCTAGGTATAGCAAAAGCTGAAGCGCAAAACTATAATATTCTTGCAATGGGAATATTTTTATTAAGCAGATTTATTAGCACCTACTTAATGAAATATATGAATTCTAGATTATTACTTACCATTTTTGCCTTAGGAGGAATGGTCACTATCTTAGGAGTAATTCTTATTGAGGGTATGATAGGCCTTTATTGTCTGATTGCAACTTCTGCATTTATGTCATTAATGTTTCCAACTATTTACGGTATTGCGCTAAAAGGATTAAAAGAAGAAACAACATTAGGAGCTGCTGGATTAGTTATGGCAATCGTTGGAGGTGCATTAATGCCTCCATTACAAGGTTCTATTATTGATTTAGGAACTGTTGCAGGTTTACCTGCCGTAAATGTTTCGTTTATTTTGCCTTTTATTAGTTTTGTTGTAATTGCTATTTATGGATATCGCTCATTAAAAAAGCATGTAATTATTTAGAAAAATTTTGTCTTTTTGATTTAGATTGAATAGTTAGTAAACAGAGTTAAAGATGTTCAATAAAAAAATGAAAAATAAATTTATAACCGGACTTTTGTTCTTCGTTCTGGTATTATTTTTTTCTTGTGGCTCCCCAGAAGAAAAAGAACCTGAAGAAAGTATACTTGTAGAGATTGGAGATTTAACTATTTCTGTGAGTGAATTTATTAGGAGATCCGAATACACAGTTCGTCCTCCTTATTGTAAGGGTAGTCACAATTTAGACAAAAAGATAGTGCTTAATTCTCTTATTGCAGAAAAACTTATTGCTATGGAAGCAACAGATACTAGTGAAATTCTTAAATCAGAAAGAATTCAAATGTATTTGCAAGGATTGAAAGAACAAGCAATGAGGCAATGGTTATATAGTAAAGAAGCAGATGAAAAAGTGCAACTTGACACAACAACTATTTTAAGAACAGTAAAAGTTGCCGGGAGAAAATATAAGCTATCTTATGTAAACTTCCCCGATAGTACAACTGCTTTTCAACTAAAAGATAAGGTATTTAAAAAAGGAAGATCGTTTAAGGATGCATATTATGAAATGACTGGTGCCGATTCACTTCCATATAGGGAAGTGGAATGGTCAACTCAAGAACATAACATGATACTCGATTCGTTGTTTACTGAACCATTGAAGAAAAACCAATTTGTAGGACCTATAAAAGTAACGGATAATGAGTATATTTTTGCTCAAGTAAAGGGATGGATTGATAGGCCAATAATTATTGAAAAACAGTTTAATGATCGATGGAATGATGTAAGTGACAAGTATCGTTCAAGAAAAGCTCAGGAATTATATAATAAATTTATCGTTAAAATCATGAAAGGAAAAGATATAGAATTTATGCCGGATATTTTTTATAAAATGGCAGATTTACTTGGTCCTCAGTATCTGACTACTGACAAACAAAAAGAAGAAATGCTAAATAATACTGTTTGGAATATAAATGAAGAGGAGGTTGATTACTCTTCACTCAACAACCAAATTGACGAACTAAAGGATGAACCATTTTTTAGAGTTAACGATAAAATTTACAAAGTTAAGGATTTTATTAAAGAGGTTAGAGTTCACCCCTTAGTTTTTCGCGCAAAAAACATGAAAAGAAACGAATTTGGGAAACAGTTACAGTTTGCTATTATGGATTTAATAAGAGATAAGTACTTAACTGTGGAAGCATATAATAGAAATTACGATAAGATTAATGTTGTACAAAGAAACGTGCAGATGTGGAGAGATAATATGAATTATATATACTACAAAGAAAAATACCTGCATTCTGTTTTACCGGATTCTTCGGAGGAATTGAACTACATTACTGTTTTAGAAGATTATTTGAATGAATATGTTGACTCTTTACAAGAGAAATATAATGATCAGGTAAAGATAAATATAGAAAAATATAATAAAATTGATTTAACAAAAATTGATATGAATGTTAGCTATAATAATCAGCCATATTCCAGGGTAGTTCCTTCTTTTCCAATTATTACTACCGATAACAAATTGGATTATGGAGCGAAAATGAACGCTGATGTAGTAAATTGATTTATTATGGTAGTTGATTTTTTTATATAATAAATTATTCTCAAAACAAATAAAGGAGGCTAATTAACAAATTTTTTAATCACTTTACTAGAAACATTTTTTAACCATATTTTGGAGGAAAAATATGAAAAATATTAACTTTTTCATCCTTGCTATGTTTTTTATAGTAGGGAGCACTTTTGCGCAATTAGCAGATGAAACGCTTATTGACGTTACTGGTAACGATTTTACTCATGATGAGTATTGTGGCACATATGGACGTCAGATTACTGTTTCTGATAATGGTGACGTTCATGTTGTATATCAAAAATCATGGGTTACTGAATCAGATACAAGTTACAATCTTACCTATAAAAACTTAACAACCGATGTAACAGATGTTCTTCCATATCAAATGGATGATTTAACAAGACCGTATCCTGGTGTTGCATACATTGGCGGCGGTGTTAATGGAACCCCCATTTTCATCAATTATGGTATGGGTGCTAGAGTATATAAGTGGGGCGATATGCACCATATGGCAATGGCAAAAGTAAAAGATGATGGAACTGGTGTTGAAGGTCTTGGTACTCAAGATGACAGAACTTACTTTCATGAACCTTATTATGCCAACCCAGTTTCAATGGAAGTTTCTCCAGCAAACGGTATAGCTCATATGATCCACACAAGTGTCGGTGGTGACGTACTTGCTTACTGGAACTTTGATGGAACTAATTTTGGTGAAATTTACAACATGTTCCAAACTTATCCGGATAATGATGTTCCTGGTAAAAATGTACCTGGTGCATATAGAAGAAATGCTACAAAAGGTGAGATTTAGCTGTTAATTCAAATTGGTAGTGAAGTAACAATCGCGAGTTTACATCCTGCATGCCAGATTTGGTTGCATAAAGGAACATTCGGTGGAGAAGCGTGGGATGATGATTTTATGACAGGTATGGATAACGGTACCGTCGTTCCTTTATTTGATACTACCGGAACTGAAACTGGTGACAACTTTGCAAATAATGATCCTAAGCCAAATAACGATCTTCAAGTTGTTTATGATGAAAATGATATGCTTGCAGTTGTTTACACTGCAACTTATATAGATCTTTGGCTTGATACTGCTGGTGTTGCTCCAATAAATGGTTGGGATAGAACGTATGGACCTAATGGTACTGGAGATACATTGGGCACTTACTATGATGGCACAGAGCATCCAAAACCGCAATTACGTTTCTGGTCAGAAGCTTCCGGTAGTGATACTAAAATTGCAGAAGCTACTTACCCAATGCCTGGTCAAACATTAAAATTCTGGGCTTATGGTACATTAGATACTGCTGTAACAGGGGGTGATGCTTGGGCTTATTGGGGACAAAGTATTAATGATAATCTCCTTTCTCATTTTAATTTAATTTCTAACACTGATGCTCAAGAAGGCGAACCTAAACTTGTCTTGGCTTATCAAGATTGTACTACCGAACCTGAAATGGATGGACTTGGTTATAATGATGATGGCTCAAAAGACTTACGCTATTTTAAATGGTTTAATGATATTTTTGTTGCCGCAAGTATGGACGGAGTAACATGGGGAGCTCCAGTAAATATTACAAATACACCTGACAAAGATGAAGCCAATCTTTCAATACATAGAGATGTTATTGATAACAAAATTCACATGATGTTTTTTAGAGATAGCAAAGCCGGTGCTGACATGTGGATGGGATTAAATGATACAAACGATTATGTTGTGCATCAAAAAAATGGCATGTTTTCTAGGTTCTTTATAAGAAAGGATCAAGATGATCAAGTTGAAATTCTATATGCACCACTTGATCTAAATCTAATTACAGATGTGGAAGATGCTGTTGTTCCTGGTGAATTTGAATTAACTCAAAATTATCCAAATCCGTTTAACCCAACTACATCTATTTCCTACTCACTTCCTGCAAAATCAGATGTATTAATTAAGGTATATAACAATATTGGTCAATTAGTTACTACCTTGGTAAGTGGAGTTCAACAAGCTGGAACGCACAAAGTTGATTGGAATGCATCTAGCATTGCTTCAGGTATTTATTTCTACACCATCAATGCTGGTGAATTTACATCAACTAAGAAAATGATTTTACTCAAATAGTATTATTGAGTTAATCTTTATAATAATATAGACGAGTGCGTAAAAGTACTCGTCTATTATTTTTTGATCGGATTCGATAAAGGAAATTTATGAAAAAAATATTTACCATTAAATTTTTATTAATTTTTATAGTTATTTTATTTAGTGCAGCTTGCTCAAACCCCAAATTGAATGAAGACAATATTGTTCAAATTGGAGATCTTGGAATACGCAAAGGTGTATTTGAAAGAAAATTCAAGATGACAAATGTCTACAATGATAATGAAGATTTTACTCCCGAATCGCTCAAGAGTTCTTTAGATAAGATCCTCTTGCCTGATCATCTTCTAATTTATGAGGCCTACAATCTAAGCTTCGATAAAGATCCAAAGGTTGTGATGACGATGTTGGAACATAATATGAATTTGCTTGCAGCTAATCATCCCATTCATACTGAAAATATTTCAATACCTAAAGAAGATATGGAGAAATTTTACGAGAAGAAGAAAATTTTATATGATTTTGAAATAATTCAGCATAATTCATTCTATTGGGCAGATTCTATTTACAGATATATGCAAGCTGGAAATGAAATTGAGATGCCTGATACTAAAACTAATCAGGTGAATTATCCAAGAAAAATTTATTTCGAAAACTCTACTTATGGTAATGATGTTCCAGTCGAAGTATACGATGTTATATTAGAAATGAATGAAAATATGATAAGTAAACCCATCTATTCTGGTCCAGTTTGGACAATTGTTAAATTAATCAAAAAGAAAGAGAATAAAAAATTACAAGAGTATGATAAGATGGTTAGTGTGATAGCTGATCAACTGCAGCCCGTTATTAAAAATGAGCAAATTAAGAAAATGACTGATGATCTAACACTTAAATATAATGTTCAAATTGAAAACGAAAATTTAGAAAAAATATATAAATGTTTTAATTCAAAAGATGGAGAGGGGAGATTCGATAGAAGTAAGCTAAGTACTTCTGACCTTAATGATATTGTTATCAGTACATCTAATGAAGATTTTAATATTGATTTTTTAGTTTTTATGCTTAACCGTTCTCAAATATTTAATAAAGTTGATATTCTAACTCAAAAAGAGTTGGAAATTGTTGTTAAAAACATTTCAGATATGATAGTATTTTATTTCGATACTCTTGAAAATGAAATTGACAAAATCGAAATAATTCAAGACAAAATTCAGAATAAAGAGAATAGATTGCTATTTACAAAATACCTAAATGAAGAAATTATAAAGAAAGTAGTAGTAACGGAAGAGGACGCTGAAAAATATTGGAGAGATAATAGAGCTAAATGGCCAGGTGAATTTGAAAATGTGAAAAGTAGTGTCATCGGTCAACTAAGAAAGGAATTAATGTACCAGAGAAGAGATAATTTATTAGAGGAGTTTAGAGAGGACTTTACCATACAATACAACGAATCCGCCTTAAAAGAACTTTCAGATAAATTTACTGAAGAGAAAAAAACGAATAAAAATAAATTGCCAATTAGTAAAAAAATATAATATATCGATTTTTTGAGGAGTTAAATCATCCGAAATGTAAATGAACATAAAAATAGGAGTTACAATAGTGTATACTAAATTGAAATTAATGCTTCTCGTATTAATATGCGGTATAACAGTATTACAAAATGAAGCTCTATCTCAAACAACAGGTAAAATTATGGGAACAGTGGTTGATGAAGAAACTGGTAGCCCACTTCCCTTTGCCAATATTATGATTGATGGAACTTCAATTGGTGCTGCTACTGATATTAATGGGGATTATTACATCCTTAATGTTGCACCAGGTAAATATACCTTAAATGTTCAAATGATGGGGTATGGAGCAAAAAAAATATCTGGTGTAATTGTTTCTGTGAATCGAACTTCTAATATTAATGTAGAGTTGTCGGAAACAATTATTGAAGGTGAAGAAGTTGTTGTTATCGCAGATAAAATTTCAATTAAGAAGGACCAAACTAGTTCAGTTAAGAACGTATCGTCCGAACAGATTGAAATGCTTCCCGTTGAAGATCTTGATCAAGTAATTTCTATGCAGGCAGGTGTAGTAGACGGTCACTTCCGTGGTGGTCGTTTAACAGAAGTTTCATACTTGATTGATGGTATGCAGGTGAACGAAGCTTTTAGTGGTACCGACAAAACCGTACAAATAGAAAAAGAAGCTGCTCAGGATCTTGAAGTTATTACCGGTACTTTTAACGCAGAATATGGTAGAGCCATGAGTGGCATTGTGAATGTTGTAACTAAGAATGGTGGAAATAAATTTAAAGCCTCGTTTTCTTCGCACATTTCCAACTTTTATACTACTAACTCGAACGTATTTATTGGGTTAAAAAGTAGCGAAGTAACGCGAAATCAGGACTACAAATTACAGCTAGAAGGACCAATAATTCCTGATTTAATTACATTTTTTACTAATGTTCGTTTTCAAAATCATTTGGGACATATAAATGGTATAAGACGTTTTAATATAGATGACTTTAGTAACTCCACAGTTGAACAAAATTTTGGAGTTACAACTCCTTGGGATTTTGAAACACACGGGGCAACCTACTATTCTGAACATACTGGTGATGGTGAATATGTCCCAATGAATACAAGTGAAAGTTATTCTGGCATGGCAAAACTTACATTTAATTTGGCTTCTAACTTTAAAACTTCGGTAATGGGAACGTGGAATTATAATGAAAATCCTCGATTTGCATTTGATGGAAGATCCCATGACTTAAAATATAGACCGGATGGAAGAGCCATTTATCATAATAGAACAAAAATGGCTATGATACAATTTAACCATTTTATTTCTAACAGTGCGTTTCATGATTTGAAACTATCTTATATGGATAATAGACAATGGACATGGTTGTATGAAGATCCGTTTGACCCTCGTTTTATTCACACCGGGTATGGTGCAGGAGTTGGCGGATTCTCAACCGGTGGACAAGATAGAACTCATAGTGAAAGATTACTAACTGACTTAAATGCTAAATATGATTTAGTTTGGCAGGTCAATAAAGAACACTCTATTAAAACTGGATTTTTATATACTCACCATACGGTTGAAAATTTACCTGTTTTGTCTCAAAATGCATTAAGGGGCACTCCATTAGCTCAATTATACTGGTACAACGAAGTAAATGAGGAAATTGAATTCTATCCTTATGAGACAGAACTATTGCCGGATGATGCTATTGAAATGGATAGGTATAAGAAAAGCCCATTCGAATTTTCAGCTTACATCCAGGATAAAATGGAATTCGATGAAATGGTTATTAATTTGGGTCTTAGATATGATTACTTCAACCCAAATACAACATACCCATCGCAGAGAAGAAATCCTGCAAACCAATTATTATTCTACGAGTTAGACGATAACGATAATATTGTCAATGATGCAAACGGTAACCCTGTTCTTGACTCAGAAAGGATGTCAAGTTATCCAGATGCACCGGCACAATGGCAATTAAGCCCTCGTTTCGGACTTTCTTACACTTTAGGTCGTACAGCGGTATTACACTTTAGTTACGGTCATTTTTTTCAAATGCCTCCATTAGTTAATTTGTATGAAAATCATAGATTTTTGATTCCTACTGGTGATTTTCAAACCATTCATGGGAATCCGTTAATTAAAGCTGAAAAAACAGTCAGTTATGAGATGGGTATTTGGCAGGAACTTATTCCGAATATGGGATTAGAATTATCCGTATTCTACAAAGATATTTATGACCTGAGAAGTGCAGTTGTTTATACGACCTATAATCAAATTAAATATGGTGTCTATAGTAACAAAGATTACGGTAATGCAAAAGGATTTGAAATGAAATTTGATTATTTGTTTGGTGATTTTGTATTATATCTAAACTACACACTGCAATACACAAGAGGTAATGCTGATGATCCTACAACCACTTATGACAGACTTGGAGAAAGTTTAGATCCGGTTCCATATCTTGTTCCATTGAATTGGGATCAAAGACATACTGCTAACGTTAGTATAGGATATAACAAAGATAACTATGGAGTTACTCTTACCGGATATTTTAATTCCGGAAGACCTTATACGTTTACTCCGGTATCTATTAGCCCGTTAGCTAAGCAAACTTTGTATCCAAATAATTCAGTACGGCCTACTAATTATTCTGTAGACTTGACAGGACATTATGATCTTGATATTGAAAATGTCGGTAAGCTACGGTTTTATTTATCTGTATATAATTTGCTTGATAGAATGAATGAATTGTCAGTAAACACATCGACAGGAAGGGCATACACAGGAATTGTTTACCCGGTTGATTTTGCAACATTTAGAAGTAATTACAATGATATTTATGATTCTATTGAAAATCCGTATCAACTATCAAGTCCAAGAGAAATAAAAATTGGGATAGGTTTTGTTCTCTAATTTACAAATTTGTAATTGTAATTTACAAAGGAATAAATAATGAAAAATATAGGTTATTTAATTTTGATAATTTTAGGTTTTATCTTTACCGTAAATCCTAGATTAAATGCACAGGAACCCTACAGGATTGGGACAACAAGTGCCAATTTTCTAGAGCTGGGCTTTGGTGGAGCCGGGCTCTCAATGGGTGATAGTTATGTAAGTATGGTGAATGATATTTCATCTGTTTACTGGAATCCTGCCGGATTAGGGTATATGAAAAAAAATCAGCTTATGGTAATGCACCAACCGTGGTTTGCTGATATCAACTCATCATTTGTCGGAGTTGGGTATGTTGACCCTAACCTCGGTACTTTCGGAATTGCTTTAACTTTTGTGGACTATGGTAGTGAAGATGTTACCTCTATGATTTCACAGGACGGTACGGGGGAAAAGTTTGATGGCTTGGATTTAGCTATTAGTCTTTCATACGGCAGGAAATTGGCCGATTGGTTCTCGTTTGGGGCTACTGGTAAGTATATTACTTCAAGGATTTGGCATGAATCTGCAAGTGCAATAGCGTTTGATTTGGGTGCAATTGTTAATACTTCATTCCTTTCATGGACTGGTAGCAAAGATCATGGATTAAAAATAGGGATGAGTATTTCTAATTACGGAACAAGAATGCAATATGATGGTATTGATTTGAAAAGACCGATTGATGAAGCTCCGGATGAAGGTGGAAATTTTGCTTACGTTCCTGCTAGGTACGAAACCACCGAATGGGAACTACCATTAATTTTTAGAATTGGTGCTTCAACCTATTTAGTATATACTGAAAATCATAAAGTTTCATTGTCCGTAGATGCTTTACATCCTAATAATAATAGTGAACACTTGAATTTAGGTGGTGAATATTTATTTACGTTGCCGGGTGTTGGAAAGTTAGCTCTAAGAGCCGGATATAAGGGATTATTAATGGTTGACAATCATTATGGTTGGTCTTTTGGTGCTGGGTTCCTAGTGAACTATATTGGTAATAACAACATTATAATTGATTATGCTTATAGAGATATTGGACTTCTGGGGAAAGTTCATGCTTACACCTTAAGTTTAACATTCTAACGAAAGTGGTTGAGTAAGTTTTAATTTAATGTCTACATAATCGACTAATTTGAGTATAGAGAAGAAAAATGAATATAAAAAATATACTATTTGTATTACTATTTTCTGTTTCCATAATATTTGGTCAAAGCCGACCATATGAAGGACCGGATGATCCAGCTGGTGATATTGCAGCTGAAAGAGCTGGTTGGATGTCTGGTAATAGAGTTCTCATGTTCTACAGAAATACTACGGAAATTGCCGACCATCAAAATTGGTTTGTTAATAAATGGCCTAATACCCTTGATGGTACCAAAATGCATGATGGTATTTGTTTATTGATTGGAGCTAGGGTTTTTGTTGAGAATGATTCAATTCCCGTAACTGATTTAAATGAAATAGCCAATAGAACTGATCTTGACACACTTTACTATTGTCAGTCAAGCTATAGAGAACATATGGATAAGAATCCAACCGGGACAATAGAGTGGGGGTTATATCCGGTATTCGGATATTTCAATGAATTTAGCGAAACTCCGGCAATGAGTAACTTACCGGAATCCTGGCCTCTACTAGGATGGCCTGCTTTTGGCGATGAATTGATATGGCCAGGTGAATGGAACGGTCGATTCGGTAGAGGAGTAATGAAAGCAGATCAAGAGTGCTATTTTGTTGTTAATGATGCTCACGATCAAGAATATATTGAAACTGATGATACTATAAAATATTTCCCAAGAAGGTTATATACCTCTGATGGTGAAATATTTTCAGATTTAAGAATAGGTGATAAGAAATCAGATGTAACAATTCAATCTGGATTACCTTGGGGTGGTATAGGAATAAGAGTTCAGACTAGAGGATTTCAGTGGAGCCATCCGGCTGTTCAAGATGCAATCTTTTGGGAATATGGTATAGCTAACATATCTGAGTATGATTTGCCAAACATGTACTTTGGTCTTTATACAGATAATGCAGTTGGAGGTGAGTCTTCTGACGGGGCCGATGATATTGCATTTTATAACCTTGAACTTAACATGTGCTATTCATGGGATTTAGATGGTATTCCGGTTGGCGGTGGAAAAGCACCTGGAGTATATGGGTTAGCATTTTTGGAAAGCCCTGGAATTATTGATGGTGAAGACAACGATTCAGATGGATTAACCGATGAAAGAAGAGACAATGATGCCAATGTTAAAATAGGGCCTTATGATGGAATTACTAATCTTGAAAATTTCAAAAACTTCTATAGTATAGAAGAGAGTGATCTTCGTGAACATTGGGATGCAGATGAAGATCAGGATTGGAATGATTGGAATGATGAAAATGAAAATGGGAAGTATGATGAAGGAGAAGATTTAGGTGATGACGTTGGTTTAGATGGTGTGGGACCTACAGATTTAAATTATTTTGGTCCTGATGCAGATGGAACGGAAGCCAACCATAGACCGGATAGAAAAGAGGGAATAGCAGAGCCCAACTTTGCTGAAACTGATATTAGTGAATCTGATATGGTTGGATTAGCTTCCTTTAAGTATATTTTCCAGTGGGGAAGAGATTTCTTTGGTGTTGGTGGTGATGAAAATCTTTGGAAACTTCATACCAATAAAGAAGATCCATTTGATGATGCACAAATGGAACCAAGAAATTTTGTTGAACAATTTGCTTCAGGAGTATTTGAATTAAAAAAAGGTCTTACCGAGAGAATTTCGATGTCTGAACTTCATGCTTATGAATCACTATCTGGATTAAATTCAGATGAACATAAAGCTCCTGCACTATTTGAATTAAAGAGACTGGTACAGTTAATATATGAAACCGATTATCGTTTTGCACAACCACCATTAATGCCTACCTTGGTAGCTAATCCAAGTGACAGTAAGGTATATCTGAGCTGGGATGATAGAGCCGATATTTTTACTAGAGAAGCTTTTGCAAAAAATGTCAATGATTTTGAAGGTTATAAATTATATAGATCTACCGATCCTTACCTTGAAGATCCGACAATTGTTACTGATGGTTTTGGATCTCCAACTTTAAAGAAACCAATTTTCGAATGCGATATTATTGACGATAGAGAAGGATTTGCCAATTATGGAACTATAAATGGTATTCAATACTGGTTAGGGGACGATAGTGGGATTAGACATTCATTTATTGATAATGAAGTCCAAAATGGAAGGACCTATTATTATGTATTGGTAGCATATGATTATGGATTGCCTGATAGAGAAATTGGACCTACAGAAAATACTTTCATTTTAGAAATTGACGAAAACGAAAATGTAAGAAGAGTATCACAGAATGTTGCAATAGTTAAACCACATCAATTTTCTGCCGGATACCCTAACGAAGGTGAAGCAGAATTGGGTGAAAAAACTACAGCGGCGAATTTTATTGATTTTGAAGTAGATTTATTTGATCCGAATAAGATACAAAATGGAAACACCTATAAACTTAAATTAGATGTTCATGTGGATTCTTATGCAGAAACTAACGAAAGATTACGAAGTCCGTATGATATAAAATATTATAATGACGGGATAAGAGTTTATAATGTAACTGCAGGTGATAGTTTGGTCTATCATGAGACAAAATATGATTTGTCTGGAACTAACTTTGATACGCTGGATGTTCAAGAGGTAACTGCATTAACAAATGAGAGAGAGATAGTAACTGATTTGATTGAGGGATTACGGTTGAGAATGAGATTAGCACCAATCATATATCCAGAATTAAATGAAGAAAATACTGGTTGGGTTGTTGGTGATACAGATATTAGAATACATTTATCGAAGAAATTCCAGTACTTCCCGTGGCATTATGAAATAATCTGGAACGAACCTGGTGTATATGATACAACTAGAACAAATTTTATACTCAAAAAATTGGAAGATCATGAAGGCAAAGAAATTGATAAGTCCTATACTCTGCTAAACCATGAATTTAATTTCAAGGTTGTAAATAAAACTTTCATAGATAGTTTAGGTAATCATCCGGTAATGGATCTTATTGTTCAAGACGTAAATGAAAACGGAGAATATGATTGGGATGAGGATTATATTATAGTTGGTGATGCTAAGCTTGATACCCGTACTGGTTTTATTCTGTGGTGTGGAACTATATTTTCAATTGATTTTAGCACTATTGATAGTGGTGAAAATTTACCAGCTCCAAGCGATGTATATCGGCTTGACTTCATTAGAGGCTTTCATGAAACAGATTCGTTGATGTTTACGGTTACGGGAATTACAGATGAACTAGATGCAGAAAAGTTAGCTGAAGATATGGATAAGATAAAGGTAGTCCCGAATCCTTATGTATCTACAAATACTATGGAGAGTGCAGTAGCCGATTGGCAGCGAAATCAAGAGAGACAGATAATGTTTACACATATACCGGCCCAATGTAAGATAAGTATATTTACATTGAGTGGTGTATTGGTAGATGAGATAGAAGTAGATAATGCTGTAGCAAATAGAAAAAACTCATGGGATTTAAATTCAGAGGCCAATGGAACGGTTCATTGGGATTTACGTAGTAGTGAGGGCTTGGAAATAGCAGCAGGATATTACTTGTATCATGTAGAATCAAAGAAAACCGGCGATGTAAAGATTGGTAAATTTGCTTTAATAAAGTGAAAGAAAATTAAAAAATAATCATGATACTCTTTTATCCGATTTTGTATCATAGAAAATGCATTCTGATAAAAATATTCGATTTAAGGATAAAATACTTATGAAAATTAAAACATTTAAATATATTGTTATAATATTATTTCTACAATGCAGTATGTTAACTGGACAAAGCCGCCCATATGAAGGGCCGGATGATCCGGCAGGCGATATAGCAGCAGAGCGTACAGGTTGGATGACCGGTAACCGTGTGCTTATGTTCTACAGAAATACTACGGAAATTTCTGACCATGTAAGCTGGTTTGTTAATAAGTGGCCAAATACTTTGGATGGTACCAAGATGCACGATGGTATTTGCTTATTAATAGGTGCCAGAGTATTTATAGAAAATGATACAATACCTGTCACGGACCGTTTTGAGATCCAGAGTCGAACTGATCTTGATACTTTGTACTTTTGCCAGTCTAGTTATCGAGAACATATGGATGTAGATCCCGCACAAACAATTGAATGGGGGCTATATCCGGTATTTGGATATTTCAATGAATTTAGCGAAACTCCGGCAATGAGTAACTTACCGGAATCCTGGCCTCCATTAGGCTGGCCTTCAGCCGGGAATGAGTTAATTTGGCCAGGTGAATGGAATGGTCGATTTGGCCGAGGAGTAATGAAGGCAGATCTGGAATGTTTTTTCGTTGTTAACGATGCACATGATCAAGAATATCTAGCTACATCTGCAGTCCCAAAATATTATCCAAGAAGAATTTACTCTCCTGATGGGGATATTATATCTGATATAAATATTGGTGATAAAAAACATGATGTAACTGTCCAAAGGGGAGCACCATGGGGCGGTATAGGAATCAGAGTTCAGACACGAGGCTTCCAGTGGAGCAATCCTGCTGTGCAAGATGCAATTTTTTGGGAATATGGAATGGCCAATATTTCTGAATATGATATTCCCAATATGTATTTTGGGATTTACACTGATAATGCGGTTGGAGGTGAATCTTCCAGCGGGGCAGATGACATAGCGTTTTATGATTCATTAGCTAATATGTGTTATTCATGGGATTTAGATGGAATACCGGTTGGAGGGGGCAAGGAACCCGGAGTATATGGATTAGCATTTTTGGAGAGCCCGGGAGTATCAGATGATGGTGAAGATAATGATTATGATGGATTGACAGACGAGAAAAGAGATAATGATGCCGGTGTAAAAATTGGAGCATATGATGGAATTACGAATTTAGAAAATTTCCTTAGTTTTTACAGTTTAGAGGAAAGTGATCTCCACGAGCATTGGGATGCAGATGAGGATCAAGATTGGGTGGATTGGAATGATGCCAATGAAAACGGAAAGTATGACGATGGAGAAGAAATTGGAGATGATGTAGGTTTAGATGGTGTTGGTCCATTGGACTTGAACTATACTGGACCAGATGCAGATGGAACTGAAGCCAACCACAGACCGGATAGAAAGGAAGGGATAGCAGAACCAAACTTTGCAGAAACAGATGTAAGTGAATCTGATATGTTAGGTTTAACTTCATTTAGGTATATTTTTCAATGGGGAAGAGATCATTTTGGAGTTGGCGGAGACGAAAACTTATGGCATTTACATTCGGCAGGTGGATTTGATGATGCCCAGATGGAGCCTACAAATTTCATTGAACAATTTGCTTCCGGAGTGTTTGAGTTAAAGAAAGGACAGACAGAACGTATCTCAATGTCAGAGTTACATGCATATGAAAATTTGGCAGGATTGAACTCAGAAACCCATGATGCCCCGGCACTATTTGAGCTGAAAAGAATAGTTCAAGCAATCTATGAAACAGACTATAGATTTGCCCAGCCACCATTAATGCCAACCTTGGTAGCTAATCCAAGTGACAGTAAGGTATACTTAAGCTGGGATGATAAATCAGATAAGTTTACCAAAGAATCTTTTGCGAAAAATATAAATGATTTTGAGGGA
>Ga0209633_10000653_pt1 | contig 39271 bp, 37 predicted proteins | sample Cruoilmetagenom1_FD_187290 | JGI IMG/M metagenome (GOLD analysis project Ga0209633, IMG submission 187290) | Oil polluted marine microbial communities from Coal Oil Point, Santa Barbara, California, USA - Sample 1 (SPAdes) (version 2) | ecosystem: Environmental > Aquatic > Marine > Oil seeps ...
TGGCCTATTTTAACCGTAACGAATTTCCCGCTGCCATTGCCGAATTTGAAAAGTATCTCCAGGCTCGGCCCGATGACGCCGAAATACGAAGCCATGTCTCTATCGCTTACTTCCGGCAAGCCCTCATCGATTACAACAAAAACGAATTCATGACTGCCGCCAAGGGCTTCAGGGCGGCCCTGGCCTATGACGGCCGATGCGATAAATGCACCACCTACATCGCACAGAGTGAGGAAAGTTTTAAAGACGCGCACTACAAACAAGGGAGTTGTGTTTTATGATAATCAACAGCTCGCGGAAGCCATCAACGAATGGGAACCGGTCTTCAACCTGGACCCCGGATACAAAGAGGTGGAGCGGAATTTGAGAAAGGCCCGCAACCTGATGGAAAAGTTGGAAAAGATCAAAAAAAGCCTGCAGCCCTGAACGAAGAGCACGTCGGCCGGTTCGTCGCCAAGGTCCGACGTGTCGCCCCCGGTTTATCTGCATTGATCATCTTGTCCTTACTTGGTGTCTATCCCCAAACGGAAAGGCCCTATCTAATATGGGCCACCACATGCCCCAGCTCAGGAAAGATCAGCGCCTTGCAGGCCAGCCGGCAAGCTTTTTTGCTGCCGGGGATGCAGAAAACCACGGTGGCGCCGATCACACCGGCTGTGGCGCGAGAGAGGATGGCGGCGGAATCGATCTCTTCGTAGCTGAGCTGGGCGAAGATGACGCCGAAGGCGACCATCTCCTTGGCAAACAGCGGTTTGATGGCTTCGATGGTGACATCTTTATTGGTGATGCCGGTGCCGCCGGTGATCAGGAGGGCCCTCAGGTCATGGTCCCGGATGGCTTTCAAGGCAGCATGACGGATGGCGGTGATATCGTCGGAAACCACCTGGTGGAATCGGACCACGTGCCCCTCTTTTTTCGCCCGTTTGGCAATCCACCGTCCGCTTTCGTCGTCATCGATCGTGCGGGTGGTGGACACCGACAGGATACCCACGCCAACCGATGCCGGTGCCGCTTGTCGATGTTGGTGTACGCCCATACCTTACCTGCCTTGTCTGAATGGTTGCCCGAATTGGTTGTTTCCGAATGAAGACTACCTAACCCAAGGGGGCGCTTCATGGCAAGCTAAGATTCCCTTAATATCCTTGCTTTTAACTATGAATTTTTCTATGCTCCGTAGCGACCGATTTCGGCGTTTGGGTATCGACACGGCCTCCTGACCCCATCTTTGCCGGGAGTATTAGATGGCACAACCCTGCACCGGCGTGATTCTCGCCGGCGGACAAAACAAGCGGTTTGACGGACAGAACAAGGCCTTCTTGCGCGTCGGCGGGAAGCGCATCATCGATCGCCTGTTGGAGGTCTATACCCGGCTGTTCGACCAGATTGTTCTGGTGACCAACGATCCGGCAGCCTACATGGATATCGACGCCATGATCGTTACCGATCACTATTCGGTGCGCAGTTCGCTAAACGGCCTGCATGCCGGCCTGTACGCCGCCACCCATGAATACGCCTTTTTTGCCGCCTGCGACACGCCGTTTATCAGGGGTGCGCTGATCCGGCGCTTGCTGGATGTCTTAGCGCACAAAGTGGATATCATCATTCCATCCACATCGGCAGGCTTCGAGCCGATGTTTGCCGTGTACAAAAAAACCTGCTTGCCGGCCATGGTATGGCAGCTGGAGCGGGACCTGTTGAAGATTCAGGGGGTGTTTCGCAAGGTTCGGGTGAAAACGGTTGCCGAGGCTGATCTGCGAGAGGTCGATCCGGATCTGATCTCCTTTTTCAACATCAACACCCCCGAGGACCTGGTTCGGGCCAGAACCCTCTGTAAAGAGAACCCATAGGGAGCAAATCGGAAAGATGAATGCAGATGCGATCATTTCAAAAATAAAATCGCACCCGGCCTACGACCGGGTGGGGATGATTCTGTGCCATAACGGTGTGGTCCGGGGAACCTCCCGCGACGGTCGCAAGGTGACGGGCCTACGGGTGGCCGTGGATCGAAAACGGCTCGACCGGGTGCTTGCCGAACAGCGCGACCGACCGGGTATCGTGGCGATCCAGGTGCAGATTGCCGCCGATACCGACCTTGCCGTCGGAGACGACGTGATGATGCTGGTGGTGGCCGGTGACATCCGGGACAATGTCATTGAGACCCTGACCGACACCCTTAACGCCATAAAAACCACGGTGACCGCCAAAACTGAGTTTTTTGTATAGTCCGGCGCCCCTCGACCGGGAGTGAAAGATGTCCGAACTGACTCACATCGATGACAAGGGCCGCGTCCGCATGGTGGACGTAACCGAAAAAAAGCCGACCCGGCGCGCCGCCGTGGCCCAGGCCGTGGTTCATATGACCGAAGAGACCTTCCAACGCATCGTCGCCGGAACCGTGGCCAAGGGAAATGTGTTGGAGACGGCCCGCATCGCCGGGGTGATGGCGGCCAAAAAGACCGCCGACCTGATCCCCATGTGCCATCCGTTGAACCTGACCCACGTACAGGTGGATTTTTTCCCCGACGAGGCCAGCCATTCCCTCCGCATCGAAGGCACGGCGCGGATCCTCGATCAGACCGGGGTTGAAATGGAGGCGCTCACAGCCGTTTCCGTGGCGGCCCTGACCCTTTACGACATGAGCAAGGCCATCGACAAGGCCATGACCATCACCGATATCTGTCTGCTTAAAAAAAGCGGTGGAAAAAGCGGAACCTTTACCCGCAAAAATATCGCCCCATGAAAAATGCGACCTCGATCCATCTTTGCACCATGTGGCTCATTCTGGGTATGACCATGATACTCGCCGCGGGCTGCACGTTTTTTCAAAAACCAGCCGTCACGCCTGAAGCCGATCTAATTCGGCTGACGAAGCCCGATTATCCCGATTTTTCGGACGGCCTCTTTCTGGATAATTTGTCCTACGGTATCGGCAAGAGTTTGGCGTACCTCCAAAACGTGTCGGCTGATCGCACCTTCCGCTTTGGTAAAGATAACTACAGCGCCCTTCATCTGATTCGTTCCTTGGAGGCTCTGCGGGATTTCGTCGAAACACGGCCCGATTCGGCGGCGCTAAACCGGTTCATTTCCGACCGATTCCTGGTCTACCGCTCTATCGGGGGGCCCAAGAGCGGCCAAGTGCTGTTTACCGGCTACTACGAACCCCACCTCAGGGGGAACTTGACGCCCGACGCCCGCTACCGCTATCCGGTGCATGCCATGCCCGGGGATTTGATGGTCATCGACCTGTCGCCTTTTTCGGAAGCGCTCAAGGGCAAGCGTATCGTCGGCCGCCTCCAGGGCAAAACCGTGGTACCCTACCCGGATCGGCAAGCCATCGAGGCCGACGTGGCCTTTGGTCACAAAACGCCGCCCATTGCCTGGGTGGACGACCGCATCGATCTCTTTTTTCTCCAGATTCAGGGCTCCGGGCGGATTTACCTGACCAACGGGTCCTTTATTCGGGTACACTACCACGGCACCAACGGCCACCCTTACCGCAGCATCGGCCGACTGCTCATCGACCAGGGAAAGATTCCGGCCGACGAGATGTCCATGCAACGGCTCAAGGCCTATCTGCAAGACCATCCCGCCGAAGTGGATGAGGTGTTAAACCACAACCCCAGCTATGTCTTTTTCAAAACCGAATCATCCGGTCCCATCGGTGCCATCGGCGTGGATCTGACCCCCGGACGCTCCGTTGCCGTGGATCGCCGGGTGTTTCCCATGGCGGCGCCTGCTTTTTTGCAAACCCAGATCCCAGTGGTTGACGGCAACGGCCGTATCGACCACTGGATGGATTTTTCGGCCTTGGCCCTGAACCAGGACACCGGCGGGGCTATCCGGGGACCGGGACGGGTGGACATCTTCTGGGGCGACGGGCCCTACGCGCAGATTGCTGCCGGCCACATGCAGCACAAAGGGGCCTTTTACCTGCTGATCCTGGATCCCGACAAATTTTAATCATGCTTTCAAAGCAAGTACGGGCTTCACCGGGAAGGGGTCCTTGGGAGGCCGTTTGCGCAACAGGCTCTTGTCTTGACACCCCCTCCCAAAACCAGTAGTGTTGCCGCTTCAAGAACCATGCACTTCAAGCGTAGTAGAGGAGACGTTCATGTTCGGGATCGGAATGCCGGAAATGATCCTGATTCTGGCGGTGGCCCTGATCGTTATCGGGCCAAAGAAACTGCCGGATCTGGCCAAGTCCTTGGGAAAGGCCATGGGGGAATTCAAAAAGGCCACCAGCGATCTGAAAGAGAGCATGCAGATCGATTCGGAACTCAAAGATGTGAAAACGGCCTTTGACGACATCGGCGGAGACGATAAAAAAGAGACCAAGATGACCACCGGCGAAACCGTTGAAAAACCCGTCGATACCGCCATAGCGGATGAACCGCCGGACGCCGCAAGCACGCAAGATAGTGACGCCAATCCCATGGACAACCTGAAAGCGGTTTTTGACCAACGGAACACGGATACTGCGAACGTTGATGCAAACGCACCTGCCGACAGCAATGCACCCGCCCCAGATGCCGACCAGAACGAAAAAACGCCCAAGGGATAATCATCGTGGCTGACCTGGAAAAGGATACGGAAGACAAGATTCCCTTTACCGCCCACCTGGAAGAGTTGCGCAAACGGCTGATTACCAGTTTTGTTGCAGTGGGCATCGGCTTCGGCCTCTCATATGGATTCAAGGACAAGTTGTTTCAAATTCTTGCTCAACCCCTGATTTCCGTTATGAAGCAGGGCGAAACACTGATCTACACCGGGCTGCCCGAGGCCTTTTTTACCTTCCTCAAGGTCTCCTTTCTTTCCGGGCTGATGATCGCCTCGCCGGTAATCATCTACCAGTTCTGGATGTTCGTGGCGCCGGGCCTCTATGATCGGGAGAAGCGGTTATTGATTCCCATCGTCTTTCTTTCATCTTTCTTCTTTATCGGTGGCGCCCTCTTCGGATACTTCATCGTCTTTCCCTTCGGGTTCGATTTCTTCCTGGGCTTTGCCACGGAAACCATCCGCCCCATGCCCTCCATGAAGGAGTACCTGAGCTTTTCCGCCAAACTGCTCTTGGCTTTCGGCCTCGTTTTTGAGCTACCTCTGGTGATCACATTTCTGGCGCGGCTGGGCATCGTTTCCGTTCCCTTCCTGAAGAAAAATCGAAAGTACGCCTTGCTTCTTTTTTTCGTGGGCGCCGCCATTTTGACGCCGCCCGACGTAATCACCCAGGTCATGATGGCCCTGCCGTTGATGGTGCTGTATGAGATCAGTATCGTGGGCGCCCGGATGTTCGGTCGTAAGAAGGAAGCCCCGGCATCCTCCGCTGAAGCAGACAGCCCCGGCAAGTAATGCGCCCTTTTGAACAACCGTTCGACTACCGGATCGAGCCAAAAGGGACGGCGGCCAGTACCGGATACTTTTCCGCCGACCCCCAGCCGCCACCGCGGCTTGAGGCGGGTTTTGCCTACCTGCGCCAACACCCCAACGACAGTTTCATGCACACCCACCTGCTGGAGTGCATCGGAAAGATCTCCCCTGTTGCGCTGGGTCGTCTGCTGGAAACAGTTGATACGACGGACGCCGTAATCAGGGCACTGTTACTGGAAGCCACCACGGTTCACGATGAATTCTCCGCGATCAAGAAACGCTTCAGCCGCCGTGAACACAAGGCCCTGGCGGGGCAGACGCCGCTGGTTTTTCTGCGGTCTGCTTCACAACCTGATGGAACGATTCACCGCGCCTGGGCGCAATTGTTTCATGCCAACATTACCCGGCACCGCCCCGTGCCGCCGCCGGCAGCAACGGGGCTCTCCTTTCCGGTAGATGGTGTTGACGGTAGTGACGATCCGCTGCCCACCGAGGCCCACCTGAAGGCGGTTACCGAACGGTACCTAACGGAGATGAGCGACGCGGGCCCACCGAGGCCACCGCTGGAAACGACCATCCGGCATGCCATGGCGCGGCTCGGCAGTCTGGATATTTTCGAGGGGCCGGAGATGCGTCACCAATCCTCGCTTAGCCGCTACGCCCTGCTGCGCAAATGGCATCTTCACCACGGTGTGAAAAGCGGTCGGTTGAATTACACGGTATCCGGCATCCAGACCTCATACGGCCGGGGTCTCTCCCTGGAGGCCGCCCGGGCCTCCTGCCTCATGGAGGTGGCCGAGCGGTGTTCTTCCTTTGCCGGTGTCGATGAAACGGGAATCGTGGGAACCCGCCGGCCCCACCCGGTGATGCATGGTTCCCTATCCCTGCTGGCGGCCGGCGGTTACCCGCTTCTGGACCCCAATGCGTTGGTGCTTGAGGTGCCCTACAAAGACGAGCCGTTGTACTGGATAAAAGGGGATCAATTGACCGTGGCCGGCACCGAAGCCATCTGGGTGCCGGTGCAATGCGTTTTCCTGTTCTCCAATCTTGACGAACGCTCCCTTTTTTCCGGCTTGGGATCCACCGGTCTGGCATCGGGAAACAGCGTGGCCGAAGCCCGGCTCAGCGCCCTGTATGAATTGCTCGAACGGGACAGTGAAGCGGTGAATCCGTATCACCCATCGCGCTGTTTCCGTATCTATTCCAAAGATGCCCGCATGAACGCGTTGTTCGAGGATTACCGGGCACGTGGCATTCATCTGCAGTTTCAAGACATCAGCCCGGCTTACGGCATCCCCTGCTGCACTTGTTTCGTGACCCATCGGAACGGCACGGTGGCCAAAGGCGGCGGAGCCAACCTCGATGGCAAACGGGCCGTGTTGTCGGCATTGACCGAAACGCCATATCCCTATCCATTGGGTCCACCCTCGGCCCCGGCGCCGCCGGATCTGCCCCGGCTTGAATTCGAAACCCTGCCCGATTTTTCAACCGGCACACCGGATGCGGATCTCATGCTGGTGGAAAATACGCTGCTGGCCAATGGATTTTCTCCCATTTATATTAACATTACCCGCAAGGATCTGGATATCCCCGTCGTTAAAGCACTGGTTCCGGGTTTTGAGATGATGGCGGACTTCGACCAAACCTGTCGGATCAGCCCTCGGTTGTTCAACAACTATTTAAAAATACACAAATAATACCGGTTTTGGATTCCCATTGACAGCGGGCATGAGGATTGATAGACATTCCTGGCGGAGTGATTTTTGGTGTGTAACCAACCATGGAAGAGGAGAATAGAGGTTATGGGAAAAAGAAGTTTAATCGTATCGGCAGCGATCTGCTTGGCGTTGATGTTCACCGCTGGATCCATCTATGCGGGTAAGGATGTCAAAGATGTGATTAAGATGCAGAACGAGACTTACGAAAAGCACACCAAGGCCCTTGTCAACTTCACCCACAAGAAGCACAACGAAGAGTACAAGATCGGTTGTGGCGATTGCCACCACGACGACGAAGGCAAAGCGCTGGATGTGAAGCCGGGTGACGACGTCAAGAACTGCATCGAATGCCACAAGATACCCGGCCGGATACCCGGCAAGCTAAAAAAAGAGATGAAGGCCGGCAAGGTCTCCAAAAAAGAGATGAGGGCCAAGGAGATGGCGTACCACGCCGAGGCCATCCATGCCAACTGTATCGGCTGTCACAAGACCTACAACAAGAAAAATAAGACAAAGGTCGCCCCCCAGACGTGCACCAAGTGCCACCCGAAAAAAAAGAAGTGATTCCATTAAACGGTGGAATCGGCCTTTTCGGTCAATCGGGTGCCGTCCGCCGGTAACGTTGGGCGGCCCGTACCAGCGCAGGCGCCCATGCCGGTGTGCCCAGGGCGTGGATGTGGGTGTAGGTGGCCAGGACATTGTTGATGCAGACCCCGTCTTTTCCATTCAGGAAACCGGTACCGCGTTCCATTGAAAAGGTTAGATTTTTCTCTTTTCCTTTCCAATCCTTCACGCTGGAATAATGAAATTCGTGGCCCAGCAGGGTCGTGCCTGTTGAAAAGAACGGATTCTCCTTTTCCACACGGACGATGGTGTAGCCATGACCCTGGGGCCGTTTGGAAAAGCCGAACACCGCCGGCAGGACGCCGGTCATTTCATACGTGCGTTCCGGTAATATCAGGCGTTCTCCCAGGTACATGAGTCCCCCGCATTCGGCGTATATGGGCAACCCGTTGTCGGCCAGGGCCTTCAATTCGTTTCTAAAGGTGGCGTTGTCTTGTAATTCAAGGGCATGGGTTTCCGGGAAGCCGCCGCCGATATACAGGGCGTCTACCGGGGGTAGGTGACGGTCGGTCAGGGGGCTGGCAAACACCAGGCGCGCACCGGCGGCCACCAGGGCTTCCAGGTTTTCCGGATAGTAGAATTGAAAGGCCGCGTCTCGTAAGATGCCGATGGTAGACTTGTCTGAAACGGATGTTGCACCGGCTGGTGCGGTCTCGGCGCGTGCGATTACTTTAGCCGGTTTTGCCGTTGCGGCCAGTCGCTGTATACGCTCAAGATCCAGATGCTTCTCGGCAACCGACCGAATGGCATCGATGGAAGGCTTGGCCCAACTGTGTTCAGGGGTGGGCACCAGCCCCATGTGGCGTTCGGGAAAGCGTTGTTCTTTCAGCTTCGGCACCGCGCCCAGGACGGGAATGCCGGTGTACGCTTCAATGCTCCGGGTGAGAATGCTCCGGTGCCGCTTGCCGGCCACCCGGTTCAAGACCACGCCACCAATGCGCACATCCGGGTCAAATGCGGCAATGCCGCCCACCACGGCAGCCATGGTACGAGTGGTCTTGGTGGCATCGATGCACAAGATCACCGGCAGGCCCAGCAGTTTGGCCAGTTCAGCGGTGCTGGTTTTTCCTTCGGTGTTGATGCAGTCGTAAAGGCCGCGGTTGCCTTCGATGACGGCAAAGTCGGCGTTTTGGGTGCGGGCGTGGTATGATCCGAGGATCGTGTCCCGGTCGATGAGAAAGGTGTCCAGATTGTAGCAGGGCCGGCCGGCCGCAAGGGCGAGCCAGCCGGCATCGATATAATCCGGACCCTTTTTAAAGGGCGCGACGAACCGCCCCAGGTTCCGCAACGCAGCAACGATGCCCACGGAAAAGATGGTTTTCCCCGCCCCCCCCCTCAAGGCGGCGACAACGACACCCGGGATTGTCAGGGGCGGCTGGTTGTGTGGAACCTGTATCAACTATGTGTACATGGCGGCGGATGATCCATAGCGCGGCCTCCCGTCGCAAATCGAGATGCGTTAGTCTTCGTGCTCTGCAAGGGATTGTTTGCCGGTGCCGGGCATACCGTACATGGACGTGCTTCCTGAAGACCAGTATTCCAGAACCTCCTCCTGTACGAGCTTGTTGACGATCTTTTTTGCCTCACGAGGCTTCATGCCCAGAATTTTGGACAGGTCGTTGAAGTAGAATTTGCTTTTTGTTTTCAGCTTCTTGGTCAATTGTTCGACGATCAGCTTTTTTGCCTCTTCGTATTCCATTGTAACCCCTTTTTGAATAAGGCAGGGGGCGCACGCGGCCTCCCCCCGCCATCCGTTCATATGGAACTGTTTAGAACTTGAACTGCGTGGTCTGGCGCCAGGTGTAGTAGGCGGGATCACGGAAGTCATCGATGAGATGATGGGTGAATTCAAGTTCGCATTTTTCAAAGAACCGCTCCCAGCCGATTCTCTCGGCCCAGTCGCCCAGGCGCTCATACTTATTGGCATTGGCGGAGTAAGTATCGACGATTTTTTTGATGCAAGCGGTGGTGGACTCCCAGCGCGGCATTTCGTTGGGAATGAATGCCACAACAACCTTGGAAAACTTGGGGGTGCTGATACGGTTGGAGACCTTACCGCCCACCATCAGAACGATGCCGTCACCCTCCTTGTCGGCCAGCGGCAGCGAGGGGCACATGGTGTAGCAGTTGCCGCAGAACATGCAGCGATCATTGTTGACGGCCACCGACTTGACCTCAGCATCGCCCACTTTGACCTTGGCCGGTTTAATGGCGGCGGTGGGGCAGGCCGCGATGGCCAGCGGAATTTCGCACATCTTGTCCAGATATTCGTTATCGATGATCGGCGGTTTTCTATGGTAGCCCAGAATGGCGATATCGGAGCAATGCACGGCGCCGCACATGTTCAGGCAGCAGGCCAGGGAAACACGCAGCTGGGCCGGCAGGCGGTGATCTTTGAATTCGTCGAACAGCACATCCATGGTGGCCTTGACCGGGCCGGATGCATCGGTGGCCGGGGTGTGGCAGTGAATCCATCCCTGGGTGTGAATGATGTTGGTCACGCCGGCACCAGTGCCGCCAATAGGAAACTTGCTGCTGCCGCCGTCAAACTTTCGGCTTTCCAGGTCCTGAATCAGGGGCTCGACCTTGGCCTTGTTGTCCACCATGAACTCGATGTTGTTGCGGGTGGTGAAACGCATGTGGCCGTCGCAATGTTTGTCGGCGATCTCACAGATCTCGCGGATGTGAGTTACGCTCATCAGGCGGGCGCCGCCCACACGCACGGTGTAGCACTCGTCGCCGCTTTCGGCAACATGCACCAGCACGCCCGGCTTGATGATTTCGTGATACAGCCATTTGCCCTTGTTCTTGGCGATGACCGGCGGGTAAAAAAGATCGTATTTTTGCGGACCGATGTCGGTAATCCGATCTTCCATCGGTTTGTCGGGATTGTAACCTGAAGAAATAAATGCCATTGTGATTCCTCCCCTCTATCTCTGGTGGTCTTTTCTGAATAAGTTGATGTCACGATCCCAGCCGCCTTCAACCTCGTTTTCCTTCCAGAAGATATAGGGGTTGTGGCGCGGTTCCTGAACATGTTGGGGCACCGGTTTGATGCCGGTCATTTCAAGGCATTTCTGGAAACCCTGGCGTTTAAGAAGTTCGCCGAGTCGCTCGCGGTTCTTGCCTTCTTCCATCCACCAGTCCCAGATCGCTTCGATGATTTCCTTGATCTCATCGTAGGGCTCTTCAACCTTGATGAAAGGCACCAGCAGGGAGCCCATCTGGGCGCCGTCGAGGATGGGGGCCTTGGCGCCGACCAGCATGGAACATCCACGGTCGTCACCGATATGCAGCGCCCTGGGCATGACGTTGATGCAGTGCATGCAGCGGGTGCACTCTGGGGTGTTGATCAGCAGCTTTCCGTTTTCATACTTCATGCATTTGGTGGGGCACAAGCCGACAACCTCTTTTTCGATGTCGAAGGCACCCCAGTCGCGGCCGCTGTGGGCGCCGCCGTTGGGGGCGAATTCGCCGCCGACGTAACCGGCGACCGCTTCCTGGTCGATCTTGATGTCGTCTTTCCAGGTTCCCACGAAGGAGATATCCGAACGGGCGATGGAGGCCACGCAGCAATTGGGGCAACCGTCGAACTTGAATTTGAATTTGTAGGGGAACGCCGGACGGTGCAGTTCGTCCTGGTATTCCTGGGTCATGGTGTAGCAGATGGCCTGGGTGTCGTAGCAGGCGTATTCACAACGCGAAGACCCGACACAGTCGGACGGGGTTCTCAGGTTGGAGCCGGAGCCGCCCAGGTCCTGATTGAACTTGTGGGTCAGATCAAAGAAGATCTCTTCCAATTGGGGAGTGGAGGTTCCGATAAGGATGATATCACCGGTGGATCCGTGCATATTGGTGATGCCGGAGCCGCGGAATTCCCACAGGTCGCAGAGTTTTTTCAGGAAATCGGTACTGTAGTATTTACCGCCGGGCTGGTTGACGCGCATGGTGTGGAAATGCGCCACGCCGGGATACGTTTCCGGCTGGTCGCAGTAGCGGCCGATTACCCCGCCGCCGTAACCGAAAACACCCACGATACCGCCGTGTTTCCAGTGGGTCACGCCGTGTTTGTAAGACAGTTCCAATACACCCAGAAGGTCGTCCACGCAGTCCTGGGGAATTTGGAATTCCACGTTCTTCTCGTTCTTGGCCCTGTTCGCGGCTTCTTGCTTCAGGTCTGATACGAAGCTCGGCCACGGCCCGGACTCGAGCTGGTCCAACAAAGGGGTTGCATGCTTTGCCATCTTTTACCTCCATTTGAATTGATAGTAAACCAACCTGCCAATAGATATAAAACCGCCCCCGACGGGGGATTCAAGGTCACCTCCTCTCGAATTTTTTCTTCATCATATTGTCGGGATCGCTAGAATCGCATGATTTTCGTCAATAAATCTGCAAAGAGCAGACATAGAATTAATCATGGGGCTTGTCAATAAAAAAGCATGGTTTCGCGCAGTTAAGCCGCCGGTGGTGTCACCGGCAGGACGTTCACACAAAATGTTGTTAGTCGTGGTTTCAAAACCTCACTATGTGGTATTCGATCCCGGCACTGCGCGATTGACGGCGGCGACCTCGTCACCGCCCGTTATCCGGCCGATAATATCCGGCAAATATCATCGATGTGGTTGGTCAGGTTGCCGTCGATGACACGGCGCTCTTCGGATCGCTCGTCAAAAAGGGTCTCGGTGATCCTGCCTGCCATGGCCAACAGATCCTTAGCATCGTGGTGATTGCAATAGTGCCGGAAGGCCTCGGGAAACGCTTCGGGAAAACCGTTCATCCGGGCGGTCAGGTCCAGCCCCTGAAAAAACCCTTCGACGATGGGCGCAAGGCAACCGTCCGGTGCCCAGACAACCGCTGATACCCCGTCAATCCGGTCCAGGCGCATGCGCACGGACAAATGGATAAAAAAAACCACCAGGGCATCCAGAAGCGCCCGTTCGTTGTCCGGTTCCGTTTTGGTTCCGGTCAGGCGAATATAATTTCGGACGGAAATCAATTTGACCGTCACCTGCTCATCATCAACCCGAACCACAAAGTCACCGGCGGCATGGTGCCAGGGGAAAATCTGGCATGAGGTACTCGGGTCGTAGCAGGCGGCCAGGATCATGGTGGCCTGGCGGTATAGATCCGCCGTTTGTTTGACGGAAAGCAGACGGCGTTCGGCTGCCCCATCCCAGACGACGATGGCCCGTTTGTCGCTATCGGGTTGCCGGGTCAGGTGAAATTCATGAAATCCGTCAAACCAGTCCCCCAGGTACATGGGCAGATTATCCGAAACACAATCGTAAACCCTGGGAAACCAGTCGAAAGGCCGCTGATCATTGAGGTGTTCAAGCGCCTTGACCTCGTGGGACAGAGCCTGGCGCCCGTTGTTGGATGCCGCCACGTTGACCACAAAACAGAGCGTCTGATCCTTGACCGCCACCCGGAGTCGGGCCGGGTGATAAAAGGCCCCGTGTTTTTCTAAAAAAACAGACAGACGCGTCAGGTCGCGTAGGGCCACCGGTTGTGCCAATTTTTGGGAGGCGGCCTTTAAAACCCGGTTCCAGCCGTCGGCCGCACAAAATTGGGCCACCGCTGAAAAATAGTTGCCATAGGTTATGGTTTCAACCCCTGCCGGTATTACCACCCCGGGCCGCCGATTGTCAGGCAACGGACGGGACCACAACGGATGGTCTTCATCGATGGGATGATCGGTTGTGGAGAGAAAAAATGAGACGGTCGGCATGAAGCGGCGGCTCTCGGCAAATGTGAAGTGAAACGGGCATCCGGACCCTTGGTGGTCACTGTCCGTTTACCCGGCAAGGGCGATCATGGGCGGTAGGTTTCCAGCTCTTTCATGATCTCCGGTGCCACATCATAGCCCAGTTCCACGGCCTTATCGGCGTGTTCCACGGCAAGGGCCGGCTGCCCGTCTTCCAGGTAGGCGATGGCCAAATTGTTATGGGCAACGGCAAAGTCGGGAGAAAGCTTCAAGGTCTTCAGGTTGGTCTCGATGCTCTCTTTGATCCGGCCGTTCATCAGATAGGCATTGGCCAAGGTGGAGAAGGCCTGAATGAAACGGAAATTGAACACCGTGGCTTTTTCCAGGGCTTTGATGGCCCCTTCCGTGTCGCCCTGCTGGAGCAGGACAAACCCGATGTTTCCCCACCCTTCGGAAAAACCGGGCTTGACTTTCACGGCCCGTTGGTTCCAGTCCAGGCAGCCTTCCGTATCTCCGCGTTTCAGGCAGATGCCGCCCATCTGGACGTAAGCTTCAGCCAGGCCGGGGCTGCAGTCGATGGCCGTGATCAATGATTGTTCGGCCGCTTCGATTTTTCCCTGTCCAAGCAGGGCGACACCAAGGTTGTAGTGGGACGTGCCGCAATCGGGATTGGAGGCGATGGCATTTTTCTGCTGTTCAATGAATGCTTCTGCATTTGGTGCTTTGCTCATGGTAACATCCTTTTCCGGTGGTTCCACCGATCGGTTTTTATAAAGCTTATAAAGCCAGGATGGGTAACGCGGCTGCTTTGTCGTGTCAAGCAAAATAATCGGTGGCGCCTTGCTTTTCACTTGACATAACGCCCCAACTTCATTAGTGTTTTTTCGAACAAGCGATCATTTTCAGGAGGTAATATGATTTCAGGATGTTATACTGCGATGGTGACGCCTTTCGACGGTGTATCGGTCGATGAAACGGGGCTTGCCCGCCTGGCTGATTTTCAGATTCAAAATGGTATTACCGGTATTTTGGCCGTGGGTACCACCGGTGAAAGCCCCACCCTGGCCTGGGAAGAACATTTCCGGGTCGTTCAGATCATTTCGAAGCAATCCAAAGGAAAATGCCTGTGCATCGCCGGGGCCGGTAGCAACAATACGAAAGAGGCCCTGTCGGCCACACGCCACGCCGTCGAGGCCGGTGCCGATGCGGTGTTGCTGGTAGACCCCTACTATAACGGGCCCAGCTCCCTGGAGATCAGAAAAGAATACATTGCGCCGGTGGCCGCTGCTTTTCCCGATTTAACCCTTATTCCCTATGTGATTCCGGGACGAACCGGCGCCCAGCTGCTTCCCGAAGACCTGGCCCTATTGTTCGGGGATCATCCCAACGTCAGCATGGTAAAAGAGGCCACGGGCGATCTCGACAACATGCGACGAACCCGCCAATGCTGCGGGCCCGCGTTTTCCATTTTTTCCGGCGATGACGGGCTGACTTTTCAAATGATGACTGACCCGGACATCTCCGCGGCAGGCGTGATTTCGGTGGTGTCCAACGTCGCTCCCCGGGCCATGAGCGATCTGGTTGGTCTTCTGGCGAACGAAGAGCTCGAGCAAGCCAAAATACTGGCCGATGCCCTCGCGCCGCTGTTCGGGCTGGTGACGGTGAAGACCATGGAAAAAACGCCGTACGGCGAAGTGGTCTGCCGGGCAAGAAATCCGTTGGCCTTGAAGACATTGATGCAACTTTTGGGCTTGCCGTCTGGTCCTTGTCGCCCCCCCCTGGGTAAAATGAGCCGGGCCGGCCTCGAGGTGGTAGTCGGCATCGCCAAAAGCGTTCAGTCGAAAAATCCACAGATTCTTGCGCCCCTGGCCGAATTCTTCAATGTGGACGTCGATGCGCGGCTCAATGATGGCGATCTTCTGGAGAGGTTGTGTTACCACGGGTATTGATTTTTTTAACCGGTACGAGTTTGAAATACAATTTGCCTTGGAGGTGTCCGTTTGAAACGATGCAACCAAATCTGTGTGTTGGCTATGTTTATTTTTTTTTCTGGCGCAGCTTCGGGCTGGGCCGGTCCGCGTGTGGCGGTTATGGATTTTGAAAATCGGTCACAGCATGGGGGCTGGCGTTTGGGATCCGGTGCCGCCGATGTGCTGACTACGGAGCTGGTAAAAACCGGTAAGTTCGAAATGTTTGAGCGTGAACAACTGGGTGCGGTGCTCAAGGAGCAGAAACTGGGTGCTTCCGGCCTGGTCGATCCGTCGACGGCCGCCCGTATTGGCAAGGTGATCGGCGTCAACTTCATCATCACGGGCGCGGTCACGGAGTATGGCCAAAGCCGCAGTGGCGGCGGGGGCGGTGGTGTCAATGTCGGGAAGGTCGGCTACCATTCCGCCGTTGACATTCGCATGATCGATTCGACCACCGGCAAAATTGTCTTTGCCGATACGGCCAGTCATAGCAGCAGTTCTCTGTCGATAAGGGCGTTCGGTTTCGGTGGTGGCGAAAGTTTTAATGAAAAACGCGCCACCGAAGCCATGCGCGGGGCCATCAAGAAGGTGGCTTCCAAGATCGAAGCAACCTCACTGAGCGCATCGAAAGGCCCCAAACCCATCGGAAAGGCTGTGGTGGCCGATGTCGACGGCGAAATCATTACGTTGAACAAGGGTGAAAACGCCGGCTTAAAAAGCGGTCAGACGGTGACCCTTTGGCGGCAAGGAAAAGTCATCAAAGATCCGAATACGGGTAAGGTCCTAAAGATCAGATACAAAACCGTCGGCAAAATCAAATTGACGGAAGTGGAACAGACCTACTCGGAAGGTTCGGTGGTCAGCGGATCCGGTTTCGCGGTGGGTGATATCGTCCGCTGAAAGCCGGCGCATGGCCTCTGCCTCGGTCTGAATCCCCAAGAAAAAACCGTGGGAACGGAAGCGTATCTATGAAAGACTGATCCGTTCATGGGTCGGCGGGTTGGCCGTGGTCCGCGAAATTCGCCGCCTGCTGGTCGGGGTCGGTTTGTTTGAACAGAATGCTTTTTAGCCATTCCATCCCGAATTTGAGCAGTTCGATTTCATCGGTCTTGATTTTTTCCACGGTGACGTCATCCACCTTGATGCGCTCTAAAAAAGAGCTTTCAAAGACAAAATCCTTGAATTTGTCGATGTCGTAGCTCACCAGGAAAAACATCTGTTTGGCCTTTTCGGTCAGTTTGATGTTGGGCGGAAAAGAACGCTTGCGCACCACCAGGTCCGTCCATTCGCGGTTGATCTCGTCACGCAAATTCACGCCCTGGTCGTCCCGCCATTCGGCCACGGTCCAGTTGCCGTCTTCCTCGAAGCCCTTGCAGTGGGGCTCATTGATAAAAAAGAAAAAGCCCTCGTCGTCAGCGCCTTCCTTGTGCTGTAGGGTGGCCGTCCCCAATGGGTAATAGCGGCAGGAGGTGGGGCGATCTTCATAAATGATGCATCCCTCCTTGTCCTTAACGAAGGGGCAGGATTCACGCTCGTCATCTAGCAGCTTGAGGGTGACCATGGGCAAGTCGGTCTTTTCCAGCATGTGCGGTTCGGTGTAGATGGCCAGAAATTCCCGGGAAGAGAGGCCCAGCCGGTTTTTCATTTGAATGATGTCGTAGGGGGTCAAGATGATGGTAATTCCCCGGCAGCACTGGGTAAAGCACGATACCCCGGGATGGCATTTGAACTTGAATGGGCTTTTGTATCCCAGTCGCACCGGCGAGATGCAGGCGGTTTTATCGGCGTCGTTCATGGGTTGTCCTTTCATGCGCGTTCGATGGTTGGGCCGTACTTAACGGAGGCTGTGGCCAAAGTCAAACGCAAATCCGAATGCCGGTGGGGCAATTGTGTCGCCAATTTTCGCAAGCGAAAAACAACGATGGTTGTCGAATCCGGCCGCTATCTTCGATAATATGTACCGGCCCTTCGAGCGCCGGGCAACCGCTTCAGGCAACGTGAAGATCTACCTCCGATGCGGCGATGATTTCGGCGAGGCCGGCAGGTGGCTGACGGTCGGTGAACAGGCAGTCAATATCTGCGATGCCCCCGAGTCGAACCATTGCGTTGCGGCCGAATTTGGTATGGTCGGTCGCCAGGAACACCTTGCGCGAATTATCGATGATGGCGCGGGCGGCCCGGACCTCGCGGTAGTCGAATTCCAACAGGGTGCCGTCCAGGTCGATGCCGCTGATCCCGATGATGCCGTAGTCCACCTTGAACTGACGGATAAAATCAATGGTGGCTTCGCCGACAATGCCCTGGTCCCGCCGGCGGACCAGGCCGCCGGCGACAATGACCTCGAACTTTTCGTTTGCACTCATGATGGAAGCCACATTCAGGTTGTTGGTGATCACCCGAAGGCGTTTGTGGTTGCACAGGGCGTGGGCGATGGCCGCCGTCGTGGTGCCGATATTGATAAACAGAGACGCGTTATCCGGAACCTGCTGGGCCAACAGTTGGGCGATCTTCTGCTTTTCGTGGAAACAGTCCACGTTGCGGTCGTTGTGGGACACCTTTTCCATGGAGATGGGCATGGCGGCACCGCCGTGGTAGCGGAACAGGTGACCCTTTTCACTGAGCGTATTGATGTCCCGGCGAATGGTCTGGGGGGTCACCGAAAAGAACTGTGCCAGGGTCTCGATGGCTACAAAACCTCGGGCCTGCACCATTTTTCTGATTTTTTCGTGGCGCTTGCGAACCGGCGCCACCTTGCCGTTTTTTCCGGCATTCGTCGGCATTCCGGCAGGCTCGTTCATTTTACTCACTCAGACCGTATTTTCCTCCGCGAGGATGGTTTTCGTTTAAGAAATATTTAATCAAAAGGGATATTAAACGAATATTATTAAGTGACATTATTTCAATAGCGTGCTACTTTTACCTCACGCATTGCAGAATCCGATGATCCTATCTCTTAACATTCGTGGTGTTTTTTCTCAAGTGAAAACATCCGTTATCTGGGAACCGATGCCATCGGGGCACGTTTCCTCAAGGGTAAGATGAACAAAACGTTGTCAACCCAGGTGTTGATTATCGGCGGTGGTGCTACGGGTGCGGGCCTGGCCCGAGACCTGGCCCTTCGCGGCGTCCGTTGTATCCTGGTTGAAAAACGGGACATCAACGCGGGAGCCTCCGGCGGGAACCACGGCCTGCTGCACTCCGGTGCCCGGTATATCGCTTCGGACCCGGCCGCGGCCCGCGAGTGTCGTGATGAAGGCGCGCTGATCAAACGCCTGGCCCCCCAGTGTGTGGAAGACACCGGGGGCCTTTTCGTCGCCGTCGAAGGAGATGACGAACGATACATTGCCGATTTTGCCGACCGATGCCGCCGATGCGGCATTGTCGCCGTTTCCGTCGATCCGAAGGATGCTCTGGAAATGGAGCCGTCGCTTTCAACGAAGACGATTGCCGCTTTTGCGGTGGCGGACGCCTCCATCGACCCGTTCAAGCTTTCCCTGGACAACCTGGCCCAAGCCGGCGGCTTGGGAGCCCGGCAACTGCTGCATCACCAGGTGGTCGGATTTGACCGGCGTGGGGGCCGTATCGCGACGGTGCGGTTGAAGGACAACCGGCGTGGGATCGAGATCCTTGTCCAGGCCGACCAGATCGTCAATGCCGGTGGGGCCTGGGCCGCAGAGGTGGCGGCCATGGCCGGTGGTCGCATCAAGATGGTCTATTCCCAGGGGACCCTGATTATCTGCCAGACGCGCATCGGCGAGCGGGTGATCAACCGGCTGCGCATGGCCGCGGATGCCGACATTCTGGTGCCGGCGAGCACGGTTTCCATTTTTGGTACCACCTCCAAACGGATCGACGTGCCGGACAACTACCGCCCCACCACAGCCGAGATCGACGCCATGATCGATGATGGCAGGGCCGTGATACCCAAATTGGCGCATACAAGGTACATTCGCGCCTATGCCGGTGTCCGTCCCCTTGTGCGGAGCGGCGACGGGACCGATGACCGGGCGGTGAGCCGCGGTTATTCGCTGTTGGACCATGAAGCGGACGGGCTGGACAATTTCATCTCCATCACCGGTGGTAAACTGACGACCTACCGGCTCATGGCTGAAAAGACCGCCGATCTGGTCTGCCGACGGTTGGGAAACACCAGCCCCTGTCGGACAGCCAAAGACCCCCTGCCCGCCTCCAGTGAGGCCCGCTATACCGAGCCGGGGCTGACCCCGAAGATGTGGTTCAGGAGGAAAGACCCCTCGGATCTTTTGCTGTGCGAATGCGAAATGGTACCGACCAGCGTGTTTAACGAGATCGTTGCCTCTCTGACGACCGACGGTCATCGTCCCGGCTTGCTCGAGATGGGACAGCGCAGCCGGGTGGGCAAGGGACCGTGCCAAGGGTCCTTTTGCAGTTTGCGCATTACCGCCCATATGTACAATGAGGGAATGCTCGAAGGTCGTGAAGGCGTCGGCGAGCTAAAGGCTTTTCTCAACGAGCGTTGGCGCGGGATGCAGCCGCTGCTGTGGGGGCCTGCCGTCTCCCAGGCTGAACTTCAAGAGGCGCTTCACTGCGGACTGTTGGGACTCGATGTAAGCGAAACCGCCTAATGCCTTCAAGAAAGAGCCTCTTGCTGCCCCGTTCTGCGCTCTCAAGAACGGGCTACCGTGCAGGCAACCCAGCCAAAAAATAATAAACCATGAAAGCGTCCCGTACAGAACCGATAAAATGCCGGTTGATGGTCATTGGTGCCGGTATGGCGGGGATGGCGGCCGCTTTGTTCGCCTCCCGTCGCGGAATTCCCACCGTCCAGGCGGGACTCACCGGCGAAACCTTGTATGCCAGCGGATTGTTCGATCTCTACGGTGTCTCGCACGGCAGCTCACGGGTGCTGATCGACAATCCCTGGCAGGGCTTGCAAATGCTCAGGCAGGATTATCCCAACCATCCCTTTTGTCGCGTGTCCAACGCCCAGATCCGTTCCGCCATGGATCTACTGACGGGATTTTTAGAAGCGGCCGGATACCCCTACCAGGGATACCCGGACAAAAATGCCCGGCTGATCACACCGGTGGGCACCATCAAGCGCACCTTCCGGGTGCCTGAGACGATGTGGACCGGGGTGTTGGCGCTAGCGGCGAAGGCGCCCTGCCTGATTGTTGACATCCGGGGGCTGCGTGGCTTCAGTGCGACACAAATTGTGAGCACACTGAAACCATCATGGCCGGATTTGAAGGCCGCGTCAATCGACCTGCCCTGGGAAAACCGGTTGGGGCCCAAATATGCCGAGCAGATCGCCCGCGGACTGCAGGCGGAAGATGCTCGCCGCGAACTGGCCGATGCCATTCGACCCCAACTGGGCCTGGCGGAATATGTGGGGCTGCCGGCCATTCTCGGCATCCATGATACCGAAACCGTTCGCAAAGATATCGTTAAGATGCTGGGTGTGTCGGTCTTCGAGATTCCCACCATGCCGCCGGCCATTTCCGGTGTTCGCCTCAAAGCGGCCTTCGACATGCACATGCCCGGGTTGGGGGTCAACGCCTTTTATCACCACACGGTGCATACCATCCACCGTCGAAGAGACGGCCGATTTGTCCTCGAAATAGGCAGAACCAAACCCGAGACAACCGTCATGGCTGACCGTGTGCTGCTGGCCACCGGCCGGTTTTTGGGGAAAGGGTTGGTGGCTGAACGCCGTGGCATTTGCGAAACGCTCCTGGATATACCGGTCTGCCAACCGGAAAACCGCGGCTGCTGGCACCGGGAGGCCTTTCTGGATCCCAAGGGCCACGCCATCAATCTTGCCGGAATAGAAGTGGACAACCGGTTTCGCCCGGTGACGGCAACCGCCCGGCCGGTATACGACAACCTCTATGCCGCCGGCTCGATCCTGGCCCACCAGGACTGGATTCGCACCAAAAGCGGTACCGGGCTGGCCGTGGCCACGGCCTACGGCGCTATCGAAGCCGTGGCCGACGGCCTGGATGACAACCCGAAAGGATGACGCCGAATAAGGAAAGGAGCGACACATGGCCGGCTACATCGGTGCATTGGATTTGGGCACCACCAGCAACCGGTTTATGCTTTTTGACCACCAGGGCCGGATCGCCGCCGTGGACCAGATGGAGCACAAGCAAATCTTTCCCAAACCGGGCTGGGTGGAGCATGACCCCCTGGAGATCTGGGGAAATTCCCGGCGCGTGATCAAGGGTGCCCTGGGAAAAGTCGGTGTTTCAGGAAAAGAGATTGTCGCCGTCGGCATTACCAACCAGCGCGAAACCGCCGTGGTCTGGGACAAGAAAACCGGCAAGCCCTACCACAATGCCATTGTCTGGCAGTGTACGCGCACCGACGAAATCTGCAGCCTCCTGGAAAAAGAGGGCGGGCAGGATCGCTTCCGCAAAAAAACCGGACTGCCCATCGCCACCTATTTCTCCGGACCGAAGATCAAATGGATTCTGGATAATGTTGCCGGGGCAAAAGCGGCTGCGGATAGAGGCCAGGCCCTGTTCGGCACCATCGAAACCTGGATCATCTGGCAACTCACCGGCGGGGCCGCCGGTGGCGCCCACGTTACCGATGTGACCAATGCCTCGCGGACCCTGCTCATGGACCTGGAAACCATGGCCTGGGATGATCAGATCCTCAAGGTCATGGACATTCCTCGGCAGATGCTGCCGCGGATTGTTCCCTCTATCGACAAAAATACGTGGGGACACTCCTCGAAAGACGGTCCGATCGGCGCCTCGGTACCCGTATGCGGCGCCTTGGGAGATCAGCAGGCCGCGTTGGTAGGCCAGACTTGCTTTGGGGTCGGTGAAGCCAAAAATACTTATGGTACCGGTTGTTTCCTGTTGCTCAACACCGGTACCCGGCCGGTCCGGTCCACCCATGGCCTGCTGACCACTGTGGCATACCAGATCGGCGGCCAAAAACCAGTCTACTGCCTGGAAGGGTCGGTGGCCGTCGCCGGGTCCCTGGTTCAGTGGCTGCGGGACAATCTGGGGATGATCGCTTCGGCACCGGAGGTGGAGACGCTGGCGCGAACCGTGGACGACAACGGCGGCGCCTACATCGTGCCGGCCTTTTCCGGCCTGTTCGCCCCCTACTGGCGCTCCGACGCCCGCGGTGTCATCGCCGGCCTCACCCGCTATGTCAACAAAGGCCACATTGCCCGTGCCGTGCTGGAGGCCAACGCCTACCAGACCCTGGACATCATGGTGGCCATGAAAAAGGACTCGGGTGTGGATCTCAACCACCTTAAAGTTGACGGGGGGATGGTGGCCAATGAACTGCTCATGCAGTTTCAGTCCGATCTGCTCAACGTGCCGGTGATACGGCCCGCCATCACCGAGACCACGGCCTTGGGCGCCGCCTATGCCGCCGGCCTGGCCATAGGGTTCTGGGCCTCCATGGACGAACTGAAAAAATACTGGTCGGTGGACAAGACCTGGCAGCCGCAGATGGATGACAATGCTCGCCAGGCCGGTATCCGGGGGTGGAAAAAGGCGGTCCGGCGCACCTTCGATTGGGTTGATGTTTTAAACCAATGAGGATGTCGTTGATGGCAGACCGCATTTCATCGGGGCTTAATTCCCACAAACAGATTGGCGATTCCCAGTGTCATGCGCCGGCAGGTGATATGGGCAAAGCCTGCGTCTGCCATGATTGACATAAACACGTCGGATGTCGGAAATCGGGAAACCGAATCGGGCAGGTAAGAATAGGCAAACCCGTGCTTGGAAAGTAGGCGGCCGACGAGAGGCAGTACCCGTTGAAAGTAAGCCAGGTAGGCCTCCTGCAGGCGCGTTTTTTTCGGAGTCGCCAGTTCCAGTACCAGCACCATCCCTCCAGGCATGAGGCTTTCGTAAAACGCTTTCAGGGCGCCCACCTTGTTCCGGATGTTGCGGATACCGAAGGCGATGGTCACGGCATGAAAGGTCTGTTCGCAAAAGGGCAGCGCCAGGGCGTCGCCGGCCAGCAGGGAGATGGCCGTGTTTTGGTTCCGACGGATCTTTTCCCGGGCCAGGAACAGCATTCCCGGTGAAAAATCGATGCCGGTCACCTTCACTCGTGGATCCTTTTGTCTACAGATCTCCACGGCCACGTCACCGGTGCCGCAGGCCACGTCCAGCACCCGCCCCTTATCGGGAATGGCCATTACCGACACCATTTTCTTACGCCAGACCACATCCTGGCGGAGGCTGAGCAGGCGGTTGAGCAGATCATAGCGGGGGGCGATGTCGTCGAACATCTCCCGGATAAAGGGAAGCTCTCGACTTTGCATTGACAACCTTTCATCTTGCATTAGTTTTAAGCATCATTTAAGGACAGAAAACTAACACATCACATATCTGGTGACAACACGAAGGGGACATCATTCCAGGACGATCCATGACAGACAAACGCGACTATTATGACGTGCTCGGCGTCGACCGAAACGCCGACGCTTCCGGTCTGAAAAAGGCCTATCGGAAACTGGCCCTAAGATTCCATCCGGATAAAAATCCGGGGAACCGGGAAGCCGAAGAAAAATTCAAGGAGGCCGCCGAGGCCTACGAAGTGCTCCAGGACAGCAAAAAACGCCAAATTTACGATCAGTATGGCCACCAGGGACTGGAAGGATCGGGGTTTTCCGGTTTCGGTGGATTCGAAGACATCTTTTCCAGTTTCGGCGATATTTTTGAAGATTTTTTCGGGTTTGGTGGTGGCCGTCGATCCAGAAGCCGGGTGCACAGGGGCGCCGACCTGCGCTATGACATGCAGCTCGGCTTCATGGAAGCGGCCTTCGGCACGGAAAAAGAGATCGATGTGGAAAAGGCGGAAGCCTGCGCCGCCTGTGAGGGAACCGGCGCCGCACCCGGGACCGGGGTGGAAACCTGCCCCCAATGTGGCGGCAGCGGCCAAGTCGGCCGCAGCCAGGGTTTTTTCACCGTTCGTACCACATGCGGCCACTGCCGCGGCCAGGGGAAGGTGATCGCCAACCCCTGCACGACCTGCCGTGGCCGGGGCAAGGTGCTGAGCCGCAAAAAAGTGTCCGTGAGAATTCCTGCCGGCGTGGACAAAGGCTCACGGCTGCGGCTCACCGGTGAGGGGGAAGCCGGCGCCTACGGCGGCCCCCATGGTGATCTGTACGTCTTCATTTATGTTGAAAACCATGAATTTTTTAAACGGGACGACACCAGTGTGTTGTGCCAGATTCCCATCTCTTTTGTACAGGCGGCCCTGGGCGATACCATTACCATCCCCACCATAGACGGGGAGACCGAGCTGGGAATCCCCAAAGGTACTCAGCCCGGTGACGTTTTTCGGCTACAAGGTGAGGGTATTCCCTCCCTTAGAAACGGCCATAGGGGCGATCAGATCATTCAGGTGGACGTGAAGACACCCACCAACCTCAATAAAAAACAGGTGGCCCTGCTCAAACAATTCGCCTCGCTGGAAGAGAGCAAGTTTACCAGCAAACTGAAAAACATCCTAAAAAGCGGTCCGTCCAGGGCGGCCAACTAGGGATTGGAGTCGAAATCCATTGCGTGAAAATCACCAGGGATTGGAATGGATGACGTTCGCGATCCCGAACACCGGCTTCGATTCGACAAGACCCACGGGAGCGAAACGATCATGTTCGAGCTGAAGATTCTCAGTCACTTTGCTGCCGCCCACCAGTTGACCATGGTTGCCAAAAAATGCGAAAACCTTCACGGGCATAACTGGAAGGTGGAGGTATGCGTCAAGGGAGACCGCCTCAACGATGCCGGCGTTGTTATCGATTTCGGCATCCTCAAGGAGTATGTGAAAGCGATCATGAGCCGCCTGGACCATAAATTTTTAAATGAACTGCCCTACTTTGAAAACGTCGCCCCCTCTTCGGAAAATATCGCCGTATACATCGCCAACAGCCTGCAGGAGATGATCAAGGAACCCGAGATGGCCGTCAGCCGGGTCACGACCTGGGAGTCTGATGGTGCTTGTGCGACCTACTTCCCACAATAGGTTTTTGCGCCTACCCACGAACGGCATCTTTCGGCCCAAGCCGGCGTTCTCGCTTCTTCATTTGGCGTTGTTACCGTGGCGTTCTGTCCGGCGCCGACGCCCCTGCCTTCATTAATCGCAATGCCGGCCTCACGATGTCGATCTCTTCATCTGCTTCCAGCAGGCCACCAGCTCGTCCCGGGTGATGATGGCGATGGCATCGGGCACATGGGAGCGGATGTTGTCCATTCCCCCCTCCTGCCTATCCACCAGGATCACCGCACGAACCACTTCCAGTCCTTCGGAACGGGCTCGCTCGATAGCGTTAACGGTGGAGCCGCCAGTGGTGGCCACATCGTCAATCACCACCACTTTTTCGCCGGGCTGAATGTCTCCTTCCACCCATTTGACGATGCCGTGAGCCTTCCGGCTTTTTCGGATGGAGAATGCGTTCACCGGCTGGCCCTTCAACTCGGAGGCAAAGGCCGTGGCCATGGCGATCGGGTCTGCCCCGAAGGTAAGACCGCCAACGGCCGATGCCCCACTGTTTTTCATGGCCGCGAACATCAGATGGCCGGTGAGATACATGCCGCGGGGGCTCAAGGTGGTGGGCTTGCAGTTTACGTAAAACCGGCTCATGCGGCCCGATACCAGTTTGAATGCGGGGGTTTCACTGTACCTGAAGGACTTTCGGCACAGCAGCGCGATCAGTTCTTTTCTCATGAATATCCTCCCAGGCGGCCGGATTTATAAGAAATACTTGATTTTAAGGGATCTTTCGTATAAAAAAACCCCCACTGAACCGGAAGAAGCCCGTCATTGGGATTCAGTGGAGGCGTCGGCAAGGAAAACTGGGAACAGCACTCCTTGAGCTCAACGGTGTTCACTATCAGCTGCGAGGTGGCCGGTCAATGCCAAACCCCGGAGATACATCCATCATATTACCACAAGCATCACTGCACCTTCGATCTTTTCCGGCGGGTATGGTCATCATGGCCGAGGTCCAATGACCAGCATGACCGATAAGAGCGCGCTCATCCGGATGTTTCATGTCCACAAGCGCTATGGTGCCAAGCAAGCGCTGGTGGATGCCACCGTAGACGTTGCCAAGAACGAATTTTTGTTTATCAGTGGACCCAGCGGGGCGGGAAAATCCACGCTTCTCAAACTGCTCTATCTGGCCGAACCGGCTTCCGAAGGGCAAATCCTGGTAGATGGCATGAACCTGTCCCGGATCCCCCGGCATCGGATCCCCCTGCTTCGGAGAAAATTCGGCATCATTTTTCAGGACTATAAGCTGATCTCCACCCGCACGGTTTACGAGAACGTGGCCCTGGTTCTTGAGGCCCGGGGCAAAAAACGCAGCCTCATTGAAAAGAAAGTTAAGAGCATGCTACGGGTGGTGGGGATGGAAGACCGCCTGACCGCTTACCCACCCAGCCTGTCCGGTGGCGAGCAGCAGCGGGTGGCCGTGGCCCGGGCCGTCGCCGGCGACCCCAAGATCATCCTGGCCGACGAGCCAACCGGCAGCCTGGACGATGAATCGGCAGCCATTATTTTTCAGCTACTCAACAGGTTTCACAGTCACGGGGCTACCGTCGTGGTGGCCACCCACGATAAATCCCTCATCAAAAACGCTTCCGGCCGCGTACTTCAGATCCGTCAGGGCCGGTTGGAAATGCCACCGGATATTTGAACCTAAACCGCGTGTTTAAAGTTTTAATGGTTGAAGAGACGAGCCGATGACCTTCTACACCCGACATGCCATCAAGGACATTCTGGAAAACCGATTTCTCAATGCGGTAACGATCATCACCATTGCCCTGTCCGTCCTTATCATCAGCGCCTTTGGCCTGTTTTTTCTCAACGCGCAGGACATGTTCAATGCCTGGAAGAAAGGCGTCCGCATCATGGTCTACCTGGTGCCGGAAACCTCCGAGGCCCAACGCCTGGACACCCACGACCGACTCCGGACCATTGCCGGCATCCGGCACATCCGTTTCATTTCCAAGGATGACGCCCTCAACTTGATGAGAGAAAGGATGCGGCGGCAGAGATCGCTGCTTGACAACCTGCGGGAGAATCCCCTACCCGACGCCTTTGAAGTGACGCTGCTCACCGACGCCGACGCCCCGGAGAAAATTGAGTTTCTGGCCCAGCGCATCGAAGGCCTGTCTTCGGTTGCCGAAGTGGAGTACGGTCAACAATGGATTGAACGGTTTGCCTATTTTTTCAATTTGTTCACGCTTGCCGGTTACGGCATGGGCGCCATGTTCTTCACGGCAACGGTATTTATCGCCGCCAACACCATCCGCCTGATGCTCTACTCCCGGCGGGAAGAGATCCATATCATGCGTCTGGTGGGAGCTACGGATAACTTCATCAGGATTCCCTTCTACCTGGAGGGCCTGATTCAGGGATTTTCCGGGGGCCTGATCGGCCTGTTGGTGCTGTACGGGATCTTTTCCGCCCTCGGCTCGCGGTTTGAACAGACGCTGTCAGTGGAAATGGTGACCATTCGTTTTTTTTCCGTTGGCATCTGTGCAGCCATCGTCGCTTGCGGGATGGCGACAAGCCTGTTGGGGTGTGTTTTTTCCCTTAAACAGTTCCTGAAAGCGTGATGGATCGATCGGACAAGAATAACATGCTGCGCGTCAAGGTGGTGTTTCACCTGGTGAACGTATTCTTGTTGTTACCCGCGCTGATTTTATGCCTGATCCCCAAACCGCGTTTGGGCGCTGCAGATCCTACGCCGGGAACGATCCTTATCCGTGAGCTCAACATGCGCGCCGGCCCCGGACATCACAACCCGCCCATTGCCACCTTGCGCAAAGGCGCCCGGGTGCTGGTGCTCTCCTACGAAGGGGAGTGGGTCCGGATTCTCTACAAGGATCAGACCGGGTTTATCATGAACCGGGAGCGTTATCTGCACATCGACGAGCCCGTTGCGTCGCCCACCGGTGATGTGGTGCCGCCCGAATCGCCGGATAACCCGCCCGACGACATCAGCCGGGAGCTGGAGATGTTCAGGGAAAAGGTGGCCTCTTTCTCAAAAGAAGAGACGGCTGTCATCAAAGCCCTGGAGGTTACCGAAAAAGCGCTGGACGGCGCCCGAAGAAAAGTCGCTCGGCTCAGCACGGAACGCGAGGCGGTGGCACTTCGTATCGGGACGCTTGAAGGGCAATACCGGGGGATTGAGCGCCGCGCCAACATCAACGAGCAGTACGTGGCCGGCCGGCTGACCGCCCTTTACAAGCTCGGCTGGCTGGGTAAATTCCACGTGTTGGCCTCGGCGGATTCCATGTTCGATTTATTGTTAAGCAAACGAACCATGGAGCAGATCCTGGCCCATGATGAAGCCGTGATGGCCCAGTTGGCTCGGGATAAAGCAGAGATGCGTGCCCTTTTGGCACTACTGCTCGCCCGAAAAAATGAACAGCTGGCAACAACGGCGGACCTGGGCAAGCGCATCGATGCAATGAACGCCGAACAGGCCAGGCGAGAGGCGCTGCTGGCGGAGATTCGGGGCAAAAAATCCCTTCAGTTAGCGGCTATCGCGTCCCTGAAGGCCTCGGCCCTGGCCCTGGACCGGACGGTGGCATCCTTCAATGCCGAAGCGCCTCCGACGGCATCAACGCCGACCATGGTCGCGGAAAAGCCCTTTGCGGCGCTTAAGGGCTTGCTTATGATGCCGGTGAAGGGTAAAATAGTATCTTTTTTTGGCCATTATGAAGATAGCCGGTATAGGGTAACCCATTATCAAAGCGGAATTAACATCAAGGCGGACAGGGGCGAGCCCATCCGGGCCGTATACAGCGGCCAAACATTGTTTTCTTCATGGTTTAAGGGCTTCGGCAATATGATGATCCTTGATCATGGCGACCATTACTATAGCGTATATGCCCACCTGGAGGAACAGTTCAAATCGAAGGGAGATCCGGTCGAAACCGGTGAAGTGATCGCCACCGTGGGAGATACCGGATCATTGACCGGGGCCGGCCTGCATTTTGAGATACGCCACCACGGAAAACCGATGAATCCATTGGGTTGGATCAAGAAAGGGTAGAGGAGAAACACATGACAGCCAGAAAAACCCGCCACCTGAACGTATGGGTGGCAATGGTGCTCGCGTCAGTCGCGCTGATACTGGGGCACGGCTTTTACCGGGATCTGTCCGCCAATAACGAAGAAACCTACAAAGGACTGAAACTTTTTTCCGACGTCATCGAGCTGGTTCAGAAAAACTATGTGGATGAGGTGGATACCCAAAACATGATCGACGCGGCCATTCAGGGTATGGTCCGAAGTTTGGATCCTCACTCCGCCCTGCTTCCCCCCGATGCGTTGAAAGAGCTTCAGATCGATACCCACGGCGAGTTTACCGGGATCGGTATCCATATCACCATGCGTAACAGCCTGGTGACCGTCATCTCCCCCATCGAAGGAACACCGGCCTATCGGGCCGGCATCAAGGCCGGCGACAAAATCGTCAAGGTTGACGGGAAACCGACTGAGGACCTGAGGGATGCGGTCAATCGCATGCGTGGGCCCAAGGGTACCACCGTCAAGATTACGATCCTCAGGCGGGGCGCGTCCGAACCGCTGGATTTTAGCCTGGAACGCGACGTGATCCCCATATACAGTGTCAAGGCAGAACTGCTCAGGCCGGGATATGGGTACGTTTGGATCACCAATTTCAGGGAGAATACAACCGGCGATCTGATCGACGCCCTGAAGGCGATGGAGACCACCGAAGCGCCCATGAAGGGCCTTGTTTTAGACTTGCGGGACAATCCCGGAGGTATTCTCAATCAAGCCATCGAAGTGTCCGATCTCTTCCTGGATACCGGTGAGATTCTTAGTATCAAAGGACGTGACGGCCGGAACACCAAGGTGTTTCAGGCTCACGCCGCCGACGTAAAACGAGCTTATCCCATTGTGGTTCTGATCAACGGTGGCAGTGCCAGCGCATCTGAAATCGTGGCTGGTGCACTCCAGGACCACAAGCGGGCCCTGATCCTGGGCACGACCTCTTTCGGCAAGGGGTCCGTGCAGACCGTGGAGACCCTGCGGGACGGCTACGGCCTCAAGTTTACCATCGCCCGCTACTATACGCCTTCGGGTCGCTCTATCCAGGCAAAAGGTGTGGCGCCCGATCTGACGGTCAAGCGTCACACCATCACCGACACCGGCACCACCGATGGACGAATGCTCAAGGAAAAGGATCTGAAAAACCATTTGGATGCAGAGCCGGACAAGGCGTTCGAAAAATCGAAAACCGAACCGGATGTGCCGGAGAAAGAGGCGCCCGAAGATCCCCCGGCACTGAAGCGTTTCAAATCCAAAAACAGTCCCCTGGACCGGGAGGCCCTCTTTTCCGATAACCAGGTTATGCGTGCGCTGGATATTTTGATCAGCTACGATATTTTCAAAGACCTCAAAAATGGCTAAGAAAGGTTCCGCAAAACCCAAGGTTCGAAAAAATAGAAAGAAAGCCGGATTCAATCCCACACGGCAAGTCATGAAAATCGTAACCGGATTGACCTTGCTGGTGTGTCTCGTGATCACGGCCGCACTTCTGGCCAACCGCTTCCTCATGCGGCCTTCGCCGCCTGTGGCTTCAACACCCAAACCCATGGGGATTGCCCAACCCGAAATCGAGTTGGTGCACCACAGCGTGCCGGATTACGAGGCATTTCATCGCAAGGTGGTGCCGCCGGCGCCGATCACCCGGGCCAAACCGGTGACCAACGGGATTCCCGTGGCCATCATCATCGACGATATCGGCTACGACCGCAAGATGGCCGATGCGTTTTTGGCGCTGGATGCGCCCCTTACTTTTTCCATGCTCCCCCAAGGCCCGTTTAACCGTCGCATCATTGATCAGGCCCTGAAAAAGGATGTGGAGATCATGCTCCACTTGCCCATGGAACCGGAAAATTATCCCGGCGTCGATCCGGGTCCCGGAGCATTGCTGACCTCCATGAACCCCGACGAGCTCATCTTCCAGCTCAACGCGAATCTCGACAGTATCCCCGACATCAAGGGCGTCAACAATCACATGGGATCCAAGTTGACGGCATCGTCCGAGCAGATGCGCCAGATCTTCACTATCCTGAAAAAGCGGAACCTTTTTTTTGTGGACAGCCGCACGTCGGTAAAGACCCTGTGCCGACCGTCGGCAAAGCTGCTTCAACTGCCATTTGCCGAGCGGGATGTATTCATCGACCATGAGCAGACCCCGGCGTTTGTCAGAAAACAGCTCAAACGCTTGATCAAACGGGCCCGGCGTCAGGGGTACGCCATCGGCATCGCTCACCCCCACGCGGTTACCCTCGCGGTGTTGAAGGAGATGCTGCCCGAACTGAAAGCGGCGGTCTCTCTGACCTATGCGTCTAAGGTGGTGGCCTTTCAGCAGGGATGACGATGTGGCAAAATATCCAATACCCGCGTTGTGCGGCGCTCCTCGTTGCCGCGGCTTACGGTATGTATGCCGCACCGCTTAAGGGCTTAGAGGCGTTAAGATGAATCTGTTTTCAGGCGTTATGTACAACTTTAAGGGGCTATGGCTGGGCATCCGGACCCCCCGGTTGCTGCTGTTGGGCTTTTTGCGCTTTGCCGTGGTGGCCATCTTGAGCGTGGCCCTCGCCGGCCTGATCCTGGCCAAACATGCGGACATCCTGGCCCTGTTATGGCAACAGCCGGAAAGTGTATGGATCGCCTGGGCCTGGCACCTGGCCTCCTGGTTACTCTCCCTGCTGCTGGTGGGCATATCGGCGGTGGCTGCCTATCTGCTGGCCCAGCTTTTATTTGCCGTGTTCATCATGGACCTGATGTCCCGCATCACCGAACGCCTGATTACCGGCGAGGCGGCGCCATCTCCGAATGTGCCGGTTTCGACGCAAATGGGATTTTTGATCCGCCAGGAAATCCCCCGTAACATCATCCCGGTCCTGCTGACCCTGATCATCATGGTGTTGGGCTGGTTTACGCCGCTGGGGCCGGTGTTCATCGTTGTCGGTCCTCTACTGGCGGTCATCTTCCTGGCCTGGGACAACACCGATCTCATCCCCGCCCGCAACCTGCAGCCGTTTGGCCAGCGTTTTACAACCCTGGGGAGGGCGCTGCCCTTTCATCTGGGATTCGGCCTGCCCTTTCTCGTCCCTGTGCTGAACCTGCTCTTTCTGAGCTTTGCACCGGTGGGCGCCACGCTGTACCATCTGGACCGGATGAAAAAAGCAGCATCATAATGCACATCCATGCCAACCGATCGGTTCGATTAATTGTTTTCTAGGCCACTAGGGCACCGGTGGGCCTTCTTGATTCTGATAGATTATGCTGCCGATATTGCCCACCGCGTTTTTCCCTTTCATCTTGACTTGAAACATGGCCTGATCCGCCTTGGCAAGCATGGCTTTGATATCCGAGGCATCACCGGGATAGGTGGATACGCCAAAGCTGGCGTGCAGACGGATGCCATTTGGGACCGCCGGCAGGTAAACCGTTGTGAGCATCCTGGAACGGATTTCCTGCGCCTTTTCCAAAGCCTGATCGTGGTCATGGCCGGGAAGCACGACAACGAACTCGTCACCACCGTAGGCAACGCCGTAAGCCGGCGCTGCTAGGCAACCTTTAATGGTCTGCGCCACCTCTGCCAAAACTTGGCTGCCGTTGAGATGGCCGTGGGAATCGACCACGCGTTTGAAATCGTCGATATCCAGGAAAATAAGGGAAAACTGCAATCCATTGCGCCGACTTTCAGCAACCAACGACTCCATGGCACCATAGAGATGACGTGTGTTGTAAAGACCGGTCAGGCTGTCGTGGGTAGACAGGTGGCGGTACTCCTCCTTGCTGCGCTCAAGTGCTTCTTCCACTTTGATTCGTTCGGCGATTTCCTTGCTGAGGCGCGCGTTGGCCGCCACGATCTCTTTTTTTGAACGATACAAGGTCAAATGGGTTTTGACCCTGGCCTGCAATTCTGCACCGTTGAACGGTTTGGTCAGATAGTCCATAGCGCCCAGGGCCAACCCTTTGACGATACTCTCCGTGTCATTTTTGGCGGTTAGAAATATGATCGGAATATCCCGGTTGGCAGGATTTGCTTTTATTCTCCGGCACACCTCGAATCCATCCATCCGCGGCATCATGATATCCAGCAGAATCAGGTCAAAATGGTTGCTTTCGGTCTGCGCGACGGCCGTGGGGCCATCTTGTGCAAATGCCATCTGGTATCCGTATTTTTCCAGGATATTGGCCGCCACCTGGATGTTCTTTGGAACATCGTCAACGATCAATATTTTGTATTGGGTGTCACCTGTCGGAATCATAAGTATCTTCCTTTATCTCTAACCGTGTCTCTAACGCCTTGATGGTTTCAACCATTTTGGGATAGGCCTTTAAGGCCGTATTCATGTTCTCCACATCGAAGCTTTCCACATGGGCGACCAGGTCTTCTCCATAGGTTTTCAATAGCACAATGGCATTTTCTTCGCCCAATTCCATCATCTGGTGTGCAAAATCGCCGATTTCATTGAAAAAATGATTTTTTCTGGTTTCCATCCATATCCGCATATATTTATTTTCAAGCTGTTCGATTACCCTTGGCAACCGATCAAGGTCGATGGGTTCCCAAACGATGGCCCGATCTTGCGGAAAAACCGCTTTCCCCCGGGTTTGAGGAATAAATCGAACCAGTTCCTGAAACAAGGTCGCTTTTTGAATCGGCTTGGTCAGATATCCTGCAAAGCCCTGTTCGATCATCCTCTCTTTTTCACCCATCATGCCGGCGGCGGTCAGTGCAATGATCGGAATCGATCGGGTATGGCTGTCCCTGCCGATCCGTTTCATGGCGTCGAGACCACTTAAACCCGGCATTTTTAATGCCATCAAAATAACATCGGGTTGGTGTTTTCGGGCTAAAAGTACTGCATTTTCGCCGTTTTCGGTTTCTATGGATGTAATTGGCGATGATCTGAGAAACGCTTTTATCAGGACTCTGTTGGTTGCGACGTCGTCGGCAATCAAGACCGTGGCTTCCTGAAAAAGAATCTCTTCTTCGTTGAAGATCTCATCGATGTCGGCGGCACTACCGGCCGTGGCAACCTTCACATGCGGAATCGATATGCAGAATCGGCTGCCTCGTTTTTCCGTACTATGGACGCTGATGGTTCCCGCCATCATTTCCACCAGCCTTTTGGTAATGGAAAGGCCCAAACCGGTTCCGCCAAAACGCTTGGTGCTTTGACCGTCTTTTTGTTTAAATGCCTCGAAAATTTCACCGTGGTATTGCTCCGGTATGCCGATTCCCGAATCTTCAACGGTGATCAGAAGGCCGATAACGGCGGCTTCTTGCGATGCATCGCGTTTTTCGACGGTCAGGCGAACATATCCTTTTTGCGTGAACTTGACTGCATTGTCGAGCAGATTGAACAGTATCTGCTTCAGCCGCACCTCATCCAGCATCAGGAAATCCGGTATGCTCGGGTCGAGCGTGACGGTAAAATCGATCTTTTTCGCAGAGGCTTGCAAGGTGAAGCTCTGCCGGATTTCATCGAAGACCGTATGCGGATTTACGGGCTCATACTCAAGCTCCATCTTTCCGGCTTCGATCTTGGACAGGTCCAGAATACCATTGATCAGCGTCAACAACCCCTTGCCGCTCGAACTGATGGCCGCCAAATAACTTTTTTGTCTTTTATCCGAAATCAGAGACTTGAGCAGATCCGAAAAACCGAGAACGGTATTCATGGGGGTGCGGATTTCATGGGACATATTGGCCAAAAACTCGCTTTTGGCGCGGCTGGCCGCTTCGGCGGCGTCTTTGGCCGTTTGAAGCATCTCATTGGCCTGGCGCAACTCCAGGGTCCGGTTGGCCACCTGTTCTTCCAGGTGTTCACGATACTCCCCCAGTTTCTCATCCCGGGACTGGATCCGGGCCAACATATCGTTGAACACGTCGATCAGAACGCCGATTTCATCCTTGGCGTGTTTTTCGACTCTGACCGAGAAGTCCTTTCTTTCCGAAACCACCTTGGCGATTCGCGTCAGACTCAAGATCGGTTTGGAAATGACTTTTTGCAGGGAGACCGATAACACCCAGATGATCAAGAAGGCAATGCACAGGATAAAACCGAAAATTACGGCGGACCGCAGTGTTTCCCGTTGTGTTCCTTTCAAATCAAATTGGATGCAGACCGTGCCGATCACATCGTATCCATACGAAACGATACTATAGACCAACAGGTAGTTGCCCTCATAATAGTATCCCGGCTCCCGAATCGAGGGAACGGATAGGCGATTCGCGGCGCTTTCATGAACATAGGTTGCGAAAATTTTTCCGCTGCGGTTATAGATACAGGCCAGAGCCACATCCGGCTTGGCATGCAGCGCCGCCAGATTGTTTTCCGCCGTCTGCCGATCATTGAAGACGATGGCGCCGACGCTGTTGTTTCCGATCACCCGGGCCAGGCTGGAGAGATCGTCGCGGATAATTTTTTTGAAAGTGACAATGTTGCTGTACATGAGGGTTCCGGAAGCAAACAGCAGGGCGATGCCGCTGGTCAGCATGATGATCAGTTTCAGCTTCCATTTGATGCTCAGATTTCGAAAAGGACCCATTTACTCTTTCTCCGCCTTGACAATCTGCGCGGATCCAAGCAGTTGCGCACTCATCTTCAACCCTTCCCGCCGAGCGGCATCGATATTGATTTCAAAGCGCAGCCGATTGGACGCTTCAAAAAAATTGATGACGCCGCCCATGCGGGAAAATCCGTCGACCTCTCCGATGGTCAAAATGCCCAGTCCATTGGCCAGGTTCAATATCGGTTGAATGATGGCTTTGTTCTGGGTTGCGAAAAACAGGATATGGCTTTTTGTCAAACAGGCGCCATCCCGGTAGGCGATGACTTTGATTTTCCTGCCCTTGATGCTTTTACCGTCTAATTTGTAGAGAACCTCACTGGAAAGATTTTCCGAGACAAAACAGAGGATCAACGGATCCGGATTGTCGTCAAAGACCGCCGGCGGCCAGGTCACAAAATTCGCGAAATTATAGATGAAGCCGATCTTGACTTCATACTCGGGGCCTTTGACCGGTTCGCACAAGACGGTTGAGGGCCGTAAAAGCACCAGGCAGCACAAAAGGGCGACGGCTGCCCGCCGTGCGTAAGAATCAACTGCTTTGCTTTTCACGGATATTCTTGCCATTGGCCGTCGCCCTAAAATTTCCAGTCGATTTTTCCGTAGATACTGCGTTTGACTTCAAGCGTGGAAAATTCCGAATGGCCCCTTTCCAAAAGGTTTTGCCCCACCAGGGAGAGTTCCAGATCCGGGAAGGGCCGCCAGGCGATGCGGGCATCAAAAACCGTGTAGCTGTCGATCTCCCTTTCGGGCAGACGGCCGACATAACGGAACCACAAATCAAAATCGAACTGCGGCGTAATGTCCAGATTCGAGCGTATGGAGAACAAATGAGGCGGATTGCTGTCTTGGGATATAAGGGCGTCGATGTCGGGGTCCGCGATCCTGTTTTCTTCGATCAACGTGTGCAAATAGGCATAAGATGCGCCCAACAGCCAGTTGCCGGTGACCTTCCAGTCCACCACCATCTCCAATCCATAAGCCTCACCCGACGTGTTGTTGGCGTAACCAAGATTGTAGCGGTCACCGTCCATATCAATGCCGGTCAGCTCAAGTCCGATCAGATTTTTATAGTCATTGAAGAACAATGCCGTGTCTATCCAAAGGGTCGGTGCCGCCCTCAGGCGGATGCCGAGTTCATAGGCCGTGAGCGTTTCAGACTGAAGATCGGGGTTACCCTGGGCGGTGATTTCCACGGGCGTGTCCGGGCCTGCGTCGGGCAGTTCGATGGTGTCGCTTGTTCGACCGTGCAATTCGAGTCGGGATGGTATCCTCACGGCCCTGGAAACGGCCGTCCACACGGAAGCCCGATCGCAGGGGGTGTAGATCGCGCGGATGCTCGGTTGGATTTCTAGGCCGGTAAACTCGTTGTGTTCGAATTTTGACCCGGCGATAAAGGTCAACCGATCCGGCAGAATCGTTAATTCATCCTGGATAAAAGCGCTCCACTGACTTTGATCCAGATGGGAAGGCGCCATTTGAACATTGGGGCCGTCGTCGAACTCGTCGAATATTAATTTGTATTCAAGGCCCCAGATCGCTTCATTCCTCCGACCAAGGGTCAGGCGGTGTTGGAAATCCAGGTCGGTGGTGTGGACTTGCCCGCTGCCTGGATCATAATCTTTTCGGGTGTGATCGTAATATATCTGTAGAATCGTATCGGAATCACCGGAAATGGCATGTTTCCATCGTCCCAGCAAATGCCATCCCATGGCCTCGGACGTGTCGGATTGCCCATCTTGCGTTGACACGGAGCTCGGGAAAATGATTGAGCGACGCTCAAATTCTTTATCATAGCGATTGTTGTAAGCTTCTCCTTGTAAGGTAATGGCATCCGGCGACCCCGCTGCCAGGCCATAACCGGGCTCCAGGTCGATTCTGAAGCCTCCGCGCCCGGAGCGCCAGTTGTCAGTGGATTGCGCATCATTGGTATCCGCCGGATCACCCCCCCGATCAAGTCCCACATCGGCCAGATCACCCCGGTTGAAAAATTTGCCATAGGCACGATACTGGGCGCCCTTGCCGAAGATACCGCCGTAACGGAGGCTGCCGCTCTGCTCTTCGCTGCCGCCCAAGGCCACGACCTGTCCCCCCCGGGTCTGCCTGGCCGGTTTGGTGATGATATTGATCACGCCGTTGACGGCGTTGGCGCCCCAAAGGGCCGCCCCGGGGCCGCGAATGACCTCGATGCGATCGATATCTTCGATCACCGTGTCCTGAATGTCCCAGAAAACACCGGAGAAAACATGGGTGTAAACCTTGCGGCCATCGATTATCACGAGCAGGTTCTGGGCGAATTGGCCATTGAGTCCGCGAATATTGACGGCCCAATCCGTAGCTGTAATCCGGGCCACATGAACGCCCGGCGCCAGGCGCAACGCTTCCGGAATACTGGTGACCCCGGACCTGCGAATATCTTCCCGGGTGATCACATAGACCGCAGCAGCCACATCCGACACCATTTCAGGCTTTTTGGAGGCCGATACGATAACCACATTTTTCAGTTCCTCTAACGAAAATTGGGTAAAATCAGTATTCTCGCCACTCAATTCGCCATTTGTTTCCGCGTAGCAAGTTCGGAAGCCCGGATATGGAATCACGACACAGATAATCAGTACGGTATTTAAGAAAAGCGCCTTGATGGCGCGCACCGCAAACTTTCCTCGATTAATGATGATATCAACCATTTCATATTATTTCCTTTTTAAACACCGAGACGTCGTTCGTGCCAACTATCGCTTTCACTGTAAATTGATGACGAGAGAAGTTCAATAACGATTCTCTTTTCATGAAAAAACTTTTTGAACCCAATGGATCGATATGAGCCGACCGGCAGAATACGCATGTTCGGGGTGCCGACTGCTGCAGCTGCGGTGCAGCCCTTGAATTCCCTTTAATTTTTTAGTATTGTCGGCGTCACCGGAACGGAATTTTTTTAAAGCTCAATCACGGTGATCAATAATCGACAAGAACGTCGATTTTATGGCCATCGATCCGGGACCATCGTGATCCATTACGTTCAGTTGCTCTGTCGGGGGGCGTTTAATGAAAATTTTATTTCTGCCGCTCATCACGATCTTTTTTCAGCTTGCGACGGCGGTGCCGGCCGAATCCATCGATTTTATTTGGGATTGGTCGCCAAATGATTCTGGATACACGTCGGGTCCGGGTGGTGATGTTGCTTACGATCTTTATATGAAGACTGAGAATGACCCTGATTATGCCTACGATTACCCCCTGGTCGGTGGCATAGACAACTGTCAGCTGAATAACGATCG
>Ga0209633_10000654_pt1 | contig 39244 bp, 43 predicted proteins | sample Cruoilmetagenom1_FD_187290 | JGI IMG/M metagenome (GOLD analysis project Ga0209633, IMG submission 187290) | Oil polluted marine microbial communities from Coal Oil Point, Santa Barbara, California, USA - Sample 1 (SPAdes) (version 2) | ecosystem: Environmental > Aquatic > Marine > Oil seeps ...
TCCCTTTTTCTTTTCTAGGTCTTTTACCCTAAATATTGAGAATTATTTTAACATACTAAATTTAACCAAAAAGAAAATCGCCTAAAAATTACTTTTTAGACGACCTCTTTCTTATATAAAAATCTACTTAGAATTAATTTCCTTCAGATAATTTCTTCATTTCAGTTTCAACCATTTCGTAGAACTGATCAATTTTTGGTAATACAACAATACGTGTACGTCTGTTTTTTGCTTTGTTTTCAGCAGTATCGTTTTCTACTAAAGGCACGTAAGAACTACGACCAGCAGCAATTAACTGTTGTGGATTAACATTTAAGCTTTCTAAAACACGTACAATAGAAGTCGCACGCTTTACACTTAAATCCCAATTATCTAATAATGGTGGTTTGCTGTAAGTTACATTATCAGTATGAGATTCTACCATGGCTTCAAAATCTGGTTTACTATTAATTACTTTAGCAACTTTAGCCAATATTTCATTTGCTCTGTCTGTTACGATGTAACTTCCACTTTTAAATAATAATTTATCTGCAATAGAAATAAATACAACACCTTTTTCTACGTTAATTTCAATATCAGGATCACTAATACCAACAGACTTTTTAAGACTTGTTACAATGGCAAGTGTTACACTATCTTTTTTTGTTAGTGCGTCTTGTAACCTTGTTATTTTTAAATCGCGTTCTTTTAAGCTTTCTAAAGATTTTTCAAGATTATCAGCACCTTTTTGAGTTAAGGTTGTTAAATTTCCTTTGGTATCTATTAAATCTTGATTTGACTTGCGTAAATCCGCCAACTGATCTTTCATGGTTTCAACTCTAGCCATAGAAGCCGCTTTGTCAGATAAACAACTGTTTAATTTAACCGTTGCTGTATTTAATAAATCTTGAGTTTCTTGATATTTTTCTTGCAGTGCAAGATGCTCTTTCTTTGCGACGCAAGACGACAAAAAGACCATTGAACAAACACCTAATAACATTAGCTTTTTCATAATTGAAATATAGTTTTAATTGTTAATTATAACATAACAAAATTATACAAAACAAAAGAGGGCTTAACACGGATTAACAAAAACTTTAACAGTTTTAAACTAAATTAAAATGTTTTGTTCTTTTTAATGAAATAAGACCAAACAATAGATTTGGTTTCAAAGTAATTAGGTCGTTTAGAAAGTTGTTTCCGTTGCTTTAAAAGACGAGGTAAGTTGTAGTAAAAAGACATATGTGCTTTAAAAATAGCTAATAAAAATGCAGGTTTTAGTTGAAACAAAAATCGAATTGCCGCAACACCATCGAGTAACATTCTAAACCAGACTTTAAAAAGAACATTAGAATCTGTATTTTTTAAAAGTGTGAATAAACTATTTCTAAAATTGAGATAGGTTTTCTTTGGATTAATATTGCTTAAAGTAGCACCACCAACATGATATATGGTAGAAGTGCCAACATATCTTGTTTGGTAATTGTTATTAAAAGCGCGCCAGCAAAAATCAATCTCTTCCATGTGTGCAAAATAAGATTCGTCAAAGCCTCCTAAGTCCATAAAAACCGAATTTCTAATAAAAAAACAAGCACCAGAAGCCCAAAAAATAGTTTTAGTATCGTTGTATTGGCTTTTATCTTCTTCTATAGTGTCAAAAATGCGTCCACGACAATAAGGATAACCATACTTGTCTATAAATCCACCAGCTGCTCCAGCATATTCAAAATATGATTTGTTTTTATAATCTAAAATTTTAGGTTGAATGATAGCTGTTTTAGTATCAGTATTAAATTCAGTCACAATGGGTTGAAGCCAATTTTTAGTCACTTCAATATCGCTATTTAGCAAGCAGAGTAGTGGTTCCTCAATATTTTTTAGTGCCTCATTGTAACCTTTAGCATAACCACCATTCTCTGTGTTCTCAATTATTTTAACTGTTGGAAAACGTTCAGATATAAAGGCAACAGAATCGTCAGTTGAAGCATTATCAGCTACATAGATTATGGCATCGTCAGAATATTTAATAATTGAAGGTAGAAATTGCTCTATCAAAGCTTTCCCATTCCAGTTTAAAATAACAACAGCTATATCTTTAGTTTGAAGCATTAGTTTAGTTTATAATCTGGAATATTTTCTAAGAACGAATACTGCTCTTTCTCCATATCCATTTCACAATAATAATGATTTAAACCATTAGTAACCATTAAATACGTGGCATTTAAGACTAAATTATAACGTGCAATTTGGTCAAAAGTAGTTTGATCTATTTTTATTTTATGAGATTTGCATTCTACAATTAAATGAATACTTCCATCTGGATTAAAAATCACAATATCATAACGTTTCTTTAAACCGTTTATAGTCAGTTCTTTTTCAACATTAATTAACGATTTTGGGAATTTCTTGTTATTAATTAAATAATGAACGCAATGTTGTCTTACCCATTCTTCGGGTTGAAGAATGATGAATTTTTTCCGAATGACATCAAAAATAGAAACTTTATTTTCTGTACTTTTGAAACGGTATTCAAACTTTGGAAAGTTGAGTTCTTGTAACACTTAGATTCGCTAATTTTATTCAAATTTAAGGACATACAAGCAATAACCAAAGAACAATTTCCAAATTCCAAATGGATTACACTTGCTTTTGGAATTTGGTGCTTTTTTCCCGATAGCTATCGGGATGGAATTAAAAATGAAGTTTTGGACGAAGTAAAACAATTAGTAGCTGCGATAAAAAAAGGAGACCTTAAACCTATCTATTTTTTAATGGGAGAGGAGGCGTACTATATTGATAAGGTTTCAGATTATATTGAAGACAACGTTTTAGACGAAGCTAAGAAAGGGTTTAACCAAATGGTGCTTTACGGAAGAGATGTTACAATTGATGATATTGTGAGTAATGCCAAGCGTTATCCTATGATGGCAGAACGGCAAGTGGTGATTGTAAAAGAAGCACAAGATTTAAGCAGAACTATTGAGAAATTGGCACAATATGCTGCCAACCCACAACCTTCAACGGTTTTGGTTCTTAATTATAAATACAAAAAGCTAGATAAGCGTAAGGCTTTGTATAAAGCTATTAATAAAATTGGTGTTGTTTACGAGAGTAAAAAAATGTACGAAAACCAAGTTGCCGATTGGATTAGACGCGTTTTAGCTGGTCAGAATTATAATATTTCGCCAAAAGCAGCTCAGATGTTAGTAGAGTTCTTAGGCACTAATCTTAGTAAAATTGATAACGAACTCAGTAAGCTTAAGATAGTTTTACCAGAAGGCACGCAAATTACACCAGAACATATTGAAGAGAATATTGGGATTAGTAAGGATTATAATAATTTTGAATTACGAAAAGCTGTTGGCCAGCGCAATGTTGTAAAAGCGCATAAAATAGCAAAGTATTTTGCTGATAATCCTAAGGATAATCCAATGGTTGTAACAGTTGCTTTATTATTCAACTTCTTTTCGCAGTTATTGCATCTTCATGGTATGTCTGACAGAAATCCAAGAAGTGTTGCTTCTGCTCTAAAAGTGAATCCTTATTTTGTGAGTGAATATTTAGATGCTGCCAAAAATTACCCAATGAGAAAAGTGAGTTATGTTATTGGTGTTCTTCGAGAATTTGATGTAAAAAGCAAAGGTGTTGGTGCTAATGCAATACCTCAAGGAGATTTACTTAAAGAATTGTTAGTTAGGGTTTTGGGTTAAATTTGCAAACCAATTTTAAGCAACACGTAAAATCTTTTCCATCTTACGTCCTTTAGCCAATTCATCTACTAATTTATCTAAATATCTTACTTGTTTTGTTAATTCTGTTTGGATGTCTTCTATCCTATAACCACAAATTACACCTTTAATTATATGCGCATTTGGGTTTAATTTTGCTTTCTTAAAGAAGGCTTTAAATGTAACTTTATCATTAATGAGTTCTTGTAGTTTATCATCGTTAAAGCCTGTTAACCATTTAATTACTTGGTGTAATTCTTCTTTTGTTCTGCCTTTCTTCTCCACTTTTGTGATATAGTGTGGGTAAACACCAGCGAATGTCAGTTTTGCCATGCGTTCGTCGTGTTCTGGTGTTGTAGTCATAATTTATGTTTTTATCATTTAAATTTATGGAATTCAGAAATAGAGACGGAAAACTACTTTTTCAAAGCCGTCAACTCAGCAATTTTGCAAATTACTTCTACTGCTTTTTGCATACTTTCTACTGGTACATACTCATAGCGTCCATGAAAATTGTGTCCACCAGCAAATATATTTGGACAAGGTAAACCCATATAAGAGAGTTGAGAACCATCAGTTCCCCCTCGTATGGCTTTGATTAGTGGAATAATACCAACAGCTTTCATAGCTTTTTCGGCAATATCTACTATATGCATTACAGGTTCTACTTTTTCTTTCATGTTAAAGTATTGATCTTTCAATTCAATTTTAAAAACTTCACTTTCGTATTTTGTATTTAAATCTAGAACAATCTTTTTTAGCAATGCTTTTCGAGCTTCAAATTTATCCTTGTCGTGGTCGCGAACTATATATTGAAGTTTGGTTTCTTCAACATCTCCTTCAATATTATGTAAATGGAAAAAACCTTCGTAACCTTCCGTATGTTCAGGGGTTTCCAATCTTGGCAATGCATTTATAAATTCCGAAGCATAATACATAGAATTTATCATTTTCCCTTTGGCATAACCAGGATGCACAATTTTTCCTTTAACTGTAATTTTTGCTCCTGCAGCATTAAAATTTTCATATTCCAATTCACCAACTTGACTTCCATCCATTGTGTAAGCCCAATCGGCTGCAAACTTTTCAACATCAAATTTATGAGCTCCTCTACCAATTTCTTCGTCTGGAGTAAAACCGATTTTTATGGTTCCATGTTTAATTTCTGGATGGTTAATGAGATATTCCATGGCAGTTACAATTTCTGTAATTCCCGCTTTATCATCAGCTCCTAAAAGGGTAGTGCCATCTGTTGTGATTAAAGTTTGACCTTTATACATTAGTAAATCTTCAAAATAATCTGGAGACAGAATAATGTTTTGTTCTGCATTAAGCACAATATCTTTCCCATCATAATTTTCTATAATTTGTGGTTTTACATTTGCTCCTGTAAAATCTGGTGAGGTATCAAAATGTGATATAAAACCTATAGTTGGCACGTGATGATCTACGTTGCTTGGTAAGGTTGCTATAATGTAAGCATTCTCATCTATGGTTACATCGCTAAGACCAATTTCCTTTAGTTCTTCTACTAATTTATTAGCCAAATCCCATTGTTTAGCTGTACTTGGTGTGGTTTCCGAATTTGGGTCAGATTCTGTATCAATAGTTACGTAACTAATAAAACGATTTATGATATGTTGTTTTGGTGTCATTTTTTTTGTGTTTATATTCAAAAATAGTTAACGGTTTGTAATAGTACAAGTGTAACTTCGGTTTCTTTTAATTTGATTGAATTTGGTTTACTTTTGTAATGAAATGTCATTTTTATGTATAAAGCTTTAATTAGACCTATTTTATTTTGTTTCGATCCAGAGAAAGTGCATTATTTTACGTTTTCTTTAATCCGGAATGTATCTAAAATACCAGGAATTAAAAGCATCTTTAAAAGCTTATATCTTGTTGAAGACAAACGACTAGAACGAAATTTATTTGGACTCACTTTTAAAAACCCTGTAGGTTTAGCTGCGGGTTTTGATAAAAATGCAGTTTTATATAATGAATTAGCAAACTTTGGATTTGGGTTTATTGAAATAGGAACCGTAACACCAAAAGCACAAGTGGGTAATCCTAAACAACGACTATTTAGATTAAAAGCCGACAAAGGCATTATTAACCGAATGGGTTTTAATAATGAAGGTTTAAATGCTGCAATTACACAACTCAAAAAAAATAAAGGACAATTAATTATTGGCGGAAATATTGGTAAAAACACCGAAACGCTTCCTGAAGATTATACCAAAGATTATCTCGAATGTTTTAATGCTTTACATCCTTATGTAGATTATTTTGTACTTAATGTAAGCTGCCCAAATGTAGGAAGCCACGCAAAATTAAATGATAAAGATTATTTGTTAGAGTTGATTTCAACTGTCCAAAAAACGAATGCAACATTTGCAAATCAGAAACCAATTCTACTTAAAATTGCACCAGATTTAAACGACTTGCAATTAGATGAAATTATAGAATTAATTGCCGAAACAAACCTCGATGGTGTTATTGCAAGCAACACATCTATTGATAGAACAGGACTGAAAACAAACGACGCACGGCTTACAGAAATTGGAAATGGTGGATTAAGCGGACAACCAATTAGGGTAAAGTCTACCAAAGTCATCAAATATTTAGCAGATAAAAGCAACAAGGCATTTCCTATAATTGGAGTAGGAGGTATTCATTCTGCGGAAGATGCTTTAGAAAAATTAGAAGCTGGTGCAGATTTGGTTCAGGTTTATACAGGTTTTATTTACGAAGGACCTTCTTTGATAAAGCGAATTAATGAGGCTTTGTTGAAGTAGGAGCTTAATCTATCTCAGAGAAATAAAAAAGAGACACGAATTTCACGAATGATTAGTGATAATTAGTGAAATTCGTGTCTAAGAAACCATTTAAGTCTTAATTTGAATTACGACATCCTAATATCATTCGCATTAGCAACATCAGCTTTGGCAATTTCGCCAGGACCAGACAATATTTATGTTTTGGTGCAAAGCATTAGTAACGGAAAAGCCTACGGAATGGCAACCGTTTGTGGTTTAATTACAGGTTGTGTAATCCATACCACTTTATTAGCCTTTGGAGTTTCTGCAATTATAGCCGCAAATGAAAATTTGTTTTTTGGAATTAAGCTTTTAGGTGCGATTTACCTTTTATATCTAGCTTACAAAGTCTATATATCTGACGCAAGTCTCAATTTTGATTCCGATGATGTTCCGAAGAAAAGTCTAAAACAGCTTTTTGTTCAAGGTTTTTTTATGAATGTTCTCAATCCAAAAGTTACTATTTTCTTTTTGGCATTTTTTCCTGGTTTTTTGTTTAGCGATTCTATGAGTACTGTGATTCAGTTTTATATTCTAGGAGGTGTTTTTATGTTAGTTTCATTTATTATTTTTTCTGCGATTGCTTTGTTAGCAGGAAACATTAAAGCTTATACTTTGAAACATAAAAACGCTGGATTGGTTTTAAAATGGCTTCAAGTTGTAGTTTTTGTTGGGATTGCTGTTTTTATTTTAATTTAGTAAAAATATTTAGGCACGAATTTCACTGATTTTCACTAATTATTTGTGTTAATTCGTGAAATTTGTGTCTAAAAAAGAGTACACCTTTTTGAATCCGTTTACTTTATAAATTTGGTATTTAAATCACTATTCTAAACCTTATATTTGAATCACTTAGTGTTTTCAATTTCAACTTCGGTTTCAACTTCAACTTCATTACTGTATATTTGAAGCAATGAACAAAGCGGTTAAACTAATAGAATGTCCTAGAGATGCTATGCAAGGCATCAAAGACTTTATTCCTACGGAAAAGAAGGTGCAATACATACAATCTTTGCTTCGTGTAGGTTTTGACACTATTGATTTTGGTAGTTTTGTGTCGCCAAAAGCGATTCCGCAAATGGTTGATACAGCTGCCGTTTTAGCACAATTAGATTTAAGTAAAACTAAAAGTAAACTACTTGCAATAATTGCGAATACAAGAGGAGCAAATGATGCCTCAAAACATAAAGAAATAGATTATTTAGGCTTTCCGTTTTCAATATCAGAAAATTTTCAGATGCGAAACACGCATAAAACCATTGCACAATCTGTAGTTACATTATCCGAAATTTTAGAAATCGCAGACAAAAGCAATAAAGAAGTTGTAGTTTATATTTCTATGGGTTTTGGCAATCCGTATGGAGATCCTTGGAATGTAGATATCGTAGGAGAGTGGACAGAGCGTTTATCTAAAATGGGAGTGAAGATTTTGTCGCTTAGTGATACTATTGGAAGTTCAGATCCTGAGAATATAGATTATTTGTTTTCAAACTTAATTCCTGCATATACAAATATAGAATTTGGTGCGCATTTGCATACCACACCAACAACTTGGTTTGAGAAAATAGATGCAGCATACAAAGCAGGTTGCAGACGATTTGATGGCGCCATTCAAGGATTTGGTGGTTGCCCAATGGCAAAAGATGTCTTAACAGGTAATATGCCAACCGAAAAATTGTTATCGTATTTTACTCAAAAAAAAGCTCACGACTTAAATGCCATGAGCTTTGAGAGTTCTTATAATGAGGCTACCAAAATTTTTACTGCTTATCATTGATAGTCTGTAATCATTTTCTTCACTTTTTTTCTATTCTGTTTACTCACAATCAATAAGATAATTTTCAATTATTTAATTAATCACATTACCATAATTTTTTTAATTCATTCAAAATCAACACAATATAAGTTTATTTAAATTTAGTCTAAATAAAATTTGCTTTATTGATATTCTAGTTTAAATTTGCATCTTCAATTGAAATCTAATTTATATCAAGTCTAAATAAGAATAATAATTAATAACAAAATGAAGAATATTACTTTAATTTTTACACTATTAGTAGCAGCATTAACGTATGCGCAAACCGTTCCAGATTCTTTATCTGTAAATCCTCAAAATCAGCAAAATGCAGCACAACGTATTTTATCTGGTAACATTAATACAGGAGTTACAGTTGGTGGTTATGGAGAAATAACATACAACCAACCCGAAGGCGATAATGGAGAATTAGACGTACAACGTTTAGTATTACTTTTTGGATACAAGTTTAACGATCGTGTACAATTTGTAACAGAAGTTGAGCTAGAACACGTAGAAGAAGTGTTTGTAGAACAAGCATTTTTACAATACAGTTTAACCGATAATATAAATCTAAGAGGTGGTTTAATGTTAGTACCAATGGGAATTACCAATGAGTATCATGAGCCAACAACCTTTAATGGTGTTGAGCGACCAAGTATTGACAAAAGTATTGTGCCAACCACTTGGAGAGAAATTGGTTTTGGTGTTGCTGGTCGTTTAGATGAGGTGTCTTTACGTTACCAAGCCTACCTTTTTAATGGATTTAAATCTGTAAACGGTTCAAAAGTTTTAGGAGGATCAAATGGATTGAGAAATGGAAGACAAAAAGGAATTAAATCTACAATAGATTCGCCAAATTTAGCCGCTAAATTAGATTATTATGGCATTTCAAATTTACGTTTAGGTTTGTCTGGTTATTTTGGAAAAACTCAAGCCGAAGATGATATAGAAGATATTGATGGTACAAGCGTTGGTGTTGCTATGATTGGCTTAGATGCACGTTATGCTTACAAACGTTTTGCAGCAAGAGGGCAATTTATCCATGCCAGTATTTCTGATACTGAAGATTATAACGCACTTAATAGTGCAGATTTAGGTAGCGCGTTGCAAGGTTGGTACGTAGAAGGTGCATACAATTTATTACCACAAACTAAAGAACAACAATTATATGCATTTGCAAGATATTCAGATTATGATACACACGCTTCTGTAGATGGTGGATTAATTAAAAACGATGCTTACGATAGAGACGAATGGACGTTTGGATTAAGTTATAAAATTGCACCAGGAGCTGTTGTAAAAGCCGATTATCAATTATTTAGCGATGCTACAGACAACGATAAACCAAATCAATTAAATATTGGATTAGGAGTTTGGTTTTAATATATGATTGGTTAAAATAATAATTCAATAATTTTGCAATATGAAATTAAGTAGTATTACCATTTTAGTTCTTTCTATTTTAGCTTTCGGATTGCCAAAAAACATTCAAAAGAAAGTAGATTCTGAAATCAAAAAAACGTATTCAGTAGATGAATTTTCGTTTAATGCTATGACATTTTCTTTAGAAGTAAATAAAAGCATACCTTCAGAATTTGGAACAGATAATTTCTTTGAAATTAAGAGTGATTCTATTAATTTAGGATATGCTTACGTATCTAAAGCACCAAGTAAAACAGATCAGTTTGATTACTTAGTGCTGTTAGATTCAGACTTAACTATAATAAAAGCTAAAATTCTTATTTATCGCGAAGATTATGGAGGCGAAATAGGAAGCAAACGTTGGTTGAAACAATTTATAGGAAAAACCAAAACCGATGAATTTCGTTATGGAGATAATATAGATGCTATTTCTGGTGCAACTATTTCTGTAAGATCTATGACCAAAGCTATGGACGACTTAATGAAATCTTTAAAAATATTAAACGAAAAAGGTATTTTATAATGATATTAAATGGCCTTCTTTACACATTTCCTAAAGAATTAAAGCTGCTTATTGCAGCTTTTGTTGTGGTTTTAAGTGTTGGTTTTTATTCTGGACTTTTGTTTGTTAGCGAGACATCTTCAACAAAACCAAATGGCATTGAAGAACAATATCTAGGAAACGAAGATGATGAAAATGCTAAAGTGATGAAGTTTAAAAAAAGTGAACAAGAAATGCTCACTTTAGTGCATGGTCATATTTTGTCTATGTCTATTATTTTCTTTTTAACAGGATTAATTTTAATAACGACTAGATTAAATTATAAACTGAAACTTTTCTTATTAATAGAACCTTTTGTTTCTATTATTTTAACCTTTGGAGGCCTTTATTTGTTATGGAAAGGCATACTATGGGTAAAATATGTAGTGATGTTTTCAGGTTTATTAATGACGTTATGCTATTCGTTAGCCGTTTTTATAATTCTGAAACAATTGTTAAAACGGTCTACAAAACTCAGATAAATCAATTATCTTCGCGTGCAATTATATCTTAATTGCCATGACAGCACACGAAAATAAAATTGTTGGAGAAGGTCTTACTTACGATGACGTACTTTTAGTACCAGCATTTTCTGAAGTTCTTCCTAGAGAAGTTAATATTCAAACAAAATTTACACGAAACATTACCATTAACATACCTGTGATTTCTGCAGCTATGGATACCGTTACCGAAAGTAAAATGGCAATTGCCATGGCACAAGAAGGTGGCATAGGTGTGTTGCATAAAAACATGACCATCGCTCAGCAAGCACATAAAGTCCGCAAAGTGAAACGTGCAGAAAGCGGAATGATTATAGATCCTGTTACTTTACCATTAACGGCAAAAGTTGCGGACGCTAAACAGAATATGGCAGAGCATAGTATTGGCGGAATTCCTATTGTAGATGACAACGGAAAACTAAAAGGGATTGTTACCAACAGAGATTTACGTTTTGAGCACGAAAACGAAAAGCCAATCGTTGAAGTAATGACGTCTGAAAACTTAGTCACTGCTGCAGTTGGAACATCATTAAAAGATGCTGAAAAAATTCTGCAGCAAAATAAAATTGAAAAATTACTCATCGTTGATGATAATTATAAATTAAAAGGGCTAATTACATTTAGAGACATTACGAAAGTCACACAAAAACCAAATGCAAATAAAGATTCTTATGGAAGATTACGTGTTGCAGCTGCGATTGGAGTAACAGAAGACGCCATTGAAAGAGCGTCTTCATTGGTAAAAGCAGGTGTTGATTCTGTAATTATTGATACAGCCCATGGTCATACAAAGGGTGTGGTGACGGTTTTAAAAAATATTAAAAAGAAATTCCCAAAGCTAGACGTTATTGTTGGAAACATTGCAACAGGCGAAGCTGCAAAATATTTAGTAGAAGCAGGAGCAGATGCTGTAAAAGTTGGTATTGGTCCAGGTTCAATATGTACAACTAGAGTAGTAGCAGGAGTTGGTTTCCCACAATTTTCTGCTGTACTAGAAGTTGCAGCAGCAATAAAAGGTTCTGGAGTACCAGTTATTGCAGATGGTGGGATTCGATATACAGGTGATATTCCAAAAGCAATTGCAGCAGGTGCAGATACTGTAATGTTAGGATCCCTTTTAGCAGGTACAAAAGAAAGCCCTGGAGAAACGATTATCTACGAAGGTCGAAAGTTTAAATCTTACAGAGGAATGGGTTCTGTAGAAGCCATGAAACAAGGCAGTAAGGATCGTTATTTCCAAGATGTAGAAGACGATATTAAAAAATTAGTACCTGAAGGTATTGTTGGACGTGTACCATATAAGGGAGAGTTATTTGAAAGTATTCATCAGTTTATTGGTGGTCTTAGAGCAGGAATGGGTTACTGTGGAGCAAAAGATATTGCCACTTTAAAAGAAACTGGACGCTTTGTAAAGATTACAAGTTCTGGTATTAATGAAAGTCATCCTCATGATGTGACAATTACTAATGAGTCGCCTAATTATTCTCGTTAACAAATTCTCCTGCGCAGGCAGGAAATCAAAGATTCAACGCAGCTAACTTATTATAATAAAACTTTTTAGTTAATTAAACCAAACCGCATAACCTTCTCGCCTCAATTCTAAAGCAATTTGTTCTTCTGCAAGTAATGCTTCAGCTCTAGTAAAAAATGGATCGATATGATTGTAAAGACTTGGACGTAAATACGTGCCATATTTCTCAACAATATTAGACGAAATTTTATGTCCTTTTTTATTATGATGTCCTGTTTTATGCTGTAAAAAACGTTCTTTTGGTGTTTTACTCGTCATGCCAACATACAAGCATTCTACAACTCCATTAAACTGAGGGTTTGCATTTCTAAACTTTGCGTTTTCAGTATAAACACGTTTAGATAATTCTATGACATATATGGTATAAAGGGTTTTTGGCATTTTAGATTGTGTTCAATTATATAGTAGAATTAGTAAGGGCCTTTCATAAAAAACATTAATCAATTAATTCAACCTTTCCAATATATACATTTTGTAGTGGCCAATCTCCTTCATCTGTTTTAACAGCATTAATTTTATCTACAACGTCCATTCCAGCAATGACTTCTCCAAAAACAGTATAATCATTATCTAAATAATCTGCTCCTCCTTGACGTTGAATAATAAAAAATTGAAAAGGTGATGCTAATTTATAAGCGTTTTCAATCTCGCTACTTGGCATAGAAACTGCTCCACGTTTGTGCGTGTAACCACGTTTGGTATCTGGAGGTAGCAAGTAATGCCCAATTTTTTGTCGTCTTTTGGCAATATTGTAATCGTCGCTACTTCCTCCTTGAATTACAAAATCTTTAACTACTCTATAAAACTGAGTACCATCAAAATATTGGAGCTTAGTGAGGTAAACGAAATTGGCTCTGTGGAATTTTGTTTTATTGTATAGTTTTATTTCTATAACCCCAAAATCTGTTGTAATCCGTACTTTATCTTCTTTGTTCTTTTTTTCATAGTCTAAAAAGAATTCCATGGCGTTATTATCTGTGAGTTTGGGATATTCTGAAGTCACTTCGTTTTTTGAAGTAACTTTAGTTTCTGTTATGGTAGAATCTTTTATAATTGAAGTATTTGTTTTTTTTGAACTTTGCCTATCTTCACAATTCAGAAGTAATAATCCAATTGCCATTGGGAAAAAAAAATGAAATCTCATAAATGCTTTTTAAAACGTTTTTAGAATCTGTAGTAAAAATAAAACATCTAGAGCTTACTGGCGAAGACTCTCATGCTAAAATGTCTCCTCCTTATCGGTTGGAACTCGCAGAAAAAATGAAAGAGAAGTCCAAATCAGCGCGAAAAGCTGGAGTTATGGCTTTATTTTACCCAAATTTAGATGATAAAGTCAATTTAGTTTTAATTCTTCGCAAAACCTATAAAGGAGTACATTCTGCACAAGTAGGATTTCCAGGAGGAAAGTACGAAGATGAAGATAATAACGATTTAATGCAAACAGCCATAAGAGAAACAGAAGAAGAGATTGGTGTTAATAGGGAAGGCTTTGAGGTTTTAAAAACAATGTCCCCAATATATATTCCTCCTAGTAATTTTATGGTACATCCTTTTGTTGGCATTGCTAATGAATCTTTAAAATTTGTAAAACAAGATGAAGAAGTAGAAGCGATTATAGAGGTGAATCTCACAGATTTTTTAAATGAAGACAATGCTATAACCACAAGAGTACCAACCTCTTTTGGTGTAGAAGTAGATGTGCCAGCTTTTAAATTAAATGGTTATATAGTTTGGGGAGCTACCGCAATGATGCTTGGCGAAATAAAAGACTTGTTAAAACAGGTTTTATAGAATATCTTATTAATATATTTGTGTTACATAAAATTTGAAAATTATTTATGGGATTATTCAAACAGAATCCTTTTGGACATATACTTTTTGTGAAAAAATGGTTAATTAGAATCTTGGGTGTCGCCACACACAGACGTTTTAGAGGTTTTAATGAATTGCAAGTTGAAGGATCTGATATTATAAAAAATCTTCCAGATACTAATGTGTTGTTTATTTCTAACCATCAGACTTATTTTGCTGATGTGATAGCGATGTTTCATGTATTTAATGCTAGTTTAAGTGGCAGATTAGATAATATTAAAAATGTAGGCTATCTATGGAATCCTAAACTCAATTTGTATTATGTAGCAGCAAAAGAAACTATGAAATCTGGTTTGCTCCCAAAAATATTCGCTTATACAGGTTCAATTAGTATTGAGCGTACTTGGCGTGCAGAAGGTAAAGATGTGAATAGACAAGTTAAAATGAGTGATATTACGATGATAAAAACCGCTTTAGATGATGGTTGGGTAGTAACATTTCCGCAAGGCACAACAACTCCTTTTAAACCTATTAGAAAAGGTACAGCTCATATTATAAAAACTTATAAGCCAATTGTAGTACCTATTGTAATTGATGGTTTTAGACGTTCTTTTGATAAAAAAGGACTTCGAATTAAAAAGAAAAACATCTTTCAATCTTTTGAAGTTAAACAGCCTCTAGAAATAGATTATGAAAACGAATCTATTGCTGAAATTGTTGAAAAAATTGAGTATGCTATTGAGCAACATCCTTCGTTTTTAAAAGTGATTCCTCAAGAAGAGCTTGAAGAAAAAGAACGTTTGAATAGAGAGTTGCGTGATATGTAGTTTTTTAGTCTTTAGTTAGTTGATAATTGTTGGATCCAGGTTTATAGTAATTGGTAATGGTGCCAAAAATAATTGTTGGATTTGTTTAAATGCTTTTTTATCTAAAAATCTTCTTTGTGTTATAATGTTATAATAATGAGCTAGCAGATTATTCATTCTTTTTTATTGCTTTTAACGGAATTTATGAATGCTTTGCATTTGCCACAGCCAAAAAAAAGCTACAGGCAATGACAGTGAAATTTTATACTTCCAGCTTCTTTAATTCATTATAATTTCTGGTTAAACGTTTAATTAAAATACCATAAATTAATTTATAGAATAACCATACCAACACTAAAAACACAGTTGTAGTAACCATAGCTATTAACACCATAATAACCAATTGAGCAGATGAAGCCGTGCTTATTTGTTCTGAGAGTTCAGGATGTTCATTAATAGAAAAATAAAGCGAAACAGGAATACTAATTAATGCAATTAATAGATTATAAAGCACATAGTACTTAATTATCTTTCTAGTTTTTAGAATACTTTCCATGAGTTTTTTTGCATTATCGGTAACCGAAATCGCTTGGTGTGCTTTCCAAAGTAGATACACAAATAAAATAATAACTCCATAGCTTAGGATGTTCAATCCAATATATATCCAGCTATGACTAAGTTCTTCGAGTTGTGTCTTCATTTTGTCTGACACCACAAAGGGTAGAAAATTGATTAATATCCAAAACACCAATTCAGCTACGCTAATATAAAACAACGTTTTAACAATGGTTGATGATCTTTTATGACTCATCTTATAGATATCGTTATCTGTAAAAGATTCATATTGATTGTCGGTTTTATTCCAATCCTTCTTTAATAATTCTAATTCATCCATAATGTTACGGATTTAGTATGGTTCTTAATTTCTTTTTTACACGGTTCATTTTCACTCGTGCATTGACTTCGCTAATACCTAAAGTCGCGCTTATTTCTCTATAATCTTTGTCTTCTAAATACAAGAAAACTAAGGCTTTTTCAATATCGTTTAATTGATGTACTGCTTTATATAATAGTTTTAATTGTAGCTCTTCAGTATCATCATATTCTTCAGCTTTTATTTTAAACTCTACAGTATCAAACCCTTGGGTCTTTATTCTTCGTTTCGATTTTCTATACAACGTAATCGCTGTGTTTAAACCTACTCTGTACATCCAAGTACTAAACTTTGCTTCTCCTCTAAATTTTGGAAATGCTCTCCATAATTGTATGGTAATTTCTTGAAACAAATCGTTATGCGCATCTGCATTATTAGTGTATAAACGACACACCTTATGCACAATGTTTTGATGCTTTTGCAACTGTTCTACAAAACTATGTTCGAGTTCTTTATTCAATTGATGAAAATGGTTAGTTATTTAATTAGTAGTAAGAGTTTATGTTTTGTTACAAATTTATTCAACTATTGTTTTAAAGTACAGTTTTCACTTCATTATTTCGTATTTTTGTATGTGAAATTTCAACAATTATTTAATGAATATTCCACAGTCCAATCTACCAAGAGTCGTCATAATAGGAGGCGGTTTTGCTGGCATAAATTTAGTAAAAACCTTAGCTAATAAAAATGTTCAAGTTGTTTTAATAGACAAACATAATTATCATACATTTCAACCTTTATTATATCAAGTCTCAAGTTCTGGATTAGAACCAGATTCTATTGCATATCCTTTACGTAAGATTATAAAAAAGCATAAAACCTCTTTTTTTCGTTTAACTGAAGTCGAACAAATTCTACCAGAACAAAGCGAAATTATTACATCAATTGGTAATTTAACTTACGATTACTTAGTCATTGCTACAGGTACAAAAACCAATTATTTTGGAAATAAAGCGATTCAAGGCAGTAGTATGCCAATGAAAAGTGTACCACAAGCACTTAACATTCGAAGTCTTATTCTACAGAATTTTGAAAAAGCCGCCATTGCAGATTCAAAGGAAGAACGTGAAGCCTTTCTTAATTTTGTAATTGTTGGAGCAGGACCAACTGGAGTGGAACTCGCTGGTGCTATTGCAGAACTGAAGAATAATATTTTACCAAGAGATTATCACGATTTAAATCCTGATGATATGCACATACATTTATTAGAAGGTGCAGATCGTGTTTTACCTCCTATGAGCGAACATGCTTCTAAAAAAGCAACGATTTTTTTGAATGAATTAGGTGTAAAAGTGCATTGTAACACGTTTGTAAAACATTATGATGGTTCTACAGTAACCACAAATTCAGATTTGTCAATGGAATCAGAAACCTTAATTTGGGCAGCTGGAGTTACAGGAGCACCAATACAAGGTTTAAATGCTGGAGCTTTACTAGAAAACGCGAATCGTTATCATGTGAATCAATTCAACCAAGTTGAAGGTTATCCTAATATTTTTGCTGTAGGAGATATTGCGTTAATGACTTCAGAAGCCTATCCAAAAGGACATCCGCAAGTTGCGCAACCTGCAATACAACAAGGAAGTTTACTAGGAAAAAATTTATTGAGATTAATCGATAAGAAACCCTTGAAACCTTTTAAATATAATGATAAAGGCTCAATGGCAACTATTGGACGTAATAAAGCTGTAGTAGATTTAAAACATTATAAATTCGGTGGTTTTTTTGCTTGGTTTATTTGGATGTTTGTGCATCTAATGTCGTTAGTAGGTTTTAGAAATCGTGTGATTGTGCTTTTCAACTGGACGTATAATTACATCAACTTTGATAAAGCAGCGCGATTAATTATTCGACCTTTTAAAAAGTAAAACTTAGTTATCCTTAAGTTTCAAAATCCCAATCACAATTAAATATTGCGCTATGGCATAAGTAACCATAATACTAATGTTTGAATAAGGAATAGGTTCGTAGAATTTATTCAATGCCAAAATACTATCAGAAATCATGAAAAATAATGCACCTAAAAATATCAAGCCATAACTCAATATATTGACTTTATCCTTTCTTAAATAGGCTGAAGTTGCCATGGCTAAAATAACAATCATATACACTACAACCGGAATTAGCATCACTCCTAAGCCATCCTTTAAGAAGTAGAAAAGACTTGCTGCATAGATAAATAATAACGCAATAAAACCATAAGGTGACTTTTGGGTGTTTCTGTGTTTAAGAAATACCAAAACATACATAATATGAGCTGTTAAAAATGCGACTAAACCTAACGTGAAGAAATGTTCAGATTTATCTACAATCATCAGCAAAGCATCTCCTAATAAAGAAAATGTCAAAGCTACTAGAGTCAGATTTTTTATAGGTTTAGAAAGTGATTCAGACGTTTTTATAAATAAGAAGATAAGACTTATTACTATAGCTGGTTTAGCTATGTAGTGTGAATTTTGTAAGGATTCTGTGCTTCCTGTTAAGAGTTCAATAAGAACAATGATAAAGAATAGAATGCTAAATTGTTTTTCGGTGTTGATTAGCATTAAATATGGTTTTTAGATTTAAACTATTATTAAAATTTTTTAGACATATATGTGAACAAAACGAATAATAGTATAAACCCAATGATTAGTATAACGTCCTCGAACACTTCAAACTGCTGAGCTATTGAATATGCAACTGCCATACTAATGATGAATCTAAAAGCTAAATTTTTAATTATTCCCATTAACTAAATATATTAAATCTTAAAATGTAGAGCTTATTCTTTTTCTTTGTCTCGTTTTAAAGAAAAACGTCTTTTCATTAATTTCGATTTCAAAGCACGACCTCGAAAGAAAAGATAAGCTAAAATTAATATTGGAATCCAGAACATGGATCAAATATATTCAATTCGTCATTCAAATTATACAGTTCGGTAAAATAGAATTCTCTAGTTGTTATAAATCGTTGAAGTTTGTAGTATCAAATTAATTACTAACTTTCAATCAATCAAATCATGACCAAGTTAATCACAATTCTTATTTTGCTTATTTTCTCAATAGTAGGAAATGCGCAAACCACCATTTCAGGAAAAGTAGTTGATTATAAAAACCAGCCCATAATTGGTGCTAATGTCTATTTAGATGGTACTTATGATGGAGCAACATCAGATGAAAACGGAAAATTTTCATTTACTACTGAAGAAAAAGGAACACAAACTTTAATTATTTCATTTCTATCTTATGAGACCAAAACAATTATTGACGATGTGTCTAAACTAATTAATCTACAGATTAAATTGCGTGAAGATGTTGAAACTTTAGACGCTGTGGTTTTAAGTGCAGGAACATTTGAAGCCAATGATAACAGCAAGGTTTCGGTTTTAAAACCTTTAGATGTCGTAACCACGGCAAGTGCATTAGGCGATTTTGTTGGTGCGTTACAAACCTTACCAGGAACCTCTAATGTTGCCGAAGATGGACGTTTATTTGTAAGAGGTGGTAGCGCAAATGAAACGCAAATTTTTATAGATGGTATTCGTGTGTTTACACCTTATTCACCAACAACTAATAATATACCAACTCGTGGACGTTATTCGCCATTTTTGTTTGATGGTATTACGTTTTCAACAGGAGGATATTCTTCAGAATACGGACAAGCATTATCCAGTGTATTACTTTTAAATACTATTGATGAACCAGATCAAGAGAAAACAAATATTGGTATTATGACCGTTGGAGCGGCACTTGGAAATACTCAGAAATGGGAAAAATCTTCCTTAAGTTTTAATGCGTCGTATATTAACTTAGCTCCATATTTAGCCATTTTTGAAGATAGAAACGATTGGGAAACACCATATCAAGGTGCACAAGGAGAAATGGTTTTTAGACAAAAACTGAATAGTGGAATGTTGAAATTTTATGCCGCTTTTGATACTTCTAAATTTGAATTAACGCAAGAAGATATTAATATTGAAGACGGTTTAGATTTTAAGTTGAACAATAATAACTTCTATCTAAATACATCCTACAGAGGTGTTTTAAGTAATAACTGGAGCATTCAAACAGGTTTGAGTTATACTTATGCTAAAAACGATATTGGAATTATGACTAGTGATATTACCGACAATGAAAACTCGGCACACATAAAGTTGAAATTAAAAAAGCGATTTAATAGCAGATTCAAATTAAGTTTTGGAGTAGAACAGTTTATTACGGATTTTGATGAAAACTTTAAAGATGGAACTATTAATGAGGCCTATGGATTTAAAAATAATATCACAGCAGGTTTTGCTGAAGCAGACTTAATCTTTTCAAAAGATTTGGCGTTGAAAATTGGAGTGCGAGCAGATCATAGTTCTATATTTAATGAAACTAATGTAGCACCAAGAGCAGCATTGGCATATAAAACCTCGAAGAATGGGCAGTTTTCTTTAGCTTATGGCAATTTTTTTCAAAATCCAAATAGGGCAGTTTTAAAATTTGAAGAAGACTTAAAAGCACAGAAGACCTCACATTATATTTTTAACTATCAATATGTAAATGATGGCAAAATATTTAGAGCAGAGGCTTACAGAAAGGATTATGATAACTTGGTAAAGTTCGATGGGCAATTTGAGAGTTTTGACTCAAACTTTACATCTTCAGGAGATGGTTATGCACAAGGCTTAGATTTTTTCTGGAGAGATAATACAAGTATTAAAAACGTTGATTATTGGGTAAGCTATTCGTACTTGGATACACAGCGCGATTACAGAAATTTTGAAACCTCTGCACAACCAAATTTTGCTACCAATCATAATCTATCAGTAGTTGGTAAATATTGGATAGATAGTTGGAAAAGCCAAGTTGGATTGGCTTATGGATTTTCTTCAGGACGACCATATACAAATCCAAATACAGATAATTTCCTTTTAGAGCGTACCAAATCATTTAATAGTCTTAGTGTAAATTGGGCTTATTTATTAAGCTCACAAAAAATATTATACTTCTCAGTAAATAATGTTTTAGGATTTAAAAATATAAATGGCTATCAGTATGCAGATGCACCAGATGTAAATGGAAATTTTAGTAGACGTGCATTAACACCAGCAGCAGATCAGTTCTTTTTTGTAGGCTTCTTTTGGACCATTAGTGAAGATAAAACAGATAATCAGTTAGATGATTTGTAGATGAAATAATTAATATTTTTCAAAGATTAAAAGGTTGGTTTTCAGATAAACATGATTTATATCATGATTTTTAAGCCTTATGATGTTTAACTTTATTTCACAAAATTAAACGTCATGGAACTCAAGAAAAACGCACAAGCAAATGTAGGTAGAAACAGCAGTTTATATTTTGCTGTTGGCTTAAACGTAATGTTACTCTTTACCTATTTAGGACTCGAACATAAGACTTATGACAGAGAAACGATTTCGGCTGATATTTTAATGTTAGACGACCAGCTAGAGGAAGATATTCCTATTACAACCATAGATGTTCTACCTCCACCTCCTCCACCATCAAAACAAGTTGTTACAGAAGTGATAACTATTGTAGAAGATGTAGAAGATGTTGAGGAAACTGTTATTAAAAGTACAGAAATTGGGCAAGATGATATTATAGATGATCGTGAAGTAGGTATTGAAGACGTAGAAGTTGTGGAAGTAGAAGAAGATATAGAGGTGGCTTTTGCCGTAATTGAAAAAGTACCAATATTCCCTGGTTGTAAGGGTAATAATGCAGAACTAAAAGCTTGCTTTCAACAAAAAATGCAAGAACATTTACAGAAAAATTTCAGATACCCACAAGCTGCACAAGAATTATATATACAAGGTAAAGTATTTGTTTTCTTTAAAATTGATAAAAACGGAAATGCGACTAAAATAAAAAGTAGAGGACCAGATAAACTTTTAGAAACGGAAGCAGAACGTATTATTAGTCTATTGCCAAAAATGGAACCTGGAAGACAGCGTGATAGAGCTGTTAGTGTACCTTATAGTATTCCAATTAACTTTAAATTACAACAGTAGTAAACGGTAATATTTTTTTTAGACCTCTATTTTTAATACAATAAAATCTCTAAGAAGAGATTTTATTGTATTAAAAACACGGTTTTTTTTTAGTGTACCAATTACATAAATCATCTTCAAATTCAAAAGCTCCAGAATGTTGCATTCCTATCTTTTTTAAAATGGTGTTAGAAGCTATGTGATTTATATCTGCAGTCGCACCAATTTCCTTTAATTTTAAATCTTTAAAACCATAATCTAAAGACGCTAAAGCAGCTTCTGTTGCATAACCTTTTCCCCAAAATTGTTCTTTAAGTCGGTAACCCAAATCGTAATAGTTGAATTCTTTTCGGAGATTTTCTTCATATTTTAACCCAGACCAACCAATGAATTGATTTGTAGATTTTTCTATCATTGCTAAACGACCAACTCCATTGTTTTGGTATTGATTTAAAACATTTGCAATTATCGCTTCAGATTCTTCAATAGTTTTTACAGGTTTGTTTCCAAGAAATATATGGACTTTTGGGTTAGAGTCTAGCTCAAATAAATCTTGCGCGTCCTCTATTGTGATTGGTCTTAGAATTAGACGATTGGTCTCTATGTTTTTAAAATCCATATGTAATTAAATTATTTTGAACATTATGTTTTTACTTGTTTTTTAGCACAGTACTTTGTTGTGCTTTCGTTATTTTTTATAACTTAAGATTATTTTTTTTCTTCTTCAAGTAATCCAATAACTTCTGTCATTCCATTGCTTATTCTATTCATATAATTAATCCTTACAACTTTCATCTGTAAAGAATTATTTAACGTGGCAAACGTAGAAGGACGTGCAAGGATTTCTAAAAATTCTTTTTCAGTTAATCTAAATCTTTCAGGTATCATTTCATTAGGCGTAGATAAAATTTCGCTTAATCCTATTTCTTTTCTTAGTTCCCAGTCAGAACCATTATAATACATATCATTACTAATTTTACGGTGAATGGATCCACCAATGTCGGCGGACATTATCTCAGCGTAAAGTATTAGTACTTTCTTATTATTAATCATACTAAGCCTGCCTGAAGATTTTGAATCTTCATAAATTGGTAAATTGAGATCATAAGGAATACCATATGTTATAAAATCTCCAAGTTTTTTCAGTGAATCTATTTGAATTGTCAATTCTTTAGATCCAATATGTTTTAAATACAATTGACCGTCTGCAATTAGAGAATCACCAAGGGCAATAGCATCATTTATTATAACCCTCGATGATTGTAATTCTACAATTAAGTCTTCAATTAACTGCTGTTTAATTATCTCATTTTTCCTTGATTCATTCCAATTATTTAAACTCAGCGCAATTAAAATTCCAATAACGACCAAAACAACTTCTCCAATAGCATACTTTAAATACTTTCCAGCGTTATTTTTTTCCATAAGGTCGTAGCGTATTTTTCTAAAGAATTTTATCATTTGATAGCGGTTTCTGTAATGAAGCACAACGGTTTGTGTATGGTTAGTTGCGTGGTTAAGCGAGTAAGTTAGCAAATAAATCACAGATAGAATATTTCGCAGGAATGTTCGTAAGTCGGCAGTGTCCAAGCAATTAATTATATTTTGTTGTGCTTTCGTTATTTTTCGATTTTCAATTCTACTTCTATTAGTTTTTTTATTTCATCATACTCATTTTTCAAATTTATATGGCGGGTTTTTTGAGAGTTGGATTGATAAAAATAGTTATCTATTAAATTTTCAAATTGTTCGTTTTCAAGTAACGATTTATTATGTTGATTTTGAAACTTTGATGAACCTATATCGTATCCAGAATATAAATTATCCATTTTTCTGTAGTTGAAATTCTCATATAAAAAAGTTTGTAAAATTTCTGATATGTAGTCAGACATAGTTTTATTAAATTCTCCTACATATTCAATATTAGATGGCAAACCATATAGTTTGCTTTTTAAAATATCAGATTCTATTAATGATACTCTTCCAGTATTCAAACCCTCACTTAAAGTTCCTGTTATAAATTTCACATCTACTCCTCCAATTATAATATAAACTAAACTATCAAGTGATTTTAAATTTGTATCATTAGGTTGTTTGTTAATTAAATCAAGAATACTTTTAGAACTATTTATCATACTTTCCATTACCTCAATTTTATTAGTTGCTAAATCAATGTTTCCATTAACTTCTGCTAATAACCTTTGATTAAATTCAATTGATTGATTTCGCTCAATCTCACTATTATTCCAATTATTAATCTGCAAAGCGATTAAAATTCCAATAACAACAAGAAAAATCTCTCCTATTGCATATTTAAAATACTTTCCAGTTTTGTTTTTCATCAGCAAGTTTTGTCTAATTTTTCTAAAGAATTTTATCATTGGTTAGCGGTTTCTGATAATGAAGTACAACTCGTTATATGTGCATAAAATAGTAAATTAACACTAAAATTTACGGGATAACAACGGTTTTTTGTTGTTTTACTATTTTTAAAACTTATACTTCATTTCATGTTTATATTGATATTATAGGTGATTACATTAATATAATAATCTACTTCCATTTTATATTACAACCCATACTTGGTTTTTGGTTTGAGTTTATAGGTTTGTTATTAACTAATGCATTGATGGCAGACCTTATGTCTTTTCCTGTTACAGGTTTACCGTTTCCTGGCCTAGAATCGTCTAGTTGACCTGTGTAAACTAATTTTAATTCATCATCAAACAAAAAGAAATCTGGAGTGCAAGCTGCATCATAAGCTTTAGCTACGTTTTGGGTTTGATCGTACAAATAGGGGAAAATATAATTGTTATCAACGGCATTTTGTTTCATTAAATTTGGAGCATCTTGAGGATAGTTTTTAACATCATTGCTAGATATTGCAATACAATTAATTCCTTTTGAAACATAATCTTTTGCCAATTGCGATAATTGAGAATTTACATGAATCACAAAAGGGCAGTGATTACAGATAAACATTACTAAAGTTGCGGTTGTGCCTTTTAGTTCTGTTAGTGATTTTTTAGTGTTATCTATCGTATCTATAAGATTAAAATTAGGTGCTTTTGTGCCAAGAGGCAACATGTTTGATTCTGTGCGAGCCATTGTTTATTTCTATTTTATTAATTTAGTTCAAATTAAAAAAGTCCATTTTATTATAACTGTCACATTGAGTCCTTCGACTGCGCTCAAACTGACAATTTTGGTAGCTTTTTGGTATAACTACAATGAATATGCAAAAGATAATAACATTTGAAGACTTTGCAAAGGTAGATTTGCGTATTGGTACAATTATAGAAGTCAGTGATTTTCCTAATGCTCATCGTCCTGCTTATCAATTAACAATAGATTTTGGTGATTTAGGTTTTAAAAAATCGTCAGCGCAAATTACTACACAATACCAAAAAGAAGATTTGATCAATCGGCAAATAGTTGCTGTGATTAACTTTCCTAAAAAACAGATTGCTAATTTTATGAGCGAATGTTTAGTTGTTGGCGCTGTTAAAGATGATGATGTTTTTTTATTACATCCTGAGGGTAAGGTTAAGAATGGAGTAGTGGTTTTTTAGTTTTTTTATGGCAAAGAAAAAAAGACATAAAAAAACCGCTACAAGTGTAACGGTTTCAATTATAATTTTAGAGAAAGTAAGCGTTAAATATCATCAAAACTAATATCTGTAAAACTTTCTGTACTTTTAGTGTCTTCTGGTATTTTTGCCTCTTGAGCTACAAAATCATCTTCGCGTTTAAAGTCTTTTTGGTGACGTTCGCTAATGACTTCTTCACCTTTTTCATTGATGATATAATCTGTCATTTCGGCTAAAATCTCTCTGAACTCAGTAAAATCTTCTTTGTAAAGGTAAATTTTATGCTTTTTATAATGGAAAGAACCATCGTCATTAGTGAATTTTTTACTCTCTGTAATTGTTAAATAATAATCACCAGCCTTGGTAGATCTCACATCAAAGAAATAAGTTCTTCGTCCGGCACGTAATACTTTAGAATAAATTTCTTCTTTGTCCATCATTTCATAATCACTCATAACTCAATCTTTTTTTAATTTCAACCCAAAAATCTAAAAAAAAAGTAACCTAAGCAACAAATACTTACTTTTCTTTTTCGGAGAGTTGTTTTGTGTATAATTCTTTATAGTAACCATTAGTGTTAATTAGATTTTTGTGCGTGCCAAATTCAATGACTTTACCATCTTCTAGTACAATAATTTTATCTGCATTTTTTGCTGAAGATACACGATGGCTCACAATAATCGTAGTTTTGTCTTTAGTAAGGATCTCTAGATTTTTAAGGATTTTTTCTTCGGTTTCTGTATCTACGGCAGATAAACAATCATCAAATAACAAAATATCTGGCTTTTTAATAATAGCTCTGGCAATAGACACACGCTGTTTTTGTCCGCCAGAAAGTGTAATGCCACGTTCGCCTAAAATAGTATCATAGCCTTTAGTGAAATTAATGATATTTTTATGAACCTTTGCATTTTTTGCAGCTTCAATTACGTCATCTTCAGTAGCATCTTCTTTTCCGAATTTGATGTTATTTTTTATCGTATCAGAAAACAAAAAGGCATCTTGTGGTACATAACCAATACTTTCTCTAAGACTGAAAAGATTGAGACCCGAAATTACCGTATTATCAATTAATATAGAACCTTTATCAATATCATAAAGTCTGCCTATTAAATCTAAAATAGTAGATTTCCCTGAACCTGTTTTTCCTAAAATAGCCAAGGTTTCTCCAGATTTTAAGTTGAAACTCACATCTTTTAAGGCTTCAATATTAGTATCAGGATACACAAAAGACACATTTTTAAATTCAATATCACCTTTAATAGGAGTAAAGGAATTTGCTGTGTTTTTTATGTCTGGCTCAGTATCTAAAAATTCATTGATACGTTCTTGTGATGCTTCGGCTTGTTGTATTAATGAGGTTACCCAACCAACGGTTGCTACAGGCCAAGTTAACATATTTACATAAATGATGAACTCTGCTATGGTTCCTATGTTTTCAATTTTGCCATTCATATACTGCATTCCGCCAACGTAAATAACTATGAGATTACTAATGCCAATTAACAAAATCATTAAAGGGAAAAACAAAGCTTGTACTTTGGTTAGGTTAATTTGTTTCTGACGGTTTTCTGCTGAAATATTTTCGAACTCTACATTAGTTCTAGGTTCAATACCATAAGATTTTATAACTGAAATTCCACTAAACGTTTCTTGCGAATAGGTAGAAAGTGTAGAAAGTGATTGTTGCACAATAGTGCTTCGTTTATTAATTAAACGACTTAATTTATAAATCGCAACTGATAGAAAAGGTAATGGCAATAATGTATATAAGGTTAGTGATGGAGATCTATCTATCATGTAAATTAAGGCGACAGCGAACAATGTAATTGTATTCATAGTGTACATTATCGCAGGACCAACGTACATTCTTACTTTACCAACATCTTCACTAATACGATTCATAAGATCGCCAGTTCTGTTAGATTTATAGAAATTTAAAGACAGCACTTGGTAATGTTTATATATTTCGTTTTTAAGATCAAATTCTATATAACGCGAAACATTTATAATGGTTTGACGCATTAAAAACGTGAATATTCCAGCAATAACAGCTGCTCCAATTATGTATAGGATATTTGTGAGTAAATCTGTTTTAAAAACCTCAAAAGATATTTTTCCATCCAATTTGTCTGAGATAACATTGATTGATGCACCAACTAATCTTGGTGTAAAGAGCATAAATATCTTTCCAATTATGGTGATAATAATCCCAACGATTAAGCGATATCTATATTTGTAAAAGTATTTATTGAGATGTTTTAGTGCTTTCATTCTAAAATTAAGTAACCCAAAAGTATTATGATAATCGTATTTTATAGTTAATATTTTGCTAATCCTCTAATTATAAATTATTTTTGCGTGCTGTTTTAGAATAATCTCATTTAAACTCTTTAAACACCCTAAACTTTAACTTACATGACCTCAGAAATTATATCTATAAAAGAATTAAAAAAACTAGATCCTGTTTTTGGACAACATTCATTTGACGATCATGAACAAATTGTTTTTTGCAACGACAAAGATACTGGTTTAAAAGCTATAATCGGAATTCATAATACAGTTTTAGGACCAGCTTTGGGTGGTACCAGAATGTGGAATTATGCAAATGAATGGGAAGCACTTAACGATGTATTGCGTTTATCTCGCGGAATGACGTTTAAATCTGCCATCACTGGTTTAAATCTTGGTGGAGGCAAAGCCGTAATTATTGGTGATGCTAAAACGCAAAAAACACCAGAATTAATGAGACGTTTTGGTGAATTTGTACATTCTTTAAGTGGACGTTACATCACAGCAGAAGACGTTGGAATGAAAACCGAGGATATGGATTTAGTAAGAGAGGTGACTCCTTATGTAACTGGTATATCTGAAAGTAAAGGAGGAGCAGGAAATCCATCTCCAATTACTGCCTATGGTGTTTTTATGGGAATGAAAGCTGCAGCGAAATTCCAATTTGGCTCCGAAATCCTAGAAGATAAAAATGTGTTTGTTCAAGGGATTGGAAACGTTGGAGAAGCACTGGTAGAACATCTTGCAAATGAAGGAGCTAATGTTACTATTGCAGATATTAGTGAAGATCGTTTAGAAGAAGTGCGTACTAAATATGGTGTAACTATTTATAATGGTAGCGATATTTATAGTGAAGCAATGGATATTTATGCACCTTGTGCTTTAGGAGCAACTATTAACAATGATACAATATATAAATTACAAGCTAAGGTTGTTGCAGGTGCAGCAAACAACCAGTTAGCTGAAGAAATTAAGCATGGTGAAATTTTACGAGAACGAGGTATTGTTTACGCACCAGATTTTTTAATTAATGCAGGCGGAATTATTAATGTATATGCTGAATTAGAAAATTACGACAGACAAGAAATAATGCGTAAAACAGAAAACATCTATAATACAACGCTCGAGATTTTAGACAATGCTAAATCGAATAATTTAACTACGCATACAGCAGCATTAAATATTGCTAGAGAACGTATTGAAACCCGTAAAAGAGAAAATTCTAAATAGACCTAATTTAATTCTGATATAAAAATTAAATAATAGTATTTTTGCAGTGGCTTTCTGAAAAAATATAAATTGCTGTAAGTTTGAGCGCAGTCGAAAGATTCAATATGACAATTTCAATCAAAAAGATACTTTTTCAGACAGTTCAATTTAACAATCTATTAAATAAAGCCAGTTCTTACACATGCTAAACCGAAGACACATCAGAATTAAAGTAATGCAATCCATGTATGCTTTTAAAGGTACCGAAAGTGATGATTTAATAAAAGAACAAAAGTTTCTGCTTCACAGTTTAGATAGTATGTACGATTTATACTTATCGCTTTTAGCTTTGCTTACAGAACTGCACAAAAAGAGCAAGGATCATAACGCAAAACTTCAAAAGAAATTAGTGAAATCTGATGCTGATAAAAACCCTAATTTTAAATTTCAAGAAAATCAATTATTGCATCTTATTAGTAGTAATACGATGTTGCAAGATGCCATTTCAAATAAAAAGTTGAATTATTGGGATTTAGATTTTGAATATGTAGATATTATTTTTAAAGCCATTCTAAAAAGTGATATTTACGAAAATTATACAGAAGAAGTAGAAACTAGCTTTAAGAAAGACAAGCAATTTGTTTTAGATGTTTTTACTGAAATTATTGCGCCAAACGATAAACTTTACGATTACTTTGAAGATAAAAAACTAACTTGGGTAGATGACTTACCAGTTGTAAATACTGCGATTTTAAAAGTATTACGAAAGTTAAAACTAACCTCTGCTGAAACTGCTTTATTACCAGATTTATATAAAGATGATGATGATTTGGAGTTTGCCAAAGCGTTATTTAAAAAAACCTTTCTCAATAGTTCTAAGTTTGCTGAAGAAATTGGAGCGAAAACAACCAATTGGGATTCTGATCGTCTAGCGAGTTTAGATGGCGTATTGTTAAAAATGGCAATTTGCGAATTTCAGAAATTTCCATCCATTCCATTTAAAGTAACCATTAACGAGTATTTAGAAATCGCAAAGGAATATTCTACACCAAAAAGTAGTTTGTTTATTAATGGTATTTTAGATAAAATTGTAAAGGAATATCAATCTGAAAAGATACATCTTAAAGCTGGAAGAGGATTGATGTAGTTTCAATATGTTGATTATCAATGTTTAATAATTAAAACACGAGGGCTTTAATATAATTTTATAGTTCGAAGTAATCGTGTTACACTTGTCATTTTATCGATAATACATATATTTTAGTTGAATTGCAGTTGATTTGAAAGTAAATTCTTATAAAAACCTGTTAACAAAGGACTAAAAGTTTTAATTCATTAAAATAATCATTAACTTTGCGATCTGAAAATAAATTTTTAACAAAAAAATTAAAGTAATGAAAAAAGTAATTTTAGGACTTAGTGCATTATGCATGGTAGCATTTACATCTTGTAAAGAAGATGCTGCTAGTAAAATTAAATCTGAAAATATTGCAGTTGCTGCAGAAAGAGATGCAAATACAGGTGATTTTCCGGTAATATCTTTTGATAAAGCAGAGCACGATTTCGGAACTATTGAAAACGGTACTCCTGTAGAAACAGTATTTAAATATACGAATTCTGGTAATTCTATGTTGGTGGTTAGTAATATTAAGAGTACTTGTGGATGTACTGTACCATCTAACTGGACAAAAGAAGTTGCACCAGGAGAAACAGGTGAGTTTGCAGTAAAGTTTAATGGTAAAGGAAACGGAAATAAGGTAACTAAATCTATTACAATGACAACCAATACAGAAAATGGTAAGGAAGTTGTTAAGATTTCTGCTTTTGTAGAGAAGGATCCAAATGCACCAGCTAAAGCGGTTAAACCTGCAGGTAAGGCAACTATCAATCCTTTGTCTACAGCAAATACTGCTGCATCAGCTGCTCCAAAAAAATCTTCAACACAACCTGGTCACGAAGGTCATAACCACGATTAATTATAATTACTGAATGGACGCAATAGGATCATTTTTACCGTTTATCGCTATTTTTGCTGTGATGTATTTCTTTATGATTGCACCACAAATGAAACGTACAAAACAAGAAAAAAAGTTTGCCAGCGAGTTAAAGCGTGGCGATCGTGTTATTACAAAAAGTGGAATGCATGGTAAAGTTGTAGAACTTAATGATAAAGATAACAGTTGTGTTATTGAAACATTAGCAGGAAAAATTAAATTTGACCGTTCGGCAATTTCTATGGAAATGAGTGCAAAATTAAATGCTCCAGCCGTTGTAAAATAAGTTGTAATACAATTATAAAATTTAAAGACTGTTCATTTATTTGAACGGTCTTTTTTTGTTTTCAATTGTCTCCTTGAGGGGACTTTAGAGGTGTTTTTAAATCATTAAATACTATCTAACTGCATAAAAAAAACCTCAAAACGAGAATAGCTTTTCTATCAAATGTATTGATACTTATAAGAAGCTAGACAATTCTTCTTATAGGAATTAAAGTCGTTCCCAACTAACCGAAGTTAGGTTTAATTGAAGCTATTCTGTTTTGAGGCTTATATGAGTTATAGGTTAACACGCTTACCTTTAGGAAACTTCACCGAATAGGAATGTTTTACATTTTCAGACTTACCCGATTTTAAATTAATTACCCATTTTAGAATGCCTTTGTCTTCATCATAACTCGAGCTTCCTGTTTCAATATCATCTATTTTAATGGCTTTGTTTTGGCTTTTTGGAATGCGATCTAAAACAGTTAGCTTAATCTCTGCTTGTTTATTATTCTTAATTTCAATTTCAAAAGCTTTTTTAATCACTTTATTACTGCCAATTAATGTGGTCTTTTTAAAATCGTTAAGTTGTGTGCGTTTTACAACGATATTAGGATCTACACCAAGAGAAACCGTTAAGCTATCTGTTGTAGCACTTGGGTTAATATTAGTCTTCCCAGAATAACTACCTTCAAAATAAACATTGGCTTCTGCTGGTAATAAGTTGTATTGTTCCCAATTTCCAATTTTAGCAGTTAAGAATACGTTTTCATTTATAACAGGTGCTGTAAAATAATTATAAGTTGCAGGAACACTGAATTTATCTATTTCTATAACTGAGATATCTCCATCTGAGGGAATACTGTGTTTCTTATCAATTTTGAAGCTTGTGTTTGTGATGCCTGTTTCAACAATGTTGCCATTTGCTGTGTAATTTGCCGGTTCAATATAAGGTTCTTCATCAAAATCTTCATCCATCATTCCTTGTATTCTTTCTGCCTTTAATGAAGATGAAGTCACTTTTTTTACTGAATAACCAGTAATTATAACTTCATCTAAACTTTGTAAATCTTCATCCATGGCAACATTCATAATACTAGAATGTATTGGTAATTCTTCTGTTTTCATGCCAAGATAAGAATAGATCAAAGCGTTTCCAGAAGTTGTTTTTAAAGAATATCTACCATCAAAATCGGTTTGCACTTTGTTACTTGTTCCTTTTTCAATAACGTTTAATCCAGGTAATGGTAAACCATCATTAGAAGTTGTAACAACACCAGAAACTGTCTTTATCAATGGATTGTACTTATAATTATAACTCCGCGTTGCACGTTGCGATTGGTAATTACTATAAGCACTTATAAAGTTTAAATATTTAGGATTTACAATTGGTTTTTCGTTATTAGTGTTTGGATCGCTTGTAGAAAGCACCAAATTAACATCTGCCCAATCACAACCAGAATTTTGAAACACGTGCGCTTTATATTCTAAATTTATAGGACTGTTTATTTTGTCGGCTTTTAAATCATAAATAGGAAACCAACCTGCATTTTTAATATTGTATTTAATTTTTAAATCTAATGAAGTAGCAACATCAGAGTTTAATTTTAGTTTTATCTCGCCAGATTGTGTTTTTTCTTCAACGTTTAATTCAGCTAATTGTTTTTTGATATTTGTTTGTGCTTCTTGATGTTTTTTAATTTCAGAATTAGAGAAGTTTGTTGCTATTTTTAACTCTGTGATTCGTGTTCTGTAATATGTTGCGAAAGTTTTTAGCTTTTCTAAACTTACAACTTCGGTTTCGTTACCTAATCGTTTATTGCTTTGTATTAAGCTTAGCTCTTCGTTATAACCAGAAATTAAATCATATTGATATTGAATTTTAGCATCCAGAGCTTTCAATTGGTTTTGTAATGTTGAAATAGAATCACTTTGTTTCTTTTTGGACAAATAATTAATGCCATAATTAATAGATAGAATAGAAGCATCTTTTAAACCCGAAATTTGAATGCTGCTTTCTTCAATATATGGAGATAAGTTGTTAAGGGTAATTTCAGATTTCCCAGAATTGAGCTTTAAAGAAGATTCACGATTAATTTCCGCACCATCTAAATAGACAGTAACAGTATTAATTTTACTAGGTTGCTGAAATGCATTAACGAAATTAGCACTTAGAATAGCAAGTAATAATTGAGTGATTTTGAAGAGTTTTAGTAGAGTTTTCATAATAGTTGGTATTTATTTACAACCAAAACTATGGTAACGATTACCCTTTTATTAGTATAAATGAGTGAAGTAGAACGTATGGCTAGTGAAAACCATTTATCAATTAGTGTCTGTTTAGGACTAGGTACTATGAGTAAGATATATACTGTTAAAGCGTAATTGATAGGTATTATTTACATTTTTAACATATAAATCAATTATATGAGCTCTTATAACGAGTTTTTTAGAGAAAACGTAAATAGACATATATATTTACAGTATCAAACAAATGTGCGATTAACCAATTCATTATTTTCCCTCATTATAAAAGAATTGAAATTAAATTTTTTGTTTAAATCAAATTAGTTTTAAGTAAGTTGACCTTTCAGATTTTAAAAATTTGAAAGGTTTTTTGTTTAGAATAGCATAATATTAATAAGAATTTAAGGTTATACCTTTTAAATATTATTAATTTTGAATTTGCTAAGAATCTTAACTTTGGAATAATTTTAGCATTAAAGTAATTCATGAAACACATTACCTACATAGCATTACTATTTTCATTTGTACTAAGTGCACAAGAGGATCCTGTAAAACAAGATTCTACTGAAGTGCATTATATGTATATTGAAGGAGATTCTATTCCTGTTACTTCAGTAGAGTTAAATGAAGTCTTGGTATTGCCTAACTTAAGTTTTGAAGATAGAGCTGCACGAATTCGCTATATCATTTTAAGACGAAAAACTTTAAAGGTTTACCCTTATGCTAAGCTGGCAGCAGAGCGATTAGAAGACTTACAAAAAAGATTAGATCAATTAGAACGTAAGCGTGATAAAAAACGTTATGCAAAAATTATTCAAGCTTACATTGAAGAGGAATTCTCAGCAGAATTGAAGAAGCTTACAAAAACCGAAGGTCAGATTTTGGTAAAATTGATTCATAGACAGACAGGAAAAACAACTTTTGATCTCATAAAGGAACTACGAAATGGTTGGCGCGCCTTTTGGTTCAATAGCACAGCGAGTTTGTTCGATATTTCTTTAAAAAAAGAGTTTATTCCAATTGAAGAAGAAGAAGATTATTTAATTGAAGATATTTTGCAGCGTGCATTTCAAAATGAACGCTTAAAACGACAAGAACCAGCTTTTGAAATTGATTTTTACAACTGTGTAAATAAATGGTCAAAATCAAAAAGCACAACGACTTCTATGTCTAAAAGTTAAATGCGAATTCAAACAAAACGAGAAGAACAACTTAATGCATGGACACATGGCATTGGTGCTGCTTTAGGAATTGCTGCGTTAGTTTTATTGATTGTCTATATAGATAATACGAAACCTTGGCATTTGTTTAGTGTTATTGTTTATGGTATTTCCATTATTATTCTGTTTTTGGCTTCTGCATTTTATCATGCTGTAAAAGGAGAGAAGTGGAAACACTACTTGAGAATTGTAGATCACGTTAGTATTTATTTGCTTATTGCAGGAACCTATACTCCTGTATTATTAATTGCACTTGCAGATAGTTTAGGTTGGACATTATTTTGGATCGTTTGGGGAATTGCAGGTTTTGGTGTTGTACTAAAACTCTTTTTTACAGGACGATTTGAGATATTTTCAACCCTTTTATATTTAGTTATGGGTTGGCTAATTGTGTTTGACTTTTCTAATCTATCAGATGCTCTTGGCTCTAATGGTATATTATGGCTATTTGCTGGCGGCTTATCTTATACCGTTGGCATTGTTTTTTATGCGCTACAAAAGGTTCATTATTTCCATGTCGTTTGGCATTTGTTTGTTTTAGGTGGAGCAATTGGTCACTTTTTTATGATTTATTTGTATGTGATTTAAATTTTAGATATGTCCTAATAGTTATCGGGATCACCAATCTGTTTTTATTAATTTTCTCATTAAGGAACGACAAGCCATTCTCTAAAAAGAATTTCATTCTTTTGTTTAAAACTATGAACTTCCAGTACATAGTGGTTTATTTGATAACTTTCTGATAGTTGTGAATTAACTAATATAATTCCAAATATTTCGGTACTTACTCATTTGCCTGTATGTGTTTAATATAACGTTGTGTTCTGGTAAGACTAAGCTTGGGTCTGTTTTTAATATGGCTTTAGCATAATAACGTGCTTGTTCTAAAATGTCTTTATCTTTTATAATATCTGCAATACGCAAATTTAAAACACCACTTTGCTGCGTTCCCATAATATCGCCAGGTCCACGGAGTTTTAAATCTACTTCAGCAATTTCAAAACCATCACTAGAGCGAACCATAGTTTCTAGTCTGGTTTTACTATTCAGACTCATTTTATAGCTCGTCATTAATATGCAATAACTCTGTTCCGCGCCACGACCAACACGTCCACGTAATTGGTGTAACTGAGATAAACCGAAACGTTCAGCACTTTCAATTATCATTACAGAAGCATTTGGCACATTAACACCAACTTCAATAACCGTTGTAGCAACCATAATATTGGTTTCACCTTTTACAAAACGTTGCATTTCGTACTCTTTGTCTGCAGGTTTCATTTTACCATGAACAATAGAAATTTGATAATCTGGCATCGGAAATTCTCGCGAGACACTTTCATAACCATCCATTAAATCTTTATAATCCATTTTTTCGCTTTCTTGAATCAATGGATAGACAATATAAATTTGTCGCCCTAAAGCAATTTCATCTTTCATGAATTTGAAAACTTTAAGCCGATTTTTATCAAAACGATGGACTGTTTTTATAGGTTTTCTACCTGCTGGTAATTCGTTAATTACAGAGATATCTAAATCACCATAAACAGACATAGCTAAAGTTCTAGGAATTGGAGTAGCAGTCATTACCAAAACGTTTGGAGGTAACTCGTTTTTATGCCATAATTTTGAGCGTTGTGCGACTCCAAATCTATGTTGCTCATCAATAATTGCAAGCCCTAAATTCTTGAATTTTACCTTATCTTCAAGCAATGCATGTGTACCAACTAAAATCTGTAAATTGCCGTTTTCAAGATTTTTATGAATTATTTTTCTTTCTGAAGTCTTAGTTGAGCCAGTTAGCAGTGAAATATTGATATTTAATGGCTTACATAGTTCATTTAATCCTTGGTAGTGTTGTACTGACAAAATAGCAGTTGGAGCCATTAAGCAGCATTGAAAACCATTGTCAAGCCCCATTAATATTGACATAAAGGCAACTATCGTTTTTCCAGAACCTACATCTCCTTGCAAAAGCCTATTCATCTGTGCATTGCTACCTAAATCTTGTCTGATTTCTTTTAAAACACGTTTCTGAGCATTAGTTAATTCAAAGGGTAAATGGTCTTTGTAAAAGGTGTTGAAATAGTCTCCTACTTTATCAAAAGTGAAGCCTTTTATTTTCGATTTATGAATGAGGTTTTTAATAATTAATTGCAACTGAATGTAAAATAATTCTTCAAATTTTAATCGGTATTGGGCTCTCGCTAATAGCTCTGGAGTTTTCGGAAAATGGATATTAAAAATTGCTTCAGGTTTTGAAATTAATTTCAATTCCTCCATAACGGAATCTGGTAATGTTTCTACAAACCTCCCGTTGGTTTCCAAAAACAATTGTTGCATAATTTTGGTTACCACTTTGTTTGTAACACCTTTATTTGACAATTTTTCAGTGGAAGAGTAAATGGCTTGCATTGCAGAGCGCAAATTAATCTCGTGTTCAGATTGTAATTCAATTTCAGGATGTGGTATGCTGTATTTGCTGCTAAACCAATTCGCTTTGCCAAAAATTACATACGTTTGACCCGTTTTAAGACTTTCGCGTATCCATTTCTGGCCACGAAACCAAACGAGTTCAATCATTCCAGTATCATCTTTGAAGTCTGCGACTAGACGCTTACCTCGTTTTTGAGCTACTTCTCTAAAACCAGTAATGATACCAGTAATTTGAACTTCAGCGTTATTACGCTGAAGTTCATTGATTTTGTAATATTTGGTACGATCAATGTAACGATTTGGAAATAAATTGAGCAGATCTTGATAAGTCTGAATACCCAATTCTGAGCGCAATAAATCTGCTCGGTTTGGACCAACGCCTTTGAGATAATCAATGGGAGTTTGTAAATTCACGCTCATAATTGCGAATTTACCCATTTCCTTTGAAATCGAAGATTCATGAATTCATTACTTTTGTAAGCTGAAGTAATAAGTGCAACATTAATATTTAGAACTATAGGTTTTTGTTCTAGTAGTTTTGAGGTCGCTATTTATATTGGTGTTGCATGAAAAATTATAAATAATTACCTTATTGAAAATCTAATATCTCATCTTGTGCATTGCTCTTGATTAAAAGTTAAAAAGTTCTTAACTATGTTTACGTACGCTAAACATGATAATGTCAGGTTATATTTATTTGGAATAATTATTGCTTTAAGTATAGCAAGTAATACTTAAAAAAAGATTTCCGATAACTCGGAAAAGAAATTAGAAATTTCATGAAAAAATACCAAATACTATTATTAAGCCTACTGTTTGATGCTTTAGGTTATGTGTCCTTAGTTTTTCCTCCATTCGATTTTGTTTGGGCACCATTATCAGCTTACTTAATGACCAAGCTTTACAAAGGAAGAGAGGGTAAAATTGCCGCAGTTATATCTTTTGTAGAAGAAGCATTACCATTTTTAGATGTTATCCCAACATTTACTTTAATGTGGCTTTATACTTTTGTTTTTAAAACAAAAAAAGTCAATACAAAAGTATAATTTTTTAGAGTAATTTTCTAATCGCTATAAAAACAAAAATCATTGTAGAATAACTTATAAAGAACAGAATGATATACTCTTTTAATCCTGTAACTAGCATAATAGCAATGAGTAACAACTGAAATCCTAAGCCAAAAGTTGAAACAGCTGTCATTAGCCATTTTGGTAATATTTTTCCTTTAGAAGCATTTTGGTCTAGAAAGTAAATGACTTTATCAAAGCTGCCATAAAACAGCTTGTAGAGACTAAATAAAATATTTACATTCTTTTGTTTTTCTCCTTTCATAGCAATTGGAGTGGAATTCTCAAACACACGGCTTGTTGTATCTCCATCAAATCGATTTCTTAAAATTACATAATAATAGTTGTATAAAGTGCCTTGTAATTGTATGCCCAAAAAGGCTAAAATAGAATACCAAATATTTACATCTGTTATATACCAAAGCGAAAGAAATATGATAGCATTTAATATAATATCTGCAACAGAGTCTAAATACCTACCAGTATAGGAAGGTGTTTTTTTTATGCGAGCCAATTCACCATCTGCAGCGTCTAAAATAGATTTAAAAATAAGAAAGAAAGCGGCAGACCAGTAATAATTGTAAATAATACAAACAACAGCTATTAAACCAGAAATTATAAACCCAATAGTAACATCTATTGGTGTAAATTTGGTATCTTTTAATGCCGTAGAAATAACTCTAGCTATTGGTCTGCCGTAATCTGAGAGGTCAATAAATTTGTGTGCTTTGGGTAATTTAGACATTTAATTTGTCAAAGTAAAAGATGCTGAGGAATATACCTTAATACTCAAAATTCGTTTTATTCTTTGTTATAGAATTGCCTGCAGAGTTTATAGTAATCTAAATCTTTACAACTTAATGAGTATAATCAATTTCTGCCAGTACATTTTAGCAATTTTGAAGTTACGAAGATACACTAATATTTAGGGATTGTATTTTTTATAAATTATCACTAGCATCCGAAAGTCGTTATTTTAAAAAGCCCTCAGAATCTCTTATTTTAGGGTTCTACAAAAAACTTTTCAAATATGGGACTCTTCAGGCGAAACAAAAATACCAATAAACCAATAATT
>Ga0209633_10000655_pt1 | contig 39233 bp, 41 predicted proteins | sample Cruoilmetagenom1_FD_187290 | JGI IMG/M metagenome (GOLD analysis project Ga0209633, IMG submission 187290) | Oil polluted marine microbial communities from Coal Oil Point, Santa Barbara, California, USA - Sample 1 (SPAdes) (version 2) | ecosystem: Environmental > Aquatic > Marine > Oil seeps ...
CAAAATGGTGCTTATGATTTTGAAAATAGGCTAAATGTATATAACGTAAATGGTATTAAAACTAGTGAACAAACAATTAATAGATTAACTAAAGTTACGCAACTTTATGTTTTAACTTCGTCTAGTACCGCTTCTGCAAGTGAAATGATCATTAACGGATTAAAGGCTTTTATTCCTGTTAAAGTTATTGGGACTACAACCTATGGAAAAAATGTAGGGTCTATTACTTTATATGATTCTCCATCGTCTGATTATACAAATGTTGCATCTGCCAACTCCAACCATAAAAACGCAATGCAACCTATTGTTTTTCAAATTTTTAATAAATTAGGCCAAAGTGATTATACCCAAGGTTTTAGTCCAGATATTGAAATTAAAGAATGGATTTTTTGGAACAATATTTTACCATTTGGTGATGAGAATGAAGTAATTTTAAAAGGAGCACTTGATGATATACGAGGTGTTGCCTCAAAAAGTATGAGTACTGCCATATATGATAATATGAAAGTATTTGATGTGTCTCAACTTGAACATAAATTTGAAAAAGAGATGTATATTGATCATGAATTTTTTAATAATTAGTAATTCTTATAATAATTGATTGTTTAGTTCAAAATTAGAGTGAAATAGCCTGTTAATAGTACAGGCTTTTTTATTTTAATATATTTGTAATATATACTATTTTAAGCTTAAATGAGAATAGATAAATATTTATGGACCATCCGTTATTTTAAAACGCGTAATCAGGCTTCAGAGGCTTGCAAAAAGGGTCAGGTAAAGATTAATACTTCAAACGTAAAACCTTCAAAAGAAATTTTTATTGGTGAAAAAATAGTCTTTCGAAAAAATCAGATCAATTATGAATTAGAGGTATTGGATGTGCCCCCAAATAGAGTTGGTGCCAAGCTGGTAGATTTGTATCGGAAAGATATAACACCAAAGGAAGCCTTTGAAAATCAAGAATTATTAAAAGCTTCTAAAGACTATTATCGAAAAAAGGGAACGGGTAGGCCTACTAAAAAAGATAGAAGAGATATAGAAGATTACGCAGATGGAAATGAATGATTTAAACGCTTCTTTTTGGGAAGATAAATACTTAAACAATGCTACCGGATGGGATATCGGGCATATCTCTACCCCTATTAAGGCTTATTTTGAACAAGTAGAAAATAAGAACTTATCAATATTAATTCCTGGCTGTGGTAACGGATATGAAGCTGAATTTTTGCATAAAGCAGGATTTAATAATGTTCATATTTTAGATATAGCTGAACGACCACTGACTAATTTTAACAATAGAGTTTCAGATTTTCCAAAAGATCAATTGATACATGGTAATTTTTTTGATCATAAAGGTACTTATGATCTAATAATAGAGCAAACTTTTTTTTGCGCTTTAAATCCATTATTAAGAGGTGATTATATAAAGAAAGTAAACCAGTTATTATCAAAAAAGGGTAAATTGGTCGGCTTATTATTTGATTTTTCATTAACAGATCAGGGCCCACCTTTTGGTGGTAGTTTAGAAGAATATATTAGATCTTTCTCATATTTATTTGACATTAAAATTTTAGAAAAATCGTATAACTCTATTGATAGTAGAAAGGACAGAGAACTATTTATTATATTTGAAAAGAAAAATACTTAATCATTAGAAAAGATCCCAAATGGAACGTTCAGTTATACTTAATAATACAGAAATTCAACATAAGCTAAGGCGTATTGCCTTTCAAATTTATGAGAACAATACTGCTTATAATGAAATTGTAATTGCGGGAATTACTATGAATGGATATGTTCTAGCAAAAAAACTGAAAGTATTACTCGAAGAAATTTCTTCAATTAAAGTGATTATCTGTGAGGTGATAATTAACAAAAAAGATCCGTTAAGTATTATTAAAACATCTATACCCGAAGGTATTTATAAAAATAAATCATTGGTGTTGGTAGATGATGTTTTAAATTCGGGCACAACTTTAATGTATGCGGTAAAGCACTTTTTAAATGTGCCGTTAAAACAATTTAATACAGCAGTTCTTGTGAACAGAAATCATAAAAAATATCCTGTTAAGGCTGATTTTAAAGGAATTTCTTTATCTACTTCTTTACAGGAACACATTACAGTGGAAGTAGCTGGCAATAAAGTTATTGCATATTTAAATTGATTTCTTCAACAATTTCTTTTTTGGTTTTATTATCGACCATTATTGTAAAAGATGCTCTTTCATAATATATAGTGCGTTCAAATAAGTGCTTGGCTATGAATTCTTTTAGATCTTTATTTTCGATGGCAGCAACTAATGGCCTCTTTCGCTTATTTTTTTCTTTAGATAATTTATCATAAATAGTTTGAATAGAAGATTTTAGATAAATGCTTTTAGCATTATTGTTTATGATATTTATATTGTTCCCGTAACATGGGGTCCCTCCTCCAACAGCCAAAATAAAATTATCTTTAATCTGTAATAATTGATTTAAATACGCAGTCTCTTTCTTTCTAAAATATATTTCACCCTTGGTTCTAAAAATATCAGAAATACTCAGATTTTCCTTATTAGCGATATATTCATCGAGGTCAATAAAGGGTAAATTGAGTTTTTTGGCCAATTTTTTGCCTATAGATGACTTACCACTAGCCATATATCCTATCATTACTATTGCCATAAAAAATTGATTGTTAACGCACTATAAATTTTGGCAAATATCGATGAAATTTTTTTAATAAATAAGTTGGTTAATAAATATTTGATAGTATATTTGCATCCGAAATTTGATTGACCTGGTAGCTCAGTTGGTAGAGCATCTCCCTTTTAAGGAGAGGGTCCTGGGTTCGAGCCCCAGCCAGGTCACATTTTTAGAAAAAGTTATCCGCATTGCGAGATAACTTTTTTAGCTTTACATAAAATTCTAATGCGCACGTGGCGGAATTGGTAGACGCGCTAGCTTGAGGGGCTAGTATCTGTTAAGATGTGGAAGTTCGAATCTTCTCGTGCGCACATTTTTAATAATTCTGATCTTTAAATTACTTTATCTTATTTAGAATTTTGGTTTTGTTATTTAGGGCTTATTATAATTTGGTATCCTTTTTGTAATAAATTAACAAAAATTCATTGAATAATTAGTATCATTGCCACATGCAAAGAATAGTTTATACTTTAGTAACGTTGATGTTCATAAACCTTGCTTTTACTCAAGAAAGGAAGGCAGAACTTAATGCACAAGATTCAATCTCAAAATTAAAAGGTCGCATCATAAATGTAACTGATAAGAAACCATTACAAAGTGCTCACGTTCTTAATTTAAACTCAGTAGAAGGTACAATTACTAATAGTGATGGAGCCTTTATTATTTTTGCACAACCAAATGATACTATTTTTATTTCTTATATTGGTTATCAATCCATAAAATTAAAAGTAACAAAAGATTTATTGAAAGGAAATGAATTAGAAATAGCTATTCATGAAAAAACGGTAAATATAAATGAGGTTACTGTAAAAGCTCATAATTTAATTGGTGTACTAGAAATAGATGCCAAAAATGTTCCGAAAGACCAGTTTTCAAGAATTCATATTGATGGATTACCTCAGGCATATGAAGTTGGGAGGCCGCAATCTAGAGATTATACTTCGTTGGCAGGAGTCTTTTTCAACCCACTCGATTTTTGGTATCAAAAATTTGGTAAAAAACCTAAAGAATTAAAAAAGTTACGAAAGTTAAAAGAAGAGGATCGCCTAAGAGATATCATGGAGGAGAAATTTAGTAGGGAAATATTGATGGATTATATGGATATGAGTCGAAAGGAACTAAATGACCTTTTAAAAGAATGTAACTACTCCGATAATTTTATTAGAAAAGCAAGTGATCTACAGGTAATTGAAGCTGTGCTAGAATGTTACGAAAATTATAGAGCTATTAAAAAAGGAAAAGTCTCTAAGGATAAAATAAGAATAGAAAATCAGGATAAGAATTAAAAAAAAAGCCAGTTAATTAACTGGCTTTTTTTTTGCACATAGATTTGTAATTAATTATTTCCTAAGATCAATGGCATTCCATCTTTTCCTCCAACAATTACCACTTTTGAATTTGGTGATTTAGCTAATTCTAAAGTAGCCTCAATACCTTTGTCTTGTAGAATTTTATCAGTTAAAGATGCACTTAAAATTCTATTAGCATCTGCCTTACCTTTTGCCTCAATAATTTGTTTTTGCGCTTCTTTATCTGCAGTTACCAATCTAAATTCATATTCTAAAGATTCTTGCTCCTGCTTAAGTTTACGCTCAATAGCTTCCTTAATTGTTGCCGGTAAAGTTACATCTCTAATTAAAATTTCATTTAATTGAATGTATTGATCTTCAACAATTTTTTTAGTTTCTTCAAATATTTCTATTTGAATAATATCTCGCTTACTTGAGTATAATTGTTCTGGGGTATAACGTCCAACAACGCTACGAGCCGCAGAACGAATTGCCGGTAATAAGATACGTTCCTTATACTGTTCACTTTTTTCTTGATGAAGTTTTCCCAAATTCTTAAAATCTGGTTGAAACCAAGCAGATGCATCTAATTTAATATCCAATCCATTAGACGATAAAACATCCATTTTTTCAAAAACTTCTTGTTGTCTTACTTCATAAATATATACTTTATTCCAAGGTGCCACAACATGAAATCCTTCACCCAATGGAGCTTGATCTGTCACTACTCCTCCACCAAAGCGTTTCCATAAAACACCAGCCTCTCCGGCATCCATAGTAACGAATGATTTTGAAAAAAATATTAGTGCAATAATTGCGATAAAAACCAAAGGTAATATTCCTTTAGGTAACTGTAATTGATTGTTACTCATTTGATTAAAATTTAAAAATTATTATATAAGTCCTCTATACTTTCTAATGAACCACTCCATACTTAAAAATAGTATAATTAAACCAAGTAGCCATTTCAATTCGATTAAAGATACGACTTTTTCTATACTTTTTTGAACAGTCACATATCTTTTATCAGACATTATGTTTGTCAATAATTTATTAGTATCATTTATATTAAAAAAGTTACCACCAGAAGTATTGGCCAACTTTTTTAAATGATTGGTATTTGAAGTATTGCTTTGTTGCTCAATGTCATATTCAGAAACAGAGAAATCACCACTTTTCGAAACTGTATGCTTATTGACCGTAACTATAAAGTTATAATCTCCAGGAATTAAATCACTTAATACAATTTCAAATTTATTATTCTTTAAAGAAAAAGGAAGTGTTTTAGTTTCTTTAGTGCTTTTATTAGTTAGTGATAACAACAGGTTTGCGGTGCTATCGAAGGTGAATGTAGCATCAAAAAATTGTGCTTCAATTCTTACATCACTATTGTTATACACAAAAGGCTGGTAGTCAATTTCTAATTGACTTGATAGCTTGTTTAATGATAAATATTGAATTAATTTATTAAAATAAGTATCAAATTTTTCAAATGTTTGTTGCCCTTCATAAGAGAGCATTCTCCATTTCCAACTATTTTCACCAAACAAAGCAGCTCCTCTCTTTTTATCATCAGTAAAAGTTGCAAGTAAAGGATCTTCAGTAACATAATTGGAAACGTTTTGGTATAAAATTGTTTTATAAGGAATTGAAAAAGTAACATTGCCAAAATAACCCCGTAAAGGTGGAAAATTAGAAAAGCCAATGTCTTCTAAATTAAATTCGTCATAATTTACATTGAATTCAGCAGCATAAATTTCAGTTAAATTGGTGCTATTCTTAGAAAAATAATCTTGATTAGCATTTAAAAATATCCAATCAGTTTGTGTGCCTGTAATAATCAAAAAATTAACATTATTACTTTTAACCTCCCTAAAAATATTTTTAAACTTATTGTTTGGTTGATATAGTATAACTAATCGATAATTATTTAATTGAATATTTTTGGTTAAATCATTTTCTATCGTAACCTTTCGTTGTTCATTGCTTTCTATTGAACGCTTGATCATACTAATATCAGGATGATTTATAGTACTTAAGATCAAAATATTTGATTGCTCGTCAATTACTTCTACTGTAAAATTTTTAGAATTATTTCGAATATTTTTTTCATTTGATAAGGGAGAAACTGTACAGGTATAATTCTGTATCCCTACAGCAGTAGCAGGTAAAAGAAATGCAATTTTTTGTGAGTTTTGTTGATTAGAAAATTCAACTAGATTTTTAAAAACAACTGTGTTACCATGTTTTACAGTAATCAACTTATTTATATTTTCATTTCCACTATAATTTAAAAATACTTCTACCGGAAATTTATTATTTAAATTAGTATATGAGTTAACATTGATTTGATTTATTTTCAGATCATCATAACGTAATGTATCACCTACTATCATTGAATATAATGGTTGATCGGGTTTAAAGAACTCATAGCTAGCCCCATAAGTTTGGTTGCCATCAGTAACTAAAATAGTTGGTGCGATATTATCCTTATTAAATGAAGCTAATGTGTTTAGTGTTTTTGAAATATTAGTTGCCGATTTATCAAAGCTAAAAGTATCCTGTTGATATAGATCATCAGCTAGTGCATAATAATTAATTGTAAATTTTTTATTTATTGAAGCGTTGTTTTTTATTTCATCAACAAATTTCCTGACCTGTTCTTCTTGCTTTGTATAAGCTATTGACGAAGAATTATCGACTATAACATTTAGAATCGGAGGAATTTCTGTTAATTGTTGTGACGCGAATTTTGGATTGATCAGTAATAATAATAGTGAAAATACTGTTAAAAACCGTAAAGAGGTTAAAAGGATGTTTGTGCTATTCTTTTGTCTAACTTTATGGTAATATTGAAAAAAAGCAATGGTAAATGCAATGATTGCCGCTAGAAAAATATATAAGATTGTATATGTCATTATTGCTCTTATAATAAGAATTTCAATAAATTTAAAAGTGTTGAATGTACTCTTTTTAGGATAACCTAATGATGCTTAATAATTTTATATTAGTGATTTTTTTTGATTTTTAAGATATCGAAAGAATCAAAAAATCGACTAATATCATTATTATCATCTTTATCAATTGAGCAAATTACCTGGACGAAATAAAGCTCATGTTTGACTAAAATTAGTTTTAGATGAATATAACCACCTTGGATTTCAATTTTTGATTGTTTACCCGGAAATCCGTTCAAAGTAAAATTTTCATTAGATAATATACTTCCATTTACATTCTTACTAGCACCATTTACTGCCGAATTTAAAACGAGATCATCTCTTTCTGGATTTTCTTTTGCATATTCATCTTTTTTATATGCTGTATGAGCAACTGAATAAATAATATTACTAGCAGAGCTATTAGCGGAATTATCAACAAAAAACATATTCATTTCTATACTCTCATCACCAACAGGAATCAATTGATTGATAGTTTTCATTTCTCCTTCAAAATTTGCTCTAAAACCAAATTCTTGATTTTTGTAAACATCCCATTTCTGGGCATATAGGCCTGAGATTAATAATAATAATAAAATTGTGAATTTTACTTTCATTAATTGATTTTTTTCTTAACTATATTTATCATAACAAATGATCTAAGTTAACATACCACCATCAACACTTAAAGTTTGTCCTGTAATATATGCAGACATATCAGAAGCTAAAAATACACATGCATTAGCAATGTCTTCAGGAGTGCCTCCCCGTTTTAAAGGAATAGCATCTCTCCAACTTTTAACGGTTTCTTCGGGTAAAGCATCAGTCATTTCAGTCTCAATAAATCCTGGTGCAATGGCATTACAACGTATGTTTCTAGAACCTAACTCTAAAGCGACAGATTTTGTAAAACCTAATATTCCTGCTTTAGAAGCGGCATAATTGGTCTGCCCTGCATTACCTTTTATTCCTACTACAGAACTCATATTTATAATTGACCCTTTACGCTGTTTCATCATGGTTCTGATAACTGCTTTAGTCAAGTTAAAAACAGATTTTAAATTTATCTCTATTACTTTGTCAAAATCTTCTTCAGAAATACGCATTAACAAATTATCCTTTGTAATTCCGGCATTATTGACAAGAATATCAATAGAACCAAACTCTTCTAAAACATTTTTAGCTAGTTCTTGAGCAGCCTCAAAATTCGCAGCATTTGATTGGTAGCCTTTGGCTTTAATGCCATGGGATTTTAATTCTTTTTCTAGAGCAACTGCTGCTTCTGCAGATGAGCTATAGGTAAATGCAACATTAGCACCGTGTTTAGCAAAAATTTCGGCAATACCCTTTCCAATTCCTCTCGTTGCTCCGGTAATAATTGCAGTTTTGTTTTCTAAAAGTTTCATGTGTTTATAATTGTCTTTTTTGAATGTTTTCCTAAGATTTTAATCAAAATCAAATATAGTAAAATACTTTGTGCTACTTTAGATGAATTGATACAATTCTATTGAAAAAGCCCATCTGAATATATTCAGACAGGCTTTTATAAAATATTTAATAAAGTCTTAACCTAAAACTTCTGCTACTTTTTTACCAATTTCGGCAGGAGAATTAACAACATGAATTCCATTAGCTGCCAAAATAGCCATTTTTGCTTGTGCAGTATCATCTTCACCTCCAACAATAGCTCCGGCATGCCCCATAGTTCTTCCCTTAGGAGCTGTTTGCCCGGCGATGAAACCAATAACAGGTTTTCTATTACCATCTGCTTTGATCCATTTTGCTGCATCAGCTTCTAACTGACCACCAATTTCGCCAATCATTACAATACATTCCGTATCTTCATCATTCATCAATAATTCAACAGCTTCTTTTGTTGTAGTTCCAATAATTGGATCACCTCCAATACCGATTGCTGTTGTAATACCAAGACCTTGTTTTACTACTTGATCTGCTGCTTCATAAGTTAATGTGCCCGATTTAGAAATGATACCAACCCTTCCTTTTTTGAATACAAATCCAGGCATAATACCAACTTTGGCTTCTCCAGGTGTAATAACTCCAGGACAATTAGGGCCAACCAATCTACAATCTTTGTCACTAATATAAGCTTTAACTTTAACCATATCTGCCACTGGTATACCCTCAGTGATACAGATAATTATCTTGATTCCAGCATCGGCAGCTTCCATAATTGCATCAGCGGCAAATGCCGGAGGTACAAAAATGATACTTGTATCTGCCCCAGCTTGTTCAACTGCTTGTTCAACAGTATTAAAAACTGGCTTGTCTAAATGTGTTTGCCCACCTTTACCCGGTGTAACTCCACCAACCACATTAGTGCCATATTCTATCATTTGTGTTGCGTGAAAGGTACCTTCACTACCTGTAAATCCTTGAACAATTATTTTTGAATTTTTATTTACTAAAACACTCATATTTTCACTGTTAAATCGTTTAATTGTTGATTCTTTAAATTTTAATTTTTCAAATTAATTCATTCATTTTCAAAACAAAAAATATTACACCTTAATTTCACACAAAAATACTCCAATTTCTATAAGTAATTGCATTTAATTATTTATTTTTTGTCAATCGTTTTATAGTTGCTAATTCTTTTAATTTTTCACGTGATTCAGCTGCAGGTGTTCCAAAATAAGACTTCCCACCTTCAACAGATTTTGAAACGCCAGATTGGGCTAAAATTACGGCTCCTTTTCCAACTTTTACATCGCTTGCCATCCCAACTTGTCCCCAAATTGTAACTTCATCCTCAATAATGCAACAACCCGCTATGCCTACTTGAGAAGCTATCAGACATTTTCTACCAATAACAGTATCATGACCAATCTGGATTAGATTATCAAGTTTTGATCCTTTTTTAATCCTTGTTTGCCCTGTAACACCTCTGTCTATAGTGCATCCAGCTCCTATTTCAACGTCGTCTTCAACAGTTACGCTACCACAAGATCTTAATCGGTCAAAATCTTCTTTTCTGTTTTTATAATAAAATGCGTCTGCTCCTAAAATGGTACCTGCATGGATAATAACATTGTTTCCAATTGTACAATTATCATATATAGAAACATTTGAATGAATAATACAATTATTACCAATAGTTACATTATTGCCAATAAAAACGTTGGGCTGAACAATAGTGTTTAATCCAAATGTTGCAGAATCACTTATAGATTTATTAGAAGTTTGAAAAGGATTAAAATGAGTAGAGAGTTTATTAAAATCTCTAAAAGGATCGTTAGAAATTAATAATGCCTTCCCATTGGGACATTCCACTTTTTTATTGATCAATATAACTGTTGCTGCCGAATTCAATGCTTTTTCGTAGTATTTTGGATGATCAACAAAAACAATATCTCCCTGCTCAACAACATGAATTTCATTCATTCCTGTTATTGGAAAATTATCTTTTCCAACATACTCACTATTAATAAGTTTAGAAATTTCAATTAAAGTATAAGTTCTATAAAATTTCATTAATTATTTATCCTTTGACACGTTCTTGATATGTTCCTTTTTCTGTTTCAACTTTTATCTTATCACCCTCATTAATAAATAATGGAACATTTACACTTGCCCCGGTTTCAACAGTAGCCGGTTTTGTGGCATTGGTAGCTGTGTTTCCTTTAACACCAGGTTCTGTATGCGTAACTTCTAAAATTACACTTGCCGGCATTTCAACTGCCAATGGTACTTCATCAGATGCTCTTACAATTACAGTCAACGTTTCTCCTTCTTTCATAAGACTAGGTGCATCTAATATTTCTTCTTGTAATTGTATTTGAGTATAATCATTATTATTCATAAAGTGATACATTTCACCATCACTATATAAATATTGGTATTTTCTGGTTTCTACACGTACTTCTTCAATTTTATGACCGGCAGAAAAAGTATTATCTATAACTTTTCCGGTAGTCAAACTTTTTAATTTTGTACGCACAAAAGCTGGACCCTTTCCAGGTTTAACATGCTGAAATTCAATAATTTTAAAGGTGTCATTATTGTAAATAATGCATAATCCCTTTTTAATATCTGAAGTATTGGCCATTCTTATATTTTTTTAATTTGATTTAATTGCAATTTGTCATTCTAGGCAATCAAGTTCCACTTGAATACCCTTTCATAATACCACGTTGAGAATTTTTAATAAAAGTAAGTACTTCATCCCTTTCAGGTGTCGCATCTAATTCTGCTTCTAAAATTCGTGTTGCTTGCGTTGTATTATTATTTTTTTGAAATAATATTCGGTATATATTTTGAATTTCATTTATCTTTTCTGGGGTAAAACCTCTTCGGCGTAAGCCGATAGAATTAATACCAACATAAGATAGAGGTTCTTTTGCTGCTTTAGTGTAAGGAGGGACATCCTTTCTAACTAAAGATCCACCCGAGATCATTACATGTTTACCTATATGAATGAATTGATGTATTCCTGACAATCCTCCAATAATAGCATACTCACCTATTTCAACATGGCCTGCTAAGGTAACACCATTCACAATAATAACATTGTCTTTTATAATGCAATCATGAGCGACATGGGCAGTTGCCATTATTAAACAATTTTTACCGATCTCAGTTTTTCCATACGCATTTGTTCCTCTATTAATGGTTACACATTCTCTAATAGTCGTGTTATCACCAATAGTAACTAATGAGTCTTCATCTTCAAATTTTAAATCTTGTGGAATTGCTGAAATAACAGCTCCAGGAAAAATTCTACAATTTTTACCAATTCGTGCCCCTTCCATTATTGTAACATTAGAACCAATCCATGTCCCTGATCCGATAGTTACATTATTATTTATAGTTGTAAAAGGTTCTACAACAACATTGGTCGCAATTTTAGCACCAGGGTGTATATATGCAAGTGGTTGATTCATATTATTCTGTTCTTTTTACAATTTGTGCCATTAATTGAGCTTCAACTACTAATTTATTATTAGCATATCCATATGCCTGCATATGACAAATTCCTCTTCTAATAGGTTCCATTAATTCAGCCTTAAATATTAAAGTATCTCCAGGCAGTACTTTTCTTTTAAATTTAACATTGTCCATTTTCATGAAATATGTTAAATAATTTTCAGGATCAGGCACTGTACTCAACACCAATATTCCTCCACATTGTGCCATTGCCTCAACTTGTAAAACTCCTGGCATTACAGGAGCTCCGGGAAAATGTCCAACAAAAAATGATTCATTCATTGTGACATTTTTAGTTCCAACAACGTGAATATCTGAAAGTTCTAATATTTTATCAATCAATAAAAATGGTGGTCTATGTGGTAGAATAGACATAATTTTATGAATATCCATTAATGGCGGCTGATTCAAATCATATTGAGGTACATTATTTCGCTTTTCAATCTTAATTATTTTCGCCAATTTTTTAGCAAACTGTGTATTAAGACTATGACCTGGTTTATTTGCAATAATTTTACCTCTAATTTTAGTACCAACCAAAGCTACATCACCAATTACGTCTAATAATTTATGTCTCGCTGCTTCATTAGGCCAATGCAATGTTAAATTATCTAGTATACCATTAGGTTTAACTTTAACACTGTCTTTTTTAAAAGCCGAACTTAATTTTTTCATTGTTTCAGGAGACAATGGTTTATCAACATAGACAATAGCATTATTTAAATCACCACCTTTAATCAAGTCGTTATCAAGTAACATTTCAATTTCATGTAAAAAGCTAAAAGTTCTAGCCTCTGAAATTTCTTCCTTAAAATCAGAAATATGTTTTAGTGTGGCATTTTGAGTTCCCAATACTTTTGTGCCAAAATCAACCATTGTTGTAACTTCATAATTATCTGAAGGCATTACAATAATTTCACTTCCGGTATCTTCGTCTTTATAGGTAATAATTTCTTTAATAATATATTCATTTATTTCAGCATCTTGTTCTTGAATTCCAGCTTCTTCAAGAGCTTCAATAAAATATTTTGAAGAACCATCCATTATAGGCGGTTCAGCTGAATTTAATTCAATACAAATATTATCAATGCCCAGGCCAACTACGGCTGCTAAAACATGTTCTGAAGTGTTAATTTTAACACCGTTCTTTTCAAGATTTGTACCTCTTTGAGTATCGATTACATAATCTGCTCTTGCCTCAATCTTAGGATGTCCCTCTAAATCAACTCTTGTGAATGTATAGCCATAATTAATTGGAGCCGGTTTAAAGGTTAAAGTGACTTTTTCTCCTGTATGTAATCCCACTCCAGATAATGAGATTTCCTTTTTTATAGTAGTTTGCTTATTGCTCATTAATTTCTCTTTTGAGATTTAGTTGTTTTTCTAATTCATTAACTTTACCAACTAGTTTTGATAAATTTTTAAAATGAACATATGATTTGTTATAATCAGAATAAGGTAAAGCGGGACTTCCTTGTACGGTTTCATCATCCTTTAAATTTCTAATAATACCTGATTGTGCCTGAATGCGAACATTGTTCCCAATAGTTAAATGACCTACAATACCTACTTGTCCTCCAATCATACACCCTTTACCGATTTTTGTCGATCCTGCAACACCAGTTTGTGCTGCAACTACTGTATTCTCACCAACTTCGACATTATGGGCAATTTGAATTTGATTATCAAGTTTTACACCTTTTCTAATAATTGTTGATCCTAAGGTTGCTCTATCAATGGTAGTAGCAGCACCAATATCAACATTATCCTCTATAATTACATTCCCAATTTGTGGAACGGATTTAAATTCACCTTTTTCATTTGGAGCAAAACCAAAACCATCACAACCAATTATTGCACCTGAATGTATAATACAATTGTTTCCAATTACTGATTCAGAATAAATTTTTGAACCAGCGAAAAGGATAGTATTATCACCAATTGTTACATTGTTTCCTATAAAGACATTTGGATAAATTTTCACGTTATTCCCGATAGAAACGTTATTACCAATATACGAAAAAGCACCTATATAAATATCAACCCCAACATTAGCTGATTCACTAATATAATGAGGATTTTCAATTCCGGTTTTATTTAACTTTACCTGATTGTAGTATTCTAATAATTTAGAAAATGCTTTGTATGAATCCTCCACCTTTATTAAAGTAGTTGAGATTTCTTTTTCAGGAATAAAGTCTTTATTAACAATTGCAACAGAAGCTCTAGTTGTATATATATATGGAGTGTATTTCGGGTTTGATAAAAAAGTCAATGACCCTTTAGCTCCTTCCTCTATCTTAGAAAGCCTTGATACTTCTTCATTAGGATTACCTTCTACTTCACCTTCTAAAATATCTGAGATTTGTTTAGCTGTAAATTTCACTCGTTTAATTTTTTTGTAATTATCTGATCTAAACTAATAAAAAGCAGTGCATGAATTAGCCATATTATGCTTTTAGACGCAATGTATGTTAACGTTTCTACTTGTTCACATCCTTGTTGCAAAAGTATAAAAAAATATCAGGTAATAATAACCTTTCATTTACTTAGGATAATATACAAAATACTTAACCACAGTTTTAGTCAAAGCTAATAAGTTTAAATGGTCAGAAGCATCAGTAATATCCTTTATTTCACCGGACTTATACAAGATATTAATTGAGCTTTCATTTAAGTTATATGCTTGATTTTCAATAATACCAGACTCAATAAAATAATCAATAGATGTATTATCAATATTTAATCTTTGGGAAGTTTTAGTTTTAATAGTGTTTAATTCGGCTTGAGTAAATGCTACATCTCTAATTTCAATTTTTGGAAAATCCCGATGGATTATTGATTTGGATAACTTTGATAAAATAAAATCTGAATGCTTCATCCATTGTTTTAGAGCCATAATGATATCATGATCATCTATTTCAGAGAATTTTTCAAGTATGCTATCGTCAAAATGTTCAATATTATTATTTGATAAAAAATATTTTAATGGGTCACTACAACTAATTTCAACACTATCTTCAATTAATTTTTTTGCTCGTTTTAAAGTATTAACTAACATATAATCAGCCACTAAACTAGTTTTATGTAAATAAACCTGCCAATACATGAGTCGTCTGGAAACAATAAATTTTTCAACTGAATAGATGCCTTTTTCTTCAACCACTAATTTATCGTCAACAACAGTGAGCATAGAAATGATACGTTCTGTGTTTAAATTACCTTCTGTAACACCAGTATAAAAACTATCTCGTTTTAAATAGTCTAATCTGTCAATATCTAACTGCCCAGAAACCAATTGATTAAAAAATGGTCTATGATAATTACCTTTAAAAATTTCAATAGCTAAACTTAACTTCCCATTAAAATCCTTATTAATTTTTTGCATAAACAACAATGATATTTCCTCATGTTTGAGGCTTGTAACCAGGCTATGCTCTAAGGTATGTGAAAAAGGTCCGTGCCCAACATCATGCAATAAAATAGCTATCAACAAAGCTTCTTCTTCTTCTTTAGAAATTTCAATAGACTTAGTTTTTAAAACACGTATTGCTTTTTGCATTAAATGCATTGCTCCTAAGGCATGTTCAAATCTAGTATGATGTGCTCCGGGATAAACAAAATGTGATAAACCCATCTGTGAAATACGTCTTAAACGCTGAAAGTAAGGGTGTTCAATAATATCAAAAATTATTGCATTAGGAATACTAATAAATCCGTAAATTGGGTCGTTTAAAATTTTATATTTGTTCAAGCAACTAATTTTTAAATTACAATACAAAAATAGAAGTTTAATTCTTAAATAAAACAACATATAGGGAATGAATGCAATAAAAATACTGTGGGTAGATGATGAAATTGAATTATTAAAACCACATCAATTATTTTTAGAAAAGAAAAATTACGATGTTTCTACTTGTAATAATGGAGCTGAGGCGATTGAAAAAGTTGATGAAGATAACTATGATATTGTTTTTCTAGATGAAAATATGCCCGGTCTATCGGGTATTGAGACCCTTTCTGAAATAAAAGCGAAACTACCTAATCTTCCAATAGTTATGATAACTAAAAGTGAAGAAGAATATATTATGGAAGAGGCAATTGGGGCTAAAATTGCCGATTATTTAATTAAACCCGTAAATCCAAACCAGATATTATTAAGTTTAAAGAAAAATTTAGACCATTCACGTTTGGTTTCCGAAAAAACAACTTCTACATATCAGCAAGAGTTTAGAAAAATATCATTAGACTTAGCAATGGTCAACACTTTTGATGAGTGGGTTGATCTATATAAAAAATTGGTACACTGGGAAATTGAATTAGAATCTATCGCTGACGCTGGAATGATTGAAATCTTGGAAAGTCAGAAAGTTGAAGCAAATTCACAATTCTTTAAATTTATAAAGAAAAACTATCAGGGCTGGTTTGAGGATGAAGACAGACCTCTTTTATCACATCATTTATTTAAAGAGGTAATTGCTCCACAAATTAATAAAGATAAAGGAACTTTATTAGTAGTTATTGATAACTTAAGATATGATCAACTTCGAGTGTTAGAGCCAATTATTAATAATTATTACAAAAAAGAAGTAGAAATACCTTTTTATAGTATTTTACCAACAGCCACACAATATGCAAGAAATGCCATCTTCTCAGGATTGACTCCTTTAGAAATGGAAAAACAACATCCTAATTATTGGAAGAACGATACTGATGAAGGAGGTAAAAATTTATTCGAAAATGAGTTTTTAACCGCACAATTGAAACGCTTAAATTTAGATATTAAGCACGAGTATTATAAAATTACCAATATGCCAAAGGGGCGTGAATTAGCAGCTAATTTTAAAGGTGTTAAGAATAATGATCTAACAGTTGTTGTTTATAATTTTGTTGACATGCTTTCTCATTCAAGAACTGAGATGGAAATGATCAAAGAATTAGCAAGTGATGATAAAGCATATCGTTCATTAACATTAAGTTGGTTCAAGAATTCTCCATTGTTAGAAATGATTCAAAAAGCACAAGAATATGGCTTAAAGTTAATTATTACTACAGATCATGGAACTATTAATACGAAAAATCCGACCAAAGTAATTGGTGAAAAGAATATTAGCGCAAATTTACGGTATAAAACCGGTAGGAGTCTATCTTATCAAGATAAAGATGTGTACGCAGTAAAAAATCCTAAAGATATTCAATTACCAGCAGCACATATGACCAGCTCATTTATATTTGCCAAGGAAGATCTGTTTTTTGCTTACCCTAATAATTATAATCATTATGTAAAGTATTTTAAAAATACATATCAGCATGGTGGAGTATCATTAGAAGAAATGATTATTCCATGTGTAATTATGGAGCCGAAATAAAGTTTTTTTTTAGAATAGGTCATTCTATCTGGAATTATTAACAAGTTGATAAATTCTGTTTAAAATTTTTAACCATTTGATAGCAATTATTAGTGATAAAATGCTCAAATTTGCGGCTTAATTTCACACAATGAAAAAACATAATTTTAGCGCGGGTCCTTGTATCTTACCTCAAGTAGTACTTAAACAAGCTTCAGAAGCTGTTTTGAATTTCAATAATGAAGACTTATCTTTAATAGAAATTTCACACCGAAGTAAAGGTTTTGTTGAAGTAATGGAAAAAGCCAGAAATCTGGTTTTAGAATTACTGAGTTTAGAAGATAAAGGATATGCTGTTTTATTCCTTCAAGGTGGAGCAAGTTTAGAATTTTTAATGACTCCATATAACTTACTTACTAAAGATGGAAAAGCTGCCTATTTAGATACTGGTACTTGGAGTTCTAAAGCAATAAAAGAAGCTAAATTATTGGGTGATATCGATGTTGTGGCATCCTCAAAAGATAAAAATTATAATTATATCCCTAAAGGATATACTATTGATCCAACTGTAGATTATTTTCACTGTACAAGTAATAATACAATTTTTGGTACTCAGATGAAATCTTTTCCAAAAACAGATGGTTTATTGGTTTGTGATATGAGCTCTGATATTTTCTCGCGCGAAATTGATTTCTCTCAATTTGATTTGATCTATGCCGGAGCACAAAAGAATATGGGCCCAGCAGGAGCAACACTTGTTGTTGTTAAAGAGGATGTTTTAGGCAAAACAGGAAGAGATATTCCTTCAATGTTAGATTACCAAGTGCATATTTCAAAAGACAGTATGTTTAATACCCCTTCTGTATTTGCAGTATATGTTTCAATGTTAACCTTACAATGGTTGAAAGATTTGGGAGGTGTTGGTGCTATTGAAAAAATTAATAATGCAAAAGCAGAATTACTTTATGATGAAATTGATACTAATCCTTTATTTAAAGGTGTAGCTGAAAAAGAAGATAGATCGTATATGAATGTCACTTTTATCTTAACGGATAATTCTTTAAAAGAAAAATTTGATGCTGCTTGGAAAGCAGCTGGTATAAATGGAATAGGTGGACACCGTTCTGTTGGTGGTTATAGAGCAAGTATTTATAATGCAATGCCTCTGGAAAGCGTACAAGTATTAGTTGATGTAATGCGAGAATTAAATAATTAAAACAGTTAAGAATGATAGTAGTTTTAGCAAATGACGGAATAGCAACAAGTGGCGTTATCGCTCTAGAAAATGCAGGTTATAAAGTTGATTTAACAACTGTAGCACAAGATCAACTCATAGATTATATAAATAATAATAGTATCGCTGTACTTTTAGTAAGAAGTGCTACAAAAGTGCGCAAAGATATAATTGATGCTTGCCCTTCTCTTAAAATAATAGGTCGTGGTGGTGTTGGAATGGACAATATTGATGTTGATTACGCCAAGTCAAAAGGTTTGCATGTCATAAACACTCCGGCTGCTTCTTCTCATTCTGTTGCTGAGTTGGTTTTTGCCCACCTTTTCGGAATGGTACGTTTTTTACATGATTCTAATAGAAATATGCCTTTAGATGGTGATTCTAAATTTAAAGATCTAAAAAAAGCATATGCTCAAGGCGTTGAATTAAAAGATAAAACATTAGGAATTTTAGGTTTTGGTAGAATTGGCCAGGCAACAGCAAAAGTAGCATTAGGTGTAGGAATGAATGTTATTGCTTATGACCCTTATTTGGATAGTGCGAATTTAGAATTAGATTTTTTCGATGGCCAAACAGTTAGTTTTACAATTGATACTATATCTAAAGAAGAAGTTTTACAACAAGCTGACTTTATAACATTACATGTACCGGCTCAAGACGAATATGTGATTTCAACAAAAGAATTTGAAATGATGAAAGATGGTGCTTGTATTGTCAATGCCGCAAGAGGCGGTGTTATTGATGAAGTTGCTTTGGTTGCTGCCTTGAGTAATGGTAAAATTTCAAATGCTGCATTAGATGTTTTTGAAAACGAGCCTTCTCCGGAAATCCAATTGCTAATGAACCCAAATATTTCATTGACACCACATATTGGTGCAGCAACAAGCGAAGCACAACACAGAATTGGAAGTGAATTAGCCGATCAAATTATAGATATATTAGGTTGATATATTAACTTCGTAGAGGGAAAATTCATACGACAATTAACTTTTCTATTACTGTTATTTAACTACTAATATGGCCCTAGTAAAACCTTTTTGTGCCGTTCGAGCTTCACGAGATAAAGTTGCTTTAGTTTCATCACGTTCGTATGAAGCATACTCCCCGGCAGAATTGGGAGCGCAATTAGATTTTAACCCATTTTCATTTTTGCATATTATTAGTCCTAGCTATAAGCATCATGAAGAAGTTTCGAATGAACAACGATTTCAACTAATACACGACAAGTATGTCGAATTTAAGGAACTTAAACATTTTTCAAAAGAGAACACTCCTACATTTTACATATATAAAAAGGTGACGAAGAACTTTTCATGTTGTGGTATTATAGCTGCCACCAGTGCTCTAGATTATGCCAATAATATAATTAAGAAGCATGAAGATACCTTGCATAAAAGAGAAATATTATTTGAAAAATATTTAAAAACTACTGGTTTTAATGCCGAACCTGTATTGTTAACTTTCCCTGACAATTCAATTATAACGGACATCCTTAAAAAGTATCAAAATGCTAGGGCTGAATACGAATTTACCACAGGAAATTATAAAACCCATTACTTGTGGAGGGTTGACGATCAAAAAGACATTTCAATTATCCAAGATGAGTTCGCTAAGATGAATGCCATTTATATAGCAGACGGGCATCACAGAACTGCTTCTTCATATTTATTATCTAAAAATATGAAAAGTCAAAATCCAAGTCATAATGGCAATGAAGATTATAATTTTTTTATGAGCTATTTAATTCCTGAATCTAATCTGCAAATTTCAGAGTTTAATAGATTAATAAAAGATTTAAACGGATTGACTAAACTTCAATTTTTAGAAAAATTAGAAGCTTGGTTTAGAATTCAAAATCGAGGTTCTGAATTATATAAGCCTTCAAAAAAACATCATTTTTCTATGTACTTAGATGGTGAATTCTATTCGTTATATCTTAAAAAAGAGGAATATGAAATAGACAACCCTTTAAGCGATTTAGACCCTCACCTACTATACACTACAGTGCTTAAGCCTATTTTAGGAATTAGTGATTTACGGAATGATAAACGTATTAGTTATTCGCATAGCGAACAAGGTGCAATTCATTTAAAGAATAGTGTTGATTCTGGAAAATTTAAGGTTGCTTTTGGTCTGTTTCCTATTTCTATGGAACAACTTAAAAAAGTTGCAGATGCGGGTTTAACTATGCCGCCTAAGAGTACTTATATTTTACCCAAATTAAGAAGCGGATTAACCATATATGAGTTTTAATCAAATATTATTGTGAGAAGGAACATAAATTCAAGATTAATGTCACCTCGAGCGCAGTCGAGAGATTATTGCAAAATAGATTTCGACTGCGTTCAACCTGACAAAAAAATATAAAATGTTAATTAAAGAAAATCTTAAACATATAAAAAAACAATTGCCTGAAGAGGTAACCTTAGTTGCAGTTTCTAAAACGAAACCTGTTCAAATAATTTTAGAAGCTTACGATGCGGGACAGAGAATCTTTGGAGAAAATAAGATTCAGGAAATGGTAGATAAATATGACGATTTACCTAAAGATATTAAATGGCATATGATTGGTCATTTACAACGAAATAAGGTAAAGTATATGGCGCACTTTGTCGAATTAATTCATGGTGTAGATAGTTTTAAAACATTGATGGAAATAAATAAACAAGCTCAAAAACATCAAAGAGTGATCAATTGTTTATTACAGGTCAGAATAGCAAAAGAAGATACGAAATTCGGGTTGTCTTTTGCAGAAATTGAAAACATCTTAACTTCAAATGAGTTAAAGGACTTAAAACATATTCGCGTTATTGGGCTAATGGGAATGGCAAGTTTTACGAATGATTTAGATCAAATAAAGGCTGAATTTAAAAGTTTAAATACATTTTTTAGAGAACTTAAAACCCTTCATCCATCCCTAAATACATTATCAACTGGTATGAGCGGTGATTTTGAAATAGCTATAGAATGTGGTAGCACGATGGTACGTGTTGGAAGTGCTATATTTGGTAGTAGATAAGAAATTGATTTAGCTACTTTTAGACTATTTTTATATCTTACACCTCTTAAATATTACTTTTAATTATTGTTTTATGAAGTTATTTAATTTTTCAATATTAATTCTAACCTTAGTAATAGTAAGCTGTAAATCTAATGATTCTGTCCAACCTAAATTTGAACATGATATATTGAATGGACCGAAACCCTGGACCGGTGAAAATTTTGAGTTAGAAGAAGAAGATTTTACTTTTGCAATTATCTCTGACCTAACCGGTGGAGAACGTAAAGGAATTTTTAATGTTGCAGTAGAGCAAATCAATCGGTTAGAACCAACTTTTGTTCTGAGTATTGGCGACCTTATTGATGGAGGTACTGAAGATTTTGTAAAATTGGAAAAAGAGTGGAATAGTTTCGATTCGAGAGCTGCAAAGCTTGACATGCCTTTTTTTTATTTAGGAGGTAATCATGATCTTACAAATCCTAGAATGCGAGAATTTTGGAAAGAACGATTTGGTCCTCGTTATTATCATTTCGTCTATGAGAATGTTCTATTCCTGATGATAGATTCAGAAGATTTTGAAGAGGAACGTATGAATGAAATTTATCAAGCAAGAGCTAAGGCACTGAAAGTAATAAGTGGTGAAATTGAAGGAGAATATACCGATACTGAATATTATCATATGCTGGAACGCAGAACCGGAGCAATGAGTAATTCTCAGTTTGAATATTATCAGCAAATATTAAAAAAATATGAAAGTGTAAAATGGACCTTTGTTCTAATGCATAAACCAATGTGGACAAGAAATGACGAAAAAGGATTGAATAAACTTGAAAAGGTACTAGGCAATAGACCCTATACCGTAATTAATGGCCATGAACACTCTTTCTCTCATAGAATAAGGAACCATCGCGATTATATAATGTTAGGTACTACCGGTGGTGCTCAAAAAGTTGATGATCAGTCTGCATTTGATCATATTACTTTGATTAGAATGGCTACAGAAAAACCCATTATTACACATCTACGATTGGATGGAATATTAAATGAAGCAGGAAAAATTCCCTTAGGTGGAGACAGTTTGTCATTTCAGGCTTCAAAGAAGCTCTAATATTAATGCATCACTTTAAATAATAACTCCTTTAAAATATCACGATGTGAAATATTAGCAGCACCAACACCTTTACTTTTCACATCTGCATCCCTTAATAAGGAGATAACCTGAGATACTTTTCTCATAGGATAATTTCTGGAGGCATTTTGATAATCATCAACAAAATATGGGTTTATTCTTAATGCTTTAGCTACATTACCTTTAGATTTATTTGATAAGCCATGATAGATCAATAATTGTGTAAAAAAACTATTTAATAAAGAAATAGTCATTACCAGCGGATTACTTTTGGGGTTTTGCCCAAAATAGTTGATGATCTGATTCGCTTTTACTATCCGCTTCTCTCCTACCGCTTTTCTCAATTCAAAATTATTAAAGTCCTTACTAATACCAATATTTTCTTCTATATCGGTTGCCGTTATTGTAGACCCTTTTGGCAATACAATCATTAATTTTTCTAACTCATTATTGATCTTTGACAGGTCAGTACCTAAAAATTCTACTAACATCAATGCAGCTTTAGGTTCTATATGATAATCTCTACCCGAAAGTACTCTACGAATCCAATCACCAACCTGATTTTCATATAATTTTTTACTTTCGAATAGTAGTCCGGATTTATCTATGGCCTTATATAGTTTCTTCCGCTTATCCAGCGACTTATATTTATAACACATCACCAAAACTGTAGATGGTTGCGGGTTTTCAACATATGCAACCAAATTTTCTATAGTCCGTGAAAGATCTTGAGCCTCTTTGACAATAACTACTTGTCTTTCAGCCATCATAGGATACCGCTTTGCATTCGATATAATATCATCTATGCTAACATCCCTACCATACAATACCATTTGATTAAACCCTTTCTCTTCTTCGGCAAGTACATTTTTTTCAATATATTCAGAAATCTTATCAATATAATAAGGTTCCTCACCCATTAAAAAATAGATTGGCTTTATATTTCCATCCTTAATATCAGAAACTATTTGGTTGATACGGTTCATTAAATAATTGTTAAATAATTTGAAGAATATAAATTTAAAAAAATCAAAGTTTTTGTACTTTTGAACTGATGCAAAATTTAAATCTCCCGTCTTATTCCTTCAGGATCAAAAGTAAAGAAAATAAGCAGTTTATTTTTGATATTATTAGAAAAAAATATGTGGTCTTAAACCCGGAAGAATGGGTAAGGCAACATATCATTCATTATTTAATTACTGAAAAGGGATATCCCAAATCTTTGGTAGCTGTTGAAAAACAATTGACAATCAACACCTTAATTAAACGGTTTGATATATTGGTGTTTAATACTAAAGGTTTACCCGAGTTAATCATTGAATGCAAATCCCCATCTATTAAAATTGTACAGGAAACTTTTAATCAAATTGCACGTTATAATTTAAAGTTAAATGCTGAGTATCTCATGGTAACAAACGGATTACAACATTATTTCTGTAAATTGGACCATGAAAATAAAGCATTTAAATTTTTAAAAGATCTTCCTAATTATAAATAATATTGAAAGTAGCAGTAGTCATATTAAATTGGAATGGTAAACAGTTATTAAAACAGTTTCTACCAACAATGATAAAGTATACAGGCAATGATGCTCAAATATATGTTGCAGATAATGCTTCTACTGATGATTCAGTTGGATTTATTAAGGATAATTATCCTCAGGTCAAAATTGTACAAAACAAAGAAAATGGAGGTTTTGCAAAAGGATATAATGATGCCCTTCAACACATTGATGCTGATATATACGCTCTTGTAAATTCTGATATAGAGGTAACTGAGAATTGGATTCCTCCAATAATTGAAGAATTTAAAGTATCCGAAAACACAGCAGTTATTCAACCAAAAATATTAGACTTTAAAAATAAGAAAGCCTTTGAATATGCCGGTGCAGGAGGTGGATTTATTGATTTTTTCGGTTACCCATATTGTAGAGGACGTATTTTTAATGCATTAGAAAATGACACACGGCAGTATAATGATACAACTGATATTTTTTGGGCATCAGGAGCTTGTTTTTTTATTCGTGCACAAGTCTATCAACATCAAGAAGGCTTTGATGAACAATATTTTGCGCACCAAGAAGAAATTGATTTATGTTGGCGTATACAAAATGAAAATTACGACATAAAATATGTTGGTGCATCAAACGTATATCATGTTGGTGGTGCTACATTAAATGAAGCTAATCCAAAAAAAACAGTTTTAAATTTTAGAAACAGTTTATTGTCAATAGTTAAAAATGTACCAAAGCGTTATTTCCTTTTGGTGATCCTTGTAAGACTACTATTAGATGGAATTGCAGGAGTCAAATTTCTTTTTGAGTTAAAACCAAAACATACTTGGGCAATTCTCATGGCCCATTTTAGTTTTTACTACCATATTCCTGACATGCTAAGAAAACGGCGTAAAATTCTTCATAAGCGGACACGTTATTTCCACTGTAAAAGTATTGTATGGCAACATTACGTATTAGGACGCAATAAGTTCGATCAGATTTCGTGAGTTTCAGATTATAAACGTTATTAAATTTCTGTATATTTGGGTAGTTCAAATCAGTTTATTGACCATGACGAACTACTTACATTACTATATGGCACTTGATCAAGCTAAAAAGAGTTATGCCGAAGGTGGCATTCCTATCGGAGCTGTTTTGGTAAAAGATGAAATGATAATTGGTAAAGGCCATAATCAAAGAGTGCAGCAATCAAACCCTATTCTGCATGGTGAGATGGATTGCTTACAAAATGCCGGCAGATTATCAGATTATTCAGATGCAATATTATATACAACACTTAGTCCTTGTATGATGTGTTCTGGTACAATTGTTCAATTTAAAATTAAGAAAGTAATTATTGGCGAAAATAAAAATTTTGAGGGTAATATTTCTTTTTTAGAAGAACATGGTGTTGAAGTTGAACTTTTAAATGATAAGGAAACTATTGAGCTCATGGCTAATTTTATAAAGGAAAAACCTGAGTTGTGGAATGAAGATATTTCAGAAACAACATAATTATGGCATATAATCAAATATTGGCAAATAGAATTAGGGAACATTTAGTAACATATAAGGATGATATTATTGAAAAAAAAATGTTTGGTGGCTTGAGTTTTCTTTACAAAGGGAAAATGTCAGTAGGGATTGTAGGAAATGATCTAGCAGTTAGGGTAATAGCTATTAAAATGGAAAATGAACTAGAAAAGCACAATGTGAGGAATATGGATTTTACAAAAAGACCAATGAAAGAATTTATTTATGTTGAAGTTGAGGACTACAAAAATTTATCGTATTGGATTGATTTAGGTATTGAACATGCTAGAAGTAAACAGTAAATATTCATCTTATGAAAGATTTAGTTTGGAATTCGTTTACAAAAAAAATACATATTAAGACCAGTGTTGAAAAATTATACTGGTGTTGGGCAACCGAAGAAGGTATTTGTTCATGGTTTTTAAAAAAAGCAGACTATTATCGCAATGGGAGTAAAATAGAACCACAAGAATTTTTAAAGTCAAATGATTCATATATTTGGATGTGGCATAATTGGGATGAGAAAGAAGAGGGTAAAATATTAGCAGTAAAAGAAAATGAATTTATACGATTCTCATTCGCCGAAAGTTGTGAGGTACTGGTTAGCTTAGAGCAAAAAGATGATGTGGTTTTACTTACATTATCGCAATCAAAGATTCCTGAAGATGAGAAAAGTAAATTGCAAATATTTTATGGCTGTAGTAATGGATGGACCTTTTGGTTGGCTAATTTAAAGGCGTATTTAGAACATGGTATCCTACTAAACGAAACTGAAATTGATTTACGAGGTTTTGATCTGGCAGGTTATGAGTTCGTGAATATGTAGACGCCTTAGGCGTCATTCTGAACTTGATTCAGAATCTTATCAAACTTTGCACCTACTAAAATAAAATCAAAATAAGAAAGATAATTACTAAATAAACCCCTTCGCTTTAAACTCCAAATATTTATTTATAACATTAACTGTTAAGTGTTGTGGTTTAGTTAAAATAGCATGTACTCCCCTATTTTCTAATTCTTTAACGATAAGCCTTTTTTCAAAAGTAAATTTTTCTGCAATGGTTTTGTGGTAAATACTCTGCAAGTCTTCGGCATTCTCGGTTATTAAACTATCTAATTCTGTATTCTCAAAAAATACGGTCACCAATAAATGTTGTTTTGCAATGGCTTTTAAAAAGGGTAATTGTCTTTTTAATGCAGAAATATGCTCAAAATTGGTGTATAAGATCAATAGACTTCTATGGGTGATTTTTCGTTTGATCAAGGCATATAAATAGCCAAAGTCTGAATCAGTAAATTGAGTATCAATATTATACAAAGCTTCATTTAACACATTAATATGTGTTCTTTTATTGCTGGCATGAACAATAGTGTCAACCTTTTTAGAAAAAGCCATCATACCGGCTTTATCATTTTTTAATAAAGCAATATTTGAAAATGCTAGTGTCGAATTAATAGCATAGTCTAACAATTTTAGCTCTTCAAATGGCATTTTCATCACCCTTCCTGTATCTATAATTGAATATATAGGTTGAGATTTTTCATCTTGATACTGATTGACCATTAATTGTGCGCGTTTTGCAGTGGCTTTCCAATTAATGGTTCTTACATCGTCGCCTGGCACATAATTTTTAATTTGCTCAAATTCCATAGTATGCCCTATCCTGCGAATTTTTTTGAGACCGAATTCAGTCAAACGATTACTCATTGCCAAGAATTCATATTTACGCATTTGAATATAAGACGGATATACTGAGACCATCTGTGAAGTATCAAATCGGTATCGTCTGGCAATAATTTGTAAGACAGACGAAACATATACATTTAAAGTGCCAAAATGGTATTCTCCCCGCTCAACAGGTTTTACTTGATATTCAAAATCATGTGTTCCAAATTGTTCGATAGTTGTTTGATAATTAAAATCTCTTTTTTGAAATTGAGTAGGGAGTTCATCAACAATTTTTACATTAGTTTTAAACGGGTAGTCATTATTTAATGTTATTGGAACAGGATTTTCATCAGAATTAGAAAATTTATCAGGTAATAAACGTCTTGCTTTAATTCCGATTTTAAAACGGAATAATAATATCAAATCAAAAATAAATAATATGGTTAATGTAAAGAATAGTAACCAGGCAATAGTATATAAAATGTCAATCCAAAATGAAACGAGAAATGTAGCAGCAATAACGCTGATATACATAAAAAATCGTTCGTGTATGTATAAATTTTTGATCATATTCCTAGTTGAGCTTTTCTGAAATCTCTAACTTACCTTGGCACTTCCACAGACTGAATGATCATTTCGATAACTTTATCGGTCGTCAATCCTTCCATTTCACGTTCAGGAGTTAAAATAATTCGATGACGTAGAACAGGATACATGCTTTTTTTAACATCTTCCGGTATTACAAAGTCTCTACCGTTTAAGGCAGCAAACCCTTTTGAAGCCATCAACACAGCAATACTTGCCCGAGGGGAGCCTCCTAAATATAAATGTGGATGATTTCTTGTTTTCGAGATAATCTCAGCAATATATTTAACTATTTTTTCTTCAACTAATATCTCAAATATTTTACTTCTATACTCTTCTAGATCCTTTTCAGAAAGCACTTCTTTTACCATTGTTTGTGGCAAAGCACCTTTACGATCGTTATGGGATTGAATAATCAGAATTTCTTCTTCTAAACTAGGATAGCCTACATTAATTTTAAATAAAAAACGATCTAATTGAGCTTCAGGTAAGGCATAAGTACCTTCTTGTTCAATGGGATTTTGAGTTGCCAAAACCATAAAAGGTGGTGACATATCATATCTTTTACCATCAACTGTAGCCTGACGCTCTTCCATAACTTCAAATAATGCAGCTTGTGTTTTAGCAGGCGCTCTATTAATTTCATCGATCAAAATCAAATTTGAAAAAATAGGTCCTTTTTTAAACTCAAAATCAGAAGTTTTCATGTTTAAAACAGACGTACCTAATACATCAGAAGGCATAAGATCTGGAGTAAACTGTATTCTGCTAAATCCCGTAGAAATTGTTTTTGCCAATAGCTTTGCTGTAATTGTTTTTGCTACACCCGGCACCCCTTCAATTAATACATGGCCATCTGCCAATAATGCAACTAATAACGTCTCCATAAAGTCATCTTGCCCTATAATAACTTCATGCAATTGTTCTTTAATTTGGGCAACCGCATTTTTGAGTTTACTTAAATCTATTCTATTATTAAATTGTATCCCCTCTTCTTGAGGATTTGTCTCTTGGTTCTCCATATTTATATAGGATTTTTAAATTCTTCTATGAGTATATTGAGTTTTATTAGTTCTTCTTTAGTAATTATATTTTTTAAATGTATCTGATCAATAAATTTAAATAGTTTTATGACTTTTTCTTCGCTATTTCCACTTCTTGAAGATACATAGTTATAAAACTGATCATTAATATTTACTGTTGGTACATGTAGTTTTGTTCTTATATACTCTAATAAATAGCTAATTTTATGTTCAGCTATATTCTTATGTTCTGATTTTTCATAATACATATTGGCAATTGTTCTGGTAAAGGCCAGGGTTTGATTTTTTAGTGGTGTGATTACAGGAATAAAACGTTGTTTTCGTTTCCCTTCAAAAATGACAAAAACCAATACGCCAATAAGAGCTATATAATAAGCCCATTTTAAACTTTTAGAACTTAAAATATAATGCATTGGTGAAGCGATACTACTCTTGCCGGTTTTATAATAAGCATCCCAAAGAATAGGTTTTGTATGGTCTAAATAAGACAAAATGGATACTGTATATTGATGATTTGGCGATTTTAAAATAAAATAATTAGTAAATGCCTCAGGAAATGTATGTAAATAAAAATGACCCTTTCCGTAAGATTGTTTAATAAAATTCACACCTTCTGCTACGCGTACATTATTTTCATTGACATATCCTGTTTTACCTAATATTATGGCAGAAGCTGTATCAATTTTTTCAAACGAGGTATTCCGAAAATCTCTATCAAAATTAAATTCTTTGGTAGTTAAATTTTTGTTCAATAATTTGAAAAATGATTTTTGTTCTAAAGCTGTAGATGCCACAACAGATGTTTCTAAATTCAAAGTATCAACGTTAATACCATGTGTAGATATAAAAACATCATTACCTCTTTTTACAAATTGCATTAATTCATAAAACTCTTCATTACCAAAATTAATGGCGTCATCAATAAATAAATATGTACCCGCCTTAGTGCTATCTTGCAAATAAATGTAAGGGGAAATTTTAATGTCATCAATCTTTGTAGCCGAAAAAATATTTTCTAATTCATTTCGAACCACATAAGTGCCATAAGGCATTTTATGTTTGCTAACATAAGATGGAAACCAATTGATAGGTTTTGGTTTGGTACTTTCCAAATAGACTATCGCTATGAGTAGCAATGCAAAAATGCTTAAATATATTTTTACTTTTTTATCCAAATTTATTTAATGAGCTTGTTTAATTCATTGAATTTAACTTCTGCTTTAGCAAATTCAGATTCATTAATGTCAAAATTACCGTACCATACAAAATCATACAAATATGTACTCGAGGCAAACTTATTTTTAAGTGATGAAAGTTTAATTTCTTTAATATAATCTTCGTTTGTTTTTTGTTGCTGCCAATCTATAAGATCATGCTTAGATAGTCTTTGTAGTATTAATAAATAATAATATCTAATGGCCAATCGATAGTTTTTTTGTTCGATAGCCTTATTTATCAATAGTGAGAGATCCTCATTTTTAATTAATTCTTCTTCATCAGACAGGTTAACGATAGCCTTACTCGTTTTACCTGAAATAAGCGTATTTATATCTACTTTTAAGAAAAATTTTAAAAGTAAATACAATACAATTCCTGCTATTAGATAAGGTAAAACTTTAACAATCATAGCTAATATACCTACTGCTTTACCTACACCAAATAACCATGACAAAATTTTAAGCAACACCCGCTGGATCCAATCCCAAATGCGTTCTAATAAGGTAACTTTTCGCTTAGCAACTTCATAATTAAAATCCTTATCATTTTTATATTTTTCTAAATTATCAGTATCGAATTTTCGCAATTCAATTTCACTGGTATCATATTGAACTTTAAGAGAATCTTGCTGGGCAAGAACCCCTACGGTAAAAAAGACTATGCATATATTTAGGATAAAGAATTTCAATATATTATTGACCTAAACTGTCTATTTTTTCGATGGTTCCTGTTAAGTTTTTTTGCTCATTTAAGTCATAGTAGACAAAAACTGTAGCTATCATGGTAATTGATGATAATATAAATTTACCGATATATGATAATATGTTTAAGGCAACATAGATAGGGTCTTTAAATAAATTGAACATTGCAGTAGGATCTTCCTCACCTATCATTGTGCCCATTTTTATTATCTGATATATTAATGCCGGTACAGAAAATATTGATCCCAAAATAGATACTAATATTGACACCAAGAGTAAAACTCCAAAAGTGGTCCACCACTCCCCTTTAATTAATGTAAAACTATGAGAAATAGTATCACTAACACTTTTATTTTCAAAAACCATAATTGAAGTAGCAAGTGAAAATACTATCGCTAAATAAATTCCGGGTAAATAGCATAAGACAAATCCAAATAGTACCATAACTATAATTAATAACCCTAGTCCAATGAACTTCCAGATATTTTGGAAGACGTTTGACCTTATTTCATCAAATACAATATCGCCCTTATTATTGATATATGACTTTATAAAATATAAGGAAGTAACAGATATCATTACATAAATAATTGTACCTACCAATATTAACAAACCTAACCATCCAAACATTGATCCAAAAAAACCGAATACAGCATCAGGGTCATCACCTCCTACACCTTGTATATCCGACATAATTCCTGAAAAGGAACCCATAAAAAATACCATTATTATAGTGCCGATCAATATAAATGGTCCGACAATTTTAATGATTGCTACAAAATAATCGTTCCAGTTTTCTCTAATAAATTTAAAAGTATCAGTAATAATAGCTCCTAAATCTCTTTCTTTTTTAAATTCTATATAACTCTTGTTCTCCATGGGTTAATTTTTTGGTTAATTGTATGGGATATATAACGTAATAAAATATAATTGCTGATAATGAAATTGTAATGATCAAAATTGCCAACCAGTCTGGCATTTCAGTATGGCGAGTTACAAAGCCTTCTAAAAACCCGGCAACAATAAAAAACGGAACGGTACTTAACATAATTTTTAATCCGGCCTTAATACTTCGTTTGAAAGAATCTAAACGCGAGTAGGTTTTAGGAAATAACAAGCCATTACCCAAAACAAGTCCTGCACAACCGGCTATAATGATTACAGATATTTCTATAGTTCCGTGTATCCATATGGTTCGAGATGATTCCCACAGTAAATCTTTTTCATAGAACATATATAAAAAAGAACCTAGCATAATACCGTTTTGCATCATAATATATAAAGTGCCAACAGAAAATAAAATTCCGAGCAAGAAAGCATACATTGCCACTTTGATATTATTTAAGGTAATAGCAATAAACATTTTAGTTTCTCCAGCATCTTTATAAACTGCCATTGGATCACCCTTTTCAATATTTTCAAGCGTCATATTTACATAACCATCACCTAATATCAATCTTACAAAGTTGCCATCTTCAGAAGCCGAAAATGCCCCAACTATTGCGAAAAAAGCAAAAACTAAGAAAGCAATTAGTAGTTGTTTATGATATTTATAAAATTCTAACGGGAATTCGGTCTTAAAAAAAGTAATAATTCTGTTCTTGCCTTCTTTTTTAGTTTTATATATTTTTTGATGGGCACTTGATGCAATTGAATTTAAATATTTTACCGTATTACTTAACGGATAAAAAGTTTTGGCGTAGCTTAAATCATCAGTAATTTCAATATATAAATCAGATAATTTATCAGGAGATATTTGTTGCTTATTATCTAATACATCTTCAAATAATTGCCATCTTTCTTTATGTAATTTAACAAAAGCTGCTTCCCGCATTTATTTCTACTTATTCATTTAAATAAAAAGAATATTTTTATATTCGCCTGATTGTAATCTGTCACTGATCAAACTTATAATGAGAAAGCAACCCATGATTATTTAGCTAATTTCTCTAATATTTTTACCAGTATTACGTTAAGGGTTTATTCATAAATCCTATTACTACAAATTAACATAAAAATGGATAATTTTCAAATAGAAACAGCACAAAATGTAAGCATCCAACAAAATGTTGCCAATGTTGGAGCAAGAATTGGGGCATATCTTATTGATGCACTTATAATTGTAGGATATTATATTATTGCCATATGGATTTTCGAAGCATTAGATTTATCATTTGGGATGGACATTTGGGTTGTCTATTTATTATTGGGAACTCCTGTTTTTTTCTATAGTTTACTTTTTGAAGTATTAATGAATGGACAGACACCTGGTAAGTATGTTAATAAGATTAGAGTAGTTAAAATTGATGGATCTAAGCCAACTTTTAGCAGTTATGTATTGAGGTGGATGCTACGCTTAATTGATATCAGTTTAGCTTCGGGTTCTGTAGCACTGTTGACCATTTTATTAAATGGAAAAGGACAACGATTAGGAGATATTGCTGCTGGAACAACTGTTATAACTGAAAAAAAGAAAATTTCTATTAAGGATACATTAGTTGCTGATATACCTTTAGATTATATGCCTACTTTTCCACAAGTTACAATGCTTTCAGATGCTGATATACAAACTATTAAAGAATTATATAGAAGTGCAAAACGAAAGGGGAATCATGGTGTGATTGTTAAATTACATCAAAAGATATTGAACATCACTGAAATTAAAACAGAACTTAAACCAGTTCAGTTTGTTGATATTGTGATTAAAGATTATAATTACTATACACAACAGTAAATTATGAATATTTTTTACACCCTTGATATTTTAGGCACTGTTGCATTTGCTATTTCCGGTACATTGGCCGCTATGCATAAAAGGTTAGATCTTTTCGGAGTATTTATAATTGCTTTTGTAACTGCCGTTGGTGGCGGAACGTTACGCGATATTTTAATAGATAGAACTTTAGTAAGTTGGATGCAGGATTTGAACTACGTATATGCTATAATTATCGCTACAATCTTTGCTATTATTATTAGAAAAAAGATAGCCTATTTAAGGACCTCATTATTTTTATTTGATACTATCGGACTGGGAATATTCACCATCATTGGTGCTGAAATTGGTATTCAACAAGAATTACATCCCGTTATAACAATTATACTTGGTACATTAACAGCTACTTTCGGTGGGGTGCTTAGAGATATTTTATGTAATGAAATTCCTGTGATTTTTAAGAAAGAAATTTATGCAATGGCTTGTATTGCCGGAGCAATAACCTTTATCATCTTAAGTAATTTAGAAATCAATACTAATACCAATCACATTATTACAATACTCATTGTAATAGTTATTAGATTGATAGCTATAAAATTTAAATTATCCTTGCCAACTTTGATAATAGAAAATAAGAGTTAGTAGTCTCCTAAAGTTTCCACATTTTGTGATAAGCCAATAGCCAATTGCTCGTCATTCGGTGCTTTACCGTGCCAAGCATGTGTATGCATCATGAAATCGACACCGTTACCCATTATTGTATATAGTAATACACAAACAGGTTTACCTTTACCTGTTCTTGACTTGGCCTCATTCATACCAGCAATAATAGCTTCAATAGAATTCCCTTCTTTTATTTCTATAACATCCCATCCAAAAGCTAAAAATTTCGCTTTTAAATCACCTAAAGGCATTACATCATCCGTAGCACCGTCTATTTGTTGTCCGTTATAATCTACAGTGGCAATTAAATTATCTACCTTTTTACCTGCTGCATACATTATTGCTTCCCAGACTTGCCCTTCTTGTAATTCTCCGTCGCCATGTAAGCTATATATTAGAGAAGCATCTTTATTTAATTTTTTAGCTTGAGCAGCGCCAATTGCAACCGACATACCTTGTCCTAAAGAGCCTGCAGCAATTCTAACACCAGGTAAGCCTTCATGTGTTGTAGGATGCCCTTGTAAGCGTGTATTTAATTTTCTAAATGTTGCTAATTCTTTTACTGGAAAGAAACCACTTCTTGCTAATACACTGTAATATACAGGTGAAATATGCCCGTTAGACAAAAAGAAAAGATCCTCTCCTTCTCCATCCATAGTAAAATCAGTAGAATAGTTTAGTATATCTTGATATAAAACTGTTAATATTTCAGTACATCCTAAAGAACCACCAGGGTGACCGGAATTTACAGCATGGACCATTCTTAATATGTCGCGTCTTACTTGAGTAGAAAAATCTTGTAGTTCTTTAATTGTAGGCATGAATTATTGGTTTAATAAGTGCGGTAAAAATACAAAACCTTGTCAGATTCCAAATTTTACAGGAACATATTTTTTGTCTAGTTATTAACAAGAATTAAGAATTACAAATGACTAAAACACTAAATGTTCAAAAAATAAAGAACTTCCAAATTAAAATAATAATAGATTGTTTTTGAAAGGTTTAATTCAGTTATCGACCAATCACACATAAATTATTTACAAATACCATTATGAAAAAATCAATTCTTCTACTCGCATTGTTCTGTTTTATAACAGTTAATATATTTGCTCAAAATGGAAATACTTGGGTAAAAAAATATTATAACGTTTCAGGAAGTTGGTCAATTAAAACGGAGAATGGTAACTCATATTTATTATTACATTCAGATTTTAAAACCTCCAAAGGGCCGGATCTTAAATTATTTATTACAAAGAAGGATGCCACGACACTTAACAAGAAAGATCCTGTTCAAAAACATGGTGTTTTATTAGGGAAATTAAAATCTATCAAAGGAGGTCAAAAATACTTAATTCCATCCAGCATCTCACTTTCCGACTATAAATCAATAGTAGTTCATTGCGAGAAATTTGCTAAAGTCTGGGGAGCTGCGTCATTATAATTATTAAAATATTGATTTATTCTCGATAAAATTAAACCATTTATTTATAGTGTTAATATTCTGATATATAGATATATCCTTTACCTTAACATAACTCACACTTGAAGTATCACATAATTTTATTTGAGTATCAAGTCGAGATTTATTATTGCTAGCATTTTTTGTTAGTAGCGTATCCCAAAATTCTGGCTTTAACTTAACCGGATGACCGTTTTTAGCATTACAAGTTGGTATAACGATTATATTATCTTCCTTAATAAGGATCGCTAAATCTTCTTTATTTAATAATGGAACGTCAATTGGTTGAACAATAATAGTGCTTTTTGTATCGATTATGTTCAAAATTGTTTGAAGTGTAGAAAATGGACCTAATTGGGGTTGATGATTGATAATAACCTTCACTTCTACCCCATCAAAACTATACGAATTTTCAAGAGCCTTATTAAACCAAGGTATAGCATCTAAATATAATTTATAATCATATCCCAAGCCAATATAAATCATAGGTTTTTTAAGATGCTTATATCGCCCTATTTGCTCTAAAATCCATGGTGATCCATGATAATCTAATAATCCCTTAGGAGAACCCATCCTCTTAGACTTACCTCCGGCTAAGAGAATTAATATAGGTGAATCCATTAATCTCGCTTCTTTACTTAAATAAATAACGCATTGAATCTAAAATTGCATTTATTACACTAGTCCATGATCCATTAGTGGCAATGAATAATAGCGTTTACCTGTCGCATTATATATGGCGTTTATAATTGCTGGTGCTATTGGTGGAACACCCGGTTCTCCCACACCTGTAGGCTTGTCATTGCTCTTAATAATTTCAACATGAATTTTATCAGGTGCTTGGTGCATACGTAACATCTGATAATCGTGATAATTACTTTGTTCAACAGCACCATCTTTAGCCGTAATCTTACCATAATATGCCAATGACATACCAAAAATTGCTGCACCTTGCATTTGAGATTTGATGGTGTCTGTATTAACTGCGGTTCCACAATCAATAACTGAATGTATATTATGAACTTTTAATTTACCATCTTTTACAGAAACCTCTATGATGGAGGCTATGTAAGAGAAAAAACTGTAATGCATTGCTATTCCCACTCCGTGTCCTTCCGGTAGATCTTTACCGTAATTGGCATTTTTAGCTGCCGTTTTTAATACGTTTCTAAGTTTTGCACTATCAAAATGATATCCAGATTTAGATTCTTCCACACGATCATTTCCAATTAGATCAAGTCTAAATTGTAAAGGATCTTTTCCTGCCTTAGCTGCTAATTCATCCACAAAAATATTTACAGAAAAACTCTGAATAATATTAATGACTGATCGAAACCATCCAATACGTACATGGGCAGGTGCTTTGGCATTTTCACAACGAACATTATCAATTTGATATGGGATATTAATCAAACCCTGACCGAATTCAAATCCTGCGGCGTACCCCGAATCAGGGGCAAAAGTTGATGCTATTGACGGATAAGCCACTCTATGTAACCATCCTGTAACGTTGCCATCTTTATCTAAGGCACCTTTCATATACTGAGCACTCACCGTATGATAATAACTATGTTGAATATCATCTTCTCGGGTCCAAACTACTTGAACTGGCCCTTTCACAGCTTTTGAAACAGCCGCAGCTTCTACTATATAATCGGGCTTTGATTTTCTACCGAAACCGCCACCTAAAAAAGTAACATTTACGGTAATCATATCTTTTTCTATTTTTAAAAAATCAGCAACATTATCTCTTGCAGTTTGTGGGGCTTGAGATGGTGCCCAAATTTCACAAGTACCATCATCTTTAACCCAAGCAGTAGCATTAGGAACTTCCATGGGTGCATGTACTAAATGCGGTAAATTAAATGTACTTTCAATAACATGTTCAGCACCCTTAAAAGCCTTATTAACATTACCATCGTTTCGAACTTCTTTTCCTTTTTTGTGAACATTATCAGTAATCATCTTATCATAAGATTCACTGCTGTAAACCTTATTATCTCCATGATCCCAAACTATTTCTAAAGCTTCTTTTCCTTTTAAAGCAGCCCAAGTATTAGTTGCAATAACTGCAATTCCTCCAAGTGGTCCAAAAGGTTTGGCAACTCTTGAAACTTCAACAATATCAGTTACTCCTGCAACTGCCATAGCTTTGGTTTTATCAAAACTTTTAACGGTTCCAAAGGTTACAGGACATCTAGCCATTGCCGCATATTTCATATCTGGCAATTTAATATCCATACCGTATTTAGGTTTCCCGGAAGCAAATCCCGCCCCGTCAACACTTTTTAATCCTTTTCCTATATATTTAAAATCCTTTATATCTTTTAATGGTGGATTTTCAGGAACCTCAATTTCAGCAGCTTCTTTTACCAAATCACCGTAAAATATCTTTTTATTGTTGACTGTATTAACTACATAATGATTTTCTGTTTTTAATGTAGATTCATCAACTTGCCATTTTGTGGCTGCTGCACTTATCAACATTGCTCTAGCGGTAGCACCCATTTTACGCATAGTTTCATATAGTGTTCGAACGCTACGAGAACCATCTGTATTTTGATTTCCATATTTCGGATGGCCTATTGCTTGTTTCACACTTACTAAATTCCAATCAGCATCCATTTCATCGGCAATAATAGAAGTCATAGAAGTACGTACACCTTGACCCATTTCAGAGCGCGATGCTATTAAAACTAAATCGCCATTATCCTTAAGCTGAACAAATAAATTAGGTTCAAAAGTTGAACCATTAAAAGGTCGTTTTTGATTTTTTTCATCTGCAGATGGAAAATTACATGCTATGATCAATCCACCGGAGGCTAAACCCATACTGCGAATAAAACTTCTTCTGGTAATTTTTTGGATAGGATTCATTTCAATTCGGTTTTAGGGTTATTTAAATCAGCAGTTTTATGTATAGCACTTCTAATACGTTGATACGTTCCACATCTGCAAATATTACCACTCATAGCAGTATCAATATCTTCATCACTTGGGTTTACATTTTTCTTTAATAATGCAACCGCCGAAATAATTTGACCAGATTGACAATACCCACATTGTGGTACATTTAAATCTTCCCAAACTTCTTGTAATACCTTATTCTCATTTTCAACACCTTCTATGGTCAAAATATCTTTTCCTTCAGCAGCTGAAACCGGTATTAGACAAGAACGTACCGGATCTCCATCCATTAAAATTGCACAAGAACCACATACGCCAGTTCCACAACCATATTTAGTACCTGTTAATCCTACAAAATCTCTAATTACCCATAGTAGTGGCATGTTAGAATCAACATCAATTTGATGTGTTTCATTATTAATTTTAAGTGTAGCCATATTCGAAGTGATTTGATTAGTTTTTCTTATTTGTCATTAAATTTATAATAAATTCATTAGATATTATATTTCTAAGATGTTAAATCTTATTTGATTAAAAAATTATAGTATTATTTTAGAATAAAAATTAAAAAAAAGTAGGTAGTAAATCATCAAATTTATTACATTTGCACCCGCACTTTTAAAAGTGTAGTTCATTAAAATTTAGGAGAGGTGCCAGAGTGGTCGATCGGGGCTCCCT
>Ga0209633_10000656_pt1 | contig 39212 bp, 48 predicted proteins | sample Cruoilmetagenom1_FD_187290 | JGI IMG/M metagenome (GOLD analysis project Ga0209633, IMG submission 187290) | Oil polluted marine microbial communities from Coal Oil Point, Santa Barbara, California, USA - Sample 1 (SPAdes) (version 2) | ecosystem: Environmental > Aquatic > Marine > Oil seeps ...
GACGGTTGGATTAATATTGTTAATCCTTTCAGAGCCGTAATGGTACTCGGCACACCCGGCAGCGGTAAATCTTATGCCGTACTTTTAGAAGCAATTGAACAACACATTAAAAAGGGATTTTCATTATTTTTGTATGATTTCAAATTTGATGATCTTACCAAATTTGCTTATAATTGTTTTATTCGATATAAAAAGAATTACAAAACAGAACCGGAATTTTGTATCATAAATTTTGACGATCCCTCAAGAACCCACCGCAGTAATCCCTTGCAACCCGATTTAATGTTTGATTTCTCGGATGCCGTTGAATCTGCTAAATCCGTTTTGTTCGGTCTGAATAAATCTTGGATTGATAAAGAGGGTGAATTTTTTGTAGAAGGTCCGATAAATTTTTTGGCAATTTGTATTTGGGCTTTAAAATTAGAACAAGGCGGTAAATATTGTTCTTTACCTCATGTTATTGAATTGATAAGTAAAGAATATTCACAATTATTCGGTTTTTTGAAAAAATTTATTGACGATACCTCAATACAAAATGTTACAGATGCATCGATACAAAATGTTTTAGCTGCCTTTTCGAGTGCCCTTGAAAATGAAGCTTACGACCAACTTGAAGGTCAGGTCGCCAGTGTCAGAAACGGTCTTACTCGTTTAACTTCTCCGGTTATTTATTATGTTATGACAACCGGCGAGGAAGAATTTGAAAACGTCAGCTTAGACTTTAATAATCCCGATAAACCTAAAATTTTATGCATCGGTAATAATCCTAAAAGACAACAAGTATACAGTGCTTGTATCAGTTTGTATAACTCAACCGTTACCCGTCTTGCAAATTCAAAAGACCGCCTTAAATCTGCTTTTATTTATGATGAGTTACCCACACTAAGTATGCCTAAAGGAACACTTGACAATCTTATTGCTACCGGTCGAAGTAACAAAGTAGCCGTTTGGCTCGGTTTTCAAGATAAACAACAGTTAAACCGTGATTTCGGAGAAAAAAATTCAAAAGCCGTTTTTAACACAATTGGTAATATCATTACCGGCATGGTTACCGGTGATACTTCTCAAAATTTATCAAAAATGTTCGGTAAAATTAAAGTAATGAAAAAAAGCCATTCTGTTAATAAAGGTGTTATAACAGAAAATTTTTCGGAAGAAATGCAAGATGCAATCAGCGCAAGTCGTCTTTCAACGCTTCCGACCGGTTGGTTTGCCGGACAAGTGGCTGATTCATTCGACCAACAAATAGAACAAAAGTTTTTTCATTCTCAAATTATTGTTGATAAACAACACAGAGATAAATTAGATACGTATGAAATACCGTTAATTTTTGACTTTAATAAGTTAGGTTTAACACAAGAAAATGTTCTTATGGCTGTTTTTAAAAAAGTCCGCAACGACATTAAAAATTTACTTGCAGAATTTACTGATTAATTTTATTATTTTTGTTTTATATTTTAATAATTTACAACCCTTTTTCATGAGAAAATATATTGAATTTAAATACAGCTTTGAAGAACTAAAACAAAAAATTGATTTGGTTTCCTTTTTTCAAAAACAGTTTCCGAATTACGTTTATGAAAAAAAGAAAAAAGGATATACCCTGAGAAATACAGACGGTGATTTGATTGATTTGTTCTTATTTTTTAACGACAGCGGTATAAAAAAATATTGGAATCCTTTAAATGCTCACGGCGGTGACTTATTAAGCTTTATCAAAAATAATGATTTGGTGACCTCTGACGGCAGCGATAAGGGTTATTATTATAACCTTAACGTTCTTTTGCACGAATACATCAACGAGCTTGATATTGACTTTAAGCCGTCTATACCGGAAGGTATCTATAATGAAAAACAAACCTTTTTTAATTACTTGGAACATACAAATAATATTTCATCCGTTAATGCCGATGAAAATAAAAGCTTTGTTTCTGATTATTTAAAACATCGCCAAATTGATTTAAAAACTTTGAATAACACCGTTTTTAAAGATAAAATTTTCGTTCTTAAACAAACAAATCCGAGTAATGAGAAAGAATATATTTATTTGTCATCTAAAATACAGCGCATTGATAACGGTATTCCGGTCGGTTTGACAAGAAAAAATAAACAGTTTAACGGAATCGAACGCAATTCCGCCAGAGGGAAAGGATTTTTTATTTCCAATTATGACAAATCAAAAACAATCAAAGAATTATATTTATTTGAGAGTTGGGAAGATACTTTAGCATACTTTGAACTTAATAAACTTAAAGAAAGTGATAATAATGTTTTCCTTGCCACAAACGGGAATTATTCCGAACAACAAAAAAAAGATATTGTTGATTTCATTCATAAAAACAACATTAAAACGCTTAATCTTTGTAATGATAACGATATTGCCGGGACGCTTTATAATTTATCCGTTATTTCAATGCTTACAAAAAATATAAAAATTGATTTTTCTCTTTTGCGCAACACTCAAAATGATGCGGTAACTTCAAATATTTTAATAAAATCCGATGTGACTTTTATTAATACCGATAAAATTGATAAAGAAGCTTTCATAAAATTAACCGGAAATATTTCAACCGATTATAATAAATCCGAAATTTCCGAATACAAAAAATTCATTTCGGAAAAATTTGAGAAAGTAAAATTAGAAAATGAATTGATTATGATTACCCAAAATAAAGAAAATAAATCTTTTCGTTTTTATGTTCCTTATAAAAAGAAACCGATTGTTTTATTTAATAAATATCTTATCAAAACAGATAACAGCCAATCGTTAAAACTAAACATGAAAATACCTAAAAAGAATGATTTTAACGAAGATTTAAAAGCTTATAAAAAAAATCGTCTGAAATCTAATAAACAGAAACTTTAAATCATTTCTTTTATAACAATTTTTTGCTCATTAATTTTTTATTCTATATCTTTGTAAACATTAATTAATAAAGTCACAGATTATTATTTAATAATCTGAGTTAATTAAAAAAAAAGTACAATTCGTTGCCGCGTCTTGTGCTTTTTTCTTTTAAATCCATACAACCTTTAATCTTTATGTTTTCATTTATCTTACTTGAAAAACAAAACTCTAAATCATTTCTTTTAAAATTTCGTCGATGATATCTTCTTTTAATTTATTAAAACGAGTTTCATATTTTTCAACGATTTTATTAATTTTTGCCTTATTTATTTTTTCTCCGGTAATGTCTAAAAATTTGTCCTGGTTAAACATCGGTTCGTGTTCGCTGTATGAAAAATAATATGCCGGATTTATACCGTGTTTTCTTTCGTAATATTCAACCAATAAATACATTTTTTCTTTACTTGCTCCGCTAAAGTTGTTTTCAATATAAGATAAAATTGATTGCGAAAACGTAATTTCTTCATTTTTGCGTTTCAAAACTATTTCCCCGCTTTCTATCATATTCTTTATATCTTTTACAACATCATTTTGCTTTAAATTTAATCTTTCTCTTACATTTTTAAATTTTCCGGTAATCCGTTCCGCTGTATCCATAATTAATAAATTTTTATTGTGTTTTTATATTTTATAATTGCCTTTAAAATTGCATACGCAATCGTTTTTTGCCCTTTTGTTTTATAATATTCCGCATCCGTTTTATTCGTTATATAACCCGTTTCTATTAATACAGACGGTGACTTTTCTAATGTGTTTCTTAAAACCTGATAATTGTTAAACATAATCTTATGAACATTCATTTTTAATTGTTCTTTAAAGATATCATTCAACAATAAAGAGAACCGGGCACTTTTTTTATAATTTTCTTCCGAATACTTTTTTGATTTCAGCTTTTTTTGCAAATAAATAGTCGGGCCGCTTGCGGCATGACTTTTATTTGCATCACAATGAATGCTTATAAACAAATCCGCTTTGAAATAGTTTGATATAAGTGTTCGTTCTTTTAAACTGATATACCGATCATCCGATCGGGTTAAATACACAGTCACATTTTTTGCATATTCGTTAATAAGAATTTTTACGGCTTTTGCCATATTCAGGGTAATGTCTTTTTCTTTTATTTTTTTATATCCGACCGCCCCGCTGTCTTTTCCGCCGTGTCCGGCATCAATGACAACCGTAAAAACACCGTCATTATTTTGTGCTTTCGTCAGTGTTTGTGCAAACGTTAAAAAAATAATTAAAAAATATTTCATCTTACGTATAATAGTGCAAATTTATAAATATATTTGTATTTATCATATTTTATTATTTATATTTGCATTTTAAATATTAAAATTTTTACTTATGGAATTTAATTATATTGAAGAACTTGCAAATTTTAAAACGGAATTTGAAAATTTAAATGTTGATGTTACTTTATTTGATACCGAAAAAGGACAAGCTGTTATTGAGCACTTTTTAAAGGACTATGCCGGCTTTTCAAAGTTTACTTTAAAGAATAAATCTTTTATTCCCTCTGTTTATCCTTATATCGAATTAGCACACAGAAACGATTTTACCTTAGAAAAAGTTTTTACGGTTATTGCACAAGATTTTCAAACCTTTGAAGATTAAATAATATTATATATATTTAATATTTCAATAAAAAATACAAAATATTTGTATAACAAATATATATATATTAAATTTGTGTTTTAATAAACTCTAAATTTTTATATTATGACCGTTATACTTTGCGAAAAACCGAATGATGCTAAGTATGTATCTAAATTTCTTAAAACAACAAAAAAAGGAAAAGGATACTTTTTTAATGATGAATTTCAGGTTACTTGGAGTTTTGGTCATTTGTTTAGTTTGACAAACGCAAACGAATATACAGATGATCCCTGGAACTTGGATAATCTTCCTATTTTTCCCGACCGTTTTAAATACAAACTTTATTCAGATAAAAAAGCCCAATTTGAAATTATTAAATCCTTATTTTTAAAAGCTGATAAAATAATTAATGCAACAGACAGCGGTCGTGAAGGAGAGTTGATTTTTCGTTACATATATAACCATTGTAAAGGTGCAACAAAAAATATTTATCGTTTTTGGTCACCTTCTTTAACCCCTGAAGGTATAAAAACTGCTTTTAATAACATGAAACCGTCATCATTTTATGATAATTTATATTATTCCGGTTTGGCTCGTAATCATGCCGATTGGCTTATCGGTATTAACAGCACTGTTGCTTTTACTAAAACATTAAACAGTTATAAGGCTCTTCCTTTAGGTCGTGTGCAAACACCGACTTTTGCAGCCGTTGCAAAACGGTTTAAAGACAATAAAGATTTTATACCGTCTAAATATTTTATTCCTCTTGTCGAATTGATTATTGATAAAGATACCGTCAACGTTCATTCCGTTGATAAAATATTAAAGGAAGAAGAAACAAACGCTGTTATTAATGCCGTATCCGACACACTTACTTGCATTTCAAGCGAACAAAAAGAAATCATTGAAAAACAACCCTTGCTTTTTGATTTAACATCTTTACAAATCAAAGCAAATCAAATATTTAAATTTACTGCTGCTGAAACATTGTTGCTTGCTCAATCTTTATATGATACACACAAAGTTTTATCTTATCCCAGAACCGACAGCAATTATATTTCGGAAGATGTTTACAATACTTTGCCTGATTTGTTTAAAAAACTTAAGCCTCTTTCTTATTATGATAAATTTATAGTCGGTATTAATCTTTCCGATTTACCGAAATCATCTGTCAATGAAAAGAAAATAACTGATCACCACGCATTAATCCCAACCGGTCTTATTTCTGATGCTTTAAATTCAAATGAACAAAAATTATTTGATTTAATTGTTTCTCAGTTTTTTGCTGTCTTTTCCGATGTTTGTAAAAAAGAATCTGTTACCGCACTTTTTGTTAATGATAATTTTCACAAATTTGTTTTTAAAGGTCATGTTATAAAAAAAAGCGGTTGGCGTTCTCTTATTCCTGATAAAAATTCTCTTAAAGGTATTTTTAATTTTGTTGAAAATCAAAGCTATTCCGTTCATTCAAAAAAAACCAATCCTTTATTTACGAAACCGCCTTCTTTATTTTCTGACAGTTCTTTGCTTAAATTTATGCAAAGTTGCGGCAAAGAATTTACCTCTGATGTAATCCCTTCCGATATCAAATCAAAAGGCATCGGAACACCGGATACACGTTCCGGAATTATTGAAAAAATTCTTTATTCCGATTATGTTATGCGTGAGAAAAATTTGTTAATACCTACATCAAAAGGACTTAAAATTTATGATTTAATTAAAGATTTTAAAATCAGTTCCGTTGACCTAACCGGACATTTTGAAGAAAAATTAAATTTTATCGAAAACGGTACGTATCAATATTCACAATTTATTGACGAAATTAAAATCTTGTTTTCTAATACATTTTTCCCTGAAATAAAATCACTTAAAAACTCCGATTTTTTAACTTATTCCGTTTGCCCTAAATGTAAACACAAAACCTTATCCGATAACGGTAAATTATTTTCTTGTTCTTCTGACGGTTGCAATTTTAAGCTTTGGAAATCATTTTATAAAAATCCGTTGTCTGCGGATCAACTCAAAGATTTACTTTCAATGAAAAAGGTTATCTTGAAAAAAATAAAATCTAAAAAATTTGAAAATTCATTTTATTCCGTTGAATTATTTTTGAACAAAGATGAAGATTTTGAATTGTCATACAATTATATTAAACCTAAACCGAAACAGCTTGAACTTATTTGTCCTTTTTGCGGTAATGCTTTAGTCGAACATAAAAACTTTTACGGTTGTTCTAATTATGCCGATAATTGTTCTTTTACGGTTACAAAAAATTTTCTCGGTTTTCCTATCAATATTGACAGTTTAACTGTTTTATTATCCGGCAAATCTGTTAGCGGTAATTTTATCAGTAAAAAAGGTAAAAAATTTAGTGCCGGGATTAAATTTGACGAAAAATTTAAATTTGAATTTTTGTTTGATAATCAATAATCCGTTTTTTTCTTCAAAAAATAAGGTCTTAAACCGGGACCTTATTTTTTTTATATATAAAGTTATTAACTGATTGACTGCTTGATTATCAAAATTTTAACTTGTTTTTTTGAAAAAAGGACTTTTATTCCTCTTATATTCCTTTTATTTTTGTCAACAACTAAAAAAGCCGAACGCTGTTGTGAGCATCCGGCTGATTTTTAATTTTGTGAAAAGTCTTTTTTTGATTAGGACTAAACACGTTGATTGACATTACAAAAATACGGCGTTTTTTCGTTTTTCCAAATTCGTTATTTTTTTTCCTCGTGTTTTTTCCTTTTCATTATCAGACTTAGCTTTTATGTTTTTTTATTATGCTGTGTTATACAGGTATTTATGATTTTATAATTGTTAATTTATTGTTAAATATGATTTTAATTTATTTTTTAAATAAAGTGTTTTTTCATGTTGAAACAGTTTTTTATTACTTGTTTAAACGGTTGTTTTTTTTGATTTGTAAAAATTTCTCGTTCTGTTTGTTTGATTAATTGTTTCAAGGTCTTACACAGAAGTTTTTACACGTTGACTTTTATTATTTTTAGATAAGTAAATTTCAATTTAATGAAAAAGATTTTAAAAATTTATTCTGATTTATCTTTGTTTGCTCAAATGATTATCAGTATTTTAATTGCTGAAATGTTGCATGATTTAATTTTAATCGTGTTGTTTTAGAGTTGTTTTCTTTGAATGCGGGCAATTTAACACGCCTTACACTTTAGTTTTAACAACAGCTGCTAAGTCTGTCTGTCCGGTTCGGGTTCTTCCGTTGTCAGAAGCCGCCCGAACGACAGACTAAAAGCAGCCGCCGTCAAAAGCTGTCGTTTCAGTCCTTATTGCAATAAAAGGTGTTGCAAAGCAACCTAATTTGTTTTTCAACAGCTTCTTTGACTTTTAAATTACTCCGTAAACTGCGTAACTTAAAATACAAATTGCTGTTGTTTATAAGGTCTTAAACATTTCAGAAAAATTCTCAAAAACTCCGTAAACTCCTTTTTTGTTCAGTTTTCCCGAAACATTTAAGGCTGTATTTATTTAGCGAAAACCCTTTTTACAATTACTCAAGTTGCGGAATTTAAACCGTGCTTAAATTTACCGCAATCCGTAACCGCAAAAACGGTTTTCTTTATTTTATAAGGCTTTAAAGATATTTGTAAAACTTAAAATTGTTTCAATGCAGCAGCGTTTTCAACGATTGCTTTTTGAAAAATTCAGTTTCACAAAAAACTTTAAGTGTTTTTGATTATAAACGATAAGGTGTTATCACTCTGACGAGCGATAACGTGTTTAATTATAACAAATTAACAAGTGGAAAAAAATCAAATACCATGCCGGAAGTTGCTAAAGGGCTGATTATCAGCTTATTTAGAATGAATATTGATTGCATCTTTTTAATAAATTTGTTTAACTTACTGATATACAGGTGTTTATACTTGTCTGCGGTTGTTGTATCTTATTGAATTACAGGTGTTTGCGGGTGTTCCACGTGGAACATGCTGAATGTTTGGCAGTTACAAATAAATTTTGTACCTTTAAGGTATATTAAAACAGAGAGCCGAACCGCCGGCGGCTATTGTTCCGGCGGGTTATAAATTAAAATGTGATGAAAAAAGAAGAAATTTACAACCGGGTAACTTCTAAAATTATTGAGATTTTAAAATCTCATAAAGAGTTGAATTATTCTGCATCTTGGTTGCATGTCGGACAGTTTGCCAAAAATGCCGTAAGCGGAAAATTTTACAACGGTCTTAATCAATTAATGCTTTCTTTCGATACCGAAAAAGCCGGCTATCCTTTAAATAATTGGCTTACTTTTAATCAAATCAGAAAAAACGGCGGAAAACTTAAAAAGGGAAGCCGTGCCGAAATTGTGACTTTTTGGAAATTTTTATATTTTGATGAAAACGGTAAAAACATTACTAAATTAATTGAGAGTTTGAAAGTTTCTTTAACCGGAAACGTGAAAGCTTCTTATTTTAAAAAAGTGCCGGTTTTACGATATTTTAATGTTTTTAATGTGGCACAAACCGAAGATTTGCCGGAACGCTTTTATAAATTGCCGGAACCGATTGCGGAAACAATGACACAAGCGGACAGAGATAAAGAAGCCGACAAAATTATAAAAAACACCGGTGCAAACATTCAACATTTAAAGCAAAATAAAGCTTGTTACGTTCCTTCTCTTGATTATATCAAACTCCCGGAAGTCGAACAGTTTTTTAGCCCGGAAGATTTGTATAAAACAATATTTCACGAACTCGGACACTGGACAGGACACGTCAAAAGATTAAATCGGGATATGTCCGGACGTTTCGGCGATAAATCTTATGCAAAAGAGGAATTAATCGCAGAGCTTTGCAGTGCTTTTTTATGCCAAAGTGTGAATTATAAAAAAACGATAACAAGCAACGCCGCATATATTGAAAATTGGTTGCAAGCCCTTGAAAATGATAATAAATTTATCGTTTCGGCAAGTTCAAAAGCACAAAAAGCAGCAAATTTTATTTTTTCATTTACGGATAAAAAAACACCGAAGAAACCGACAGCCGAAAAAAAGGCTGTTTAAAAATTCAGTAACCGAACCGCCGGCGGTTTTATTCCGGCGGGTAATTTTAAAAATTTTATACAATGGACTATAAAACAGCATTAAATCAATTAACATTTTCAAATAACGGTTTCGGTGTGCTTAAATTTTTTATCGGTGCTTATGATTTCGTAAAATTTGAACCGGTCGGAAAAAATCATTCAATCCGGTTTAAATTTGAAATCGGAGGAAAGAAAAATTCAAATTATTGCCGACTTATTTATGATTACGCAAGAGATTTGTATAATATGGAATTTAAGCTTTTGAACGATGATAAAGAAACCGAAAAAACAAAACTTTTTGAAGGTCTTTTTTTTGACCAATTGAAAGAATTTTTTGAAACATACACCGGACTTTATTTAAGTTTTAATTAAAAATTTAAAAACCGGGACCGCCGAAAAAGCGGATCGGTTTTATAAAAAATTTATTTTTATGATAACAACATTGATAACCAGAAGCGGAACCGTAAATTTTGATACGGAAAATTGCCGATTTATTTATTTTGAAAATAACCCGGTGAGAAATGCCGTTGAAAATTATTTTGAAGATTGGATAAACGAGCAACCGAACGACACACAAGAAAAATATACTTTGCCGCTTGAGGAATTGAACGGGCAAACATTTTTTAATTATTCCGGTGCCGTTACCGGAGGAATTGAAAACCTGATTTCTTACATTGAAGAAAATAATATAAAGTCGGCAACAACGCAGATTTTTTTTAAAGCGGATATTGTTGCAGCTTTTGAAAATTAATAATACAACCGAACCGCCGGCGGTTTCATTCCGGCGGGTAATTTAATCTTATATAAAATGAAAAAATTTGAAGTAGAAATAACAGAAACTTTAACACGTATTGTTGAAGTCGAAGCCCCAACCGCCGACCGTGCGGAAGAAATTGTTTTAAGTCGTTACAATGCTTGCGAGATTGTTTTAGATGCCGAAGATTTTACGGATAAAGATATTAAGGTTTGTAATTTTAAAACGGAAGAACCGGAATCAATCGAAGTTAAAACACCCGGAAAAATCGTATAAACCGATAAACAACCGAACCGCCGGCGGTTTTAATTCCGGCGGGTAAATTTAAAAATTTTATACAATGGATAAAAAGGAAATTGCATTAAAAATTTACCATTCGATAGATTGGGAAAATTGGAAAGACGAAGAAGGAAACTATTTTACGGTTAACCAGGTATTGCAAAATAAAATTAACGGTTTTCTTGAAACATCCGAAAACCCGGAGCTTGATAATTTGCTCGGAACTTTTGAAACTGTTTTAAATCTTATAGATATTGAAAAATTAATTAATCTTTAAAAATTCGTATTATGAAAAAGAAAAATATTTGGTCGGTTGATTTCAGAACGTATCAATTAATGATAGTTGAAAAATGGAAAAATAAACATTTTGTTTGGCACTCCGGACATTTGCAATTTTTGAAATATTCTTATTTGGCTTCTATTTATTGGCGGTTAAATAAAAAGCGCAAACTAAAAAAAGACGTTCGCTATTTTTATCAAAATCATTTCATGCCGCAAACATCATTACATATTTTTGATAAACCGAAAATTGTTCAAATATCAATGTTTTAACTGTTATATTCTTTCCGGGAGGACCTGAAAGGATCTTCCGGAAAAAATATTAATTTTATTGTTTAATTTTAATTTTTTAGATATGAAAACCAAAGATGAAATAATTAATAACGCAGACGTTTTGAGTTTGCAAATTAAAGAAGTTACACACGCAAGAAATGATTATCCGCAAAATTTAGGCGATATATTTATAATCGGTTTTGAAACTTTTGAAGAAGCACAAAATTTTTGTGATGAAAACGGCGGTGAAATCGGAATCGGTGATATTAAAAACGGCGGACATTTTTATCATTACAGAGGTCGAACTTATGAACCTTTTACCGTGTCTGATTATCTTATTAAACTTGGAGATAATTACAATGAAACCAATAAACAGTCAGAAATTGATTATTTAAAAAGCTTATTGGTTGAAGCTTCTGAAAATTTTGAAGGCAATATTGATACCGTTATTGAAATGCTTCAAAATAAACAAGAAGTCTTTAACGAACTTGCCGATGCGGAAGCCGATGAAACGGTAATTGTCGGTTACGGTGTTTATTCTGAAACCGTTAAAAATTCGTTTATGCAATTTTCAGAAGATGTTACAAGTTATGCAATTGGTGTGTTTTTTGACAGAGATAATTTTACCGATAACATTGATTGATATGAATTTTTTAGATACTTTTTTTGATACTTACAACGAAGAAGATAATATTTATACGTTTGCGCTTGATTTATGTAAAAAGCAAACAACCGTTACCGTCTTGGCAGTTTCGATTAATAAAGACAGTGTTTTATTGCATTATCATAATTCTGTTTCATTTGTTCATATTTCCGGTGCTGCCTTTAGTCGTTTTTATATTCCTTTTAATTTCGGGTTTCATTATTCCGTTATTGACTTAAATACAATCTTTAATCATACAAAAAATAAATCGCAATTATCATTATTTTTTAAATAATATACAGCCGAACCGCCGGCGGTTTCATTCCGGCGGGTAATTTAATCTTATATAAAATGAAAAATTTTAAAATTAAAAAAATTGATTTTCCGCTTACTTTATCAAAAGAGTTTTTAGTCTTTTTAGGAAACTTTGATAAAAGCCCCTCGATGCTTTTTGAAGAAATTATTTTTAATAAAATAAATCGTATTGCGTTAATGTTTGATGTTAATTCGGACGGAAGCAGCTTTGAGGTTGTTAATGTTATTTCTGATGAATTAAAAACGATTGAAATTCAATCAAATTATTCAATGCTTAATCGGACAAAAAAACAATACCAAAAGCTTGTTTTTACCGGCTTTAAACTCGATTTAAAACAGTTGGTTGTTGTCAGACCGTCGGAAAACAAAAGCCTTATAAGCGGGCTTAAATCGCATTTTGACCTTGTTCTTGGTGCGGGTGTTTTAAAAGCTGAATTTGAGCTAATCAGTAATAAAAATTATGAAAAACTATTAACCGAAAAAGCCGCTTGATATGACCGATACAGAAAATGAAAAAAGATTGTCAGAACTAAAAGATAAATACAAAAGAGATTACAATAATTATTTGTATCTTTTGGGAAGAAAAAAAGGACTTTGGAGACAAGAAACAGAAGCCGATAAAAAACGATACAACAATCTTGTTGCACTTGAAAGAAAAATTAATAGCTTTAAAATTTAAATGAAAAGATAATTTTAAAAGCCGATCCGCCGGCGGCTTTTTTCCGGCGGTTAATTTTAAAATATTTTACAAATGAAAAAATTATTTGATAAATTGATTGTTATTGCTGAAAAATTGCAAGAAGAAATTGAAAGACGGGAAGAAATTTTTTATGACCGTTCCGAGAAATGGCAAGACGGCGAAAAAGGAGAAATTTATTCCGATAAAACGGCAGAGCTTGAAGATGTTTTGAATTCCGTTGATGAAGCAAAAGATAATTTTGAACTATTTTTAAACCTAAATTAAATTTTATAAAATGAAAATTAAAGCAAAATTTATTATAACGCCGGTCGGTTTTTTTCCGGCACCGTTACACCCGGCTTTTCCGGATGAACTTGCAAATTGTGAAACAAACATTGATTTGTTTGAACTTGTTGAACAAAACGGATTTGTTAATCCGGATGCTCTTAACGAAGTTGAAATCAGAAATCTTTATCCTGAATATGTTGATTGGAAAAAATCAAAAATATAAATCTTATTTTTATGAAATTCATTAATAAAAAGTATAAAATGAACACTAAACTTATATCTCTTATAGGTGCGTTTTTATTTTTGTCAGCCGGTATTTTGTTTTTAATCGTTTTTCTTTTGAAATACGATATTTTTTCCGGAGATAATTTTAAGTTATACGGCAACCAGATTGCTGCAGGTGTTTCAGCTCTTTGGTCAGCAAGCGGTTTGTTTTTTCTGTTTTCTGCTTTTGTCGGACAGCAACAGGAACTTAAATTGCAACACGAAGAACTTGAGTTAAATCGTACAGAAATGAAAAATACGACTGTTGCTTTACAAAAACAAAAAGACGAAATGGCAAAGCAAAATTTATTATTTCAAAAACAAAATTTTGAACAGTCGTTTTTTTCTCTTACCGGGTTTTTAAATGACTTAAGCAAATCATCCGAAATTGAAAATATTGTTAGCAGGGATTATTCGGGTTTATATCATGATTTAAAAAGAGATTTATCACATCAAAACATTTATGATAACGGAGAATTTAAAACATATTTTCGGTTTATTCAAAATTCTTCTTCTCTGTTTAGTTACTATAATTTTGTTTTTAAAATTATTCGATTTATTGAAAACTCAGAATTTGATTTTATCACCAAAGTATTTTATTTTGAAATAACTTTAAATATGCTTTCTCAAAATAATTTGTTCATGCTAAGCTTGTACTCTTATTCCCGTTATAATAAAAACGATAAAAAAAGTATTTTTTATTTTATTCTTAATACAGCTAATAAATTTTCTCTTTTTTATCGTTTAAATAATTATTATGATAAAATATTTCATAAATTGATTGATTACAAACGTTCTGCTTTTGATAAAAAATTTAATTCTAATTTTAATATTGATGAAACATATTAACTATGCTAAAAAGCTATAAATATTTACTTGCCGAAAATCCGATAAATCCGGACGTTAACGAATTGTTTATTTTTTCTGCTCGAAAAAACAAACGCGGGCTGATACAAATTAAAACGCTTGAAATATCCGATTTATACAACCGATCTGAAAATGATTTTATTTATACCGTTTTTTTTGTTTCTAAAGAAACCGGCTTACCGGAATTTTACGAATTGTCTTTTATTGATAATTTCGATGTTCCGGAACATAAAATTTCAGTTGTATTAAAAGATGCCGGAAAATGGTATAAAAATTATTTGATTTGGGAAGAAAAGCAAATTTCTGAAAGTTCTAATAAAGAACCTTTATTGAAAGATTTTAGCGAAAGTGTAAAGGGCTTGAAGATTGTTTACAGCGAATTTGCCGAAAAATACCTTGTTATTTTCAGAGCAAAGATTAAAATTTTTGAAGATAGCGAAGCATTGTTTTATTGGCTTATTCAAGATATGAATATTGATAAAAAGTTACTTTCGGAAGGATTTATAAATAAACCTAATTTTTTATAAAATTTTAATATTATGATTTATCAGACAGAAGATTTTGACAGATATATTACAATTAGAAACATCTTATTAACCACTTGAATAATGAAAGATATACAAATACGGCTTTTAAAAGCTGACAACCCCAATATAGACACGGCATTGTTTTATGATGATGCGGCAGAAGAAATTGTCGAACATTTTTTTACTTGGTATCCCGGTCTTGTTTTAACTCTGGTTAAAAAAAATGCTTTTTGGTTCTATATATATCCTTATTTGGAAATGCTTAAACAATACAGCTTCGGTCAGGTTACAACGAAAATCGCGCAAGATTTTCAAACTTTTGAAATTAATGCTTATACAATGAATTAAATCTTATTATTTAACCTTTTAATATTTAAACTATGAAAACAATTAAATTATTTATTCTTATTTTTATTTTTTTCGGCTTTACAAAACTTGCTAAAAGTGATGTTATTGAAATTACAATGTCAGAATCCGTGAACGGTGTAGGTTACCAGAAAACTAATTTTGATGATATTTTTATGCTTATTTCAAGCCAAGAACCCGGCGTTACTTTTTATGAATGGCTCGATCAAGATAATAATGTTCTCGGAACAACTTCTTCTTATAATATTGCTATTGATGTAGATTATTACGGTTGGATTACCTTTAATCAAGTAAGTACAAACCCCGACTACACCTATTCAGCAAGTTTTTATTTATATGAACCGTCTAATTATGATGTTACTTTCTCTGTCTTTGGTGACGGAACGCCGCTTGAAGGTGCAAACGTTAACTTAGAGGGTGTCGGAGATATGCTTACCGGAGCTGACGGTATTTGCGTGTTTGCTAATGTTTTACAGGGTACTTATAATTACACCGTTACTGCTGACGGTTTTTATTCTACTTCCGGAGGTTTTCCGGTCATAAATACGAATGTAAACACAACGCTTAATTTGCAACATAACTTTTCAGAAATTAATAAGATTGATGATTCATTTTCTCTTTCATCAAACATTATCAAAAACTTTTTAGTTATTGAAGTTTCAGAACCTTTTAATTGGCAAATCTATTCTTTAAGCGGTCGGCTTGTTTCTTCTGGAAATAATAAAAAAGTTAATATGACTTCTTTTAAATCCGGCTTTTATTTGATTTATATTAAAACCTCTAATAATGAGTTTGTTTCAAAAGTTTTTAAACTCTGATTTATTGTATCTTTGTTTTCTGAAAAATCGATTAAAAAAATTAGTTAATAATTATAGTTTTCCTTTTTTATTCTTAGATTAGAAAGAAGTTTTATTTTTTTATTGTACTCTTCCCAATTGGCTTTTTCTCTTCTTGGGTTGTTACAAGGATTTGTGTAATCGTTATATAACCAAATTTTGTTAATTTTTCCGTTTTTGTCTTTTTCGCAATTTTTTGCGAGCTTTATTAATAATGCTTCTGATAAATTCCGATATATAGTAAAAACAAAGGGAGTTTCTTTACTTCTACTAAAATATTCTTCTTGTGTGTTTCTGTTAAAACCTAACGGTAAATACTCCCGATTAAATGCAGCCCATTCATTTTTATCGTTTTTCATTATTCCGTAAGGTAAGTTTATTCTAAAAAAATCTGATAGCATAATTGTAAAATTTATGTTAGTTAATATTTGGATTTATATTCGTATTAATAACCCCAAACCTATAAAAACTATTTTTAATAAAAAAACGCAATATCCCAAAGTCAAACAAAAACATATCAAATGAAAATAAATGAAAACAACTCCTAAATTATTTAACATTTTTTAACACTTCCAAATAATTATATTATACAAAAAACAATATTGTGTAGTGCATTATAACGACCGTTTATATATACTTTTTTTATGTTCCTGGTGCAGCGGCCGATCGGCACGTCTGCAGCTGCGATATCAAATTTTTAATTTTTTGATTATTAACAGATTAATGTTTTAAAAATATCTGAATTAATTTTTTTTATAAGTTTGTTTTTTAAATTATTTAGTTTACCTTTACGGTATATTTATAAATTCTACTTTTTTTTAATTTTTTATACTGTGGATACTTTTAATAACATACTTCAGAAATATTCTTCTTTAACTAAAGAGCATATTTTAAATTTTGAAAAATTTAATAATTATGCCCTTATTCATCATTCATCATCAATAGAGGGTATTTCTCTGACCGAATCCGAAACATTCCTTTTGCTTGATGAAAAACTGACACCGGCTTCAAAACCCCTTGACGATACCTACCTGGTATTAGACCATTTTAACGCTTTGTCTTTTATATTGAAAACAGCTGAAAATAAAGAGCCGTTGAATAAAAATATCATAAAAAATTTATCCGGACTTATAATGAAAAATACCGGCGGTTTAATTTCTTGTATCGGCGGTAATTTTGATTCATCAAAAGGCGAGTACAGAAAAGTATCTAATTATGCCGGTAACAGAATGTTTATTGATTATAAAAAAGTCCCGAGTTTTGTTGATAGTCTTATTTCTTACATTAATTCAAATATTGATAAAACGAATAAATTCTCTGATATTTATAAATTATCTTTTGATGCGCATTTTCAGGCTGTTTCAATTCATCCTTTTGCAGACGGAAACGGTCGATTTTCTCGTTTATTAATGAGCTATATACAACATTATAAAAATTTGCCGCTTTCAATTATTTACGCTCAAGATAAAATTAAATATTATGCCGCATTGGAACAAACAAGAAAACAAGAAAACATTAATGTTTTTTATGATTTTATGTTTGCGCAAACAGCTAAACACTTAAAGGCACAAATAAAAATATTAGAAAACAAACAAAAATTAAAACCCGGTAAACACGGGTTTAGTTTCTTATTTTAAATACAATAAAAACTTTAATATGAAATTCGGATATGCTCGTATAAGCACAGCAGAACAAAATTTTGATTTACAAACCGATGCTTTAATAAAAGCCGGAGTAAAAGAAAAAAACATTTTTTATGATACATCTTCCGGAACCAGAGCAGAACGAAAGTCTTTAGATGTGCTTTTATCGGTTTTACGTTCCGGTGACGTTTTGTTTGTTTGGAAATTAGACAGAATCGCAAGAAACGTCAAACACCTTTCTAATCTGATGAATTATTTTAATTCTGATAAGATTCATTTTAAAAGTATTAAAGAACCGTTTATTGATACTTCTTCATCACACGGTATGTTTATATTTAATATTTTTTCGGCCCTTTCGCAATTTGAAAGAGATTTGATTTCCGAAAGAACTCATGCCGGCTTAGACAGTGCCAGAAAGAGAGGTAAAATTCTCGGCAAACCGAAAGGTCTTTCAAAAAAAGCTCAAGTAACAGCAAAAATATGTGAAGCTTTGTATAAAGAAGGGAAACTGTCCGTTAAACAAATGCTTGAAATAACCAATGTTTCAAAACGCACATTTTATAATTACTTACGTTATCAGGGTGTTGAAATAGGAAAAAATTATACAGTTTAAATTTAATAATATTAAAAATAACAAAATGAAAAAAATTTATAAATATACAGATTACAAAAAGGAAGCGGCTGTTTTTATTCAACAAGAATTCGCAAAAAAAACAACAATGAGTATCAACATTGAGCAGTTTTGTATGCAGTGTTATCAACAATACCTTCATATTTGTAATGTGGTTGATGATAACATTTATAATAAATTAGAAAAATACTTTCATAATATAGGAACTTATCATATTGAAACCGAAGATGAGCTTTATAATAACGGTTATAATAAAGAAATTGCTGATAATATAAATGAGTTGCTGGATAAATTAACCGTTTCTCTTTAATTTTTTATTATATAATAAAACAATACAGTTTTAAAATCAAGAGTTTAAAAAACTGCAAAGGTGTTTTGAATTTTCAAAGATATTATTTAGAAAAAAGAGATTTCGGAATGGATGAATTTATGAAAAGGAATCTTTCCGAAAATGAATATAATTATTGGAAAAATATTTAACATGTCATATAACGAGAATTACGACAAAAAAATAAATGAACGCCTAAAATATTATATTATTATAGGTTTTATCTTAATACTTGTTATTTTCATTCTTGATTTACTTAACATTATACAAATAGCTTAGTTTTTCCGCTTGTTAAAAATATTTGTTGTATAATTACAATATATTATATATTATTTGTATCTTTGTTGTAAAATAAGAACAATGACTAACTTTATTTCAGAAAAAGAAGCTTTGGCCAAAATCGGTTTTGCATTAAAAAAATTTCGTTTGGCACATAATTTTACACAGAAAGAGGTTGCAAAAAAAACCGGTATTGACCGAGCTACCGTAAGTACTATTGAAAACGGTAATCCTACGACATTAGTTTATATTGTTCGTTTATTGTACGTTTATGATAAGCTTGATGAGTTTCTTAACTTTTTTTATATTCCCGAAGTCAGCCCGATGGAGTTGTATCGCCTTGACAAAAAAAGAAGAAAATACGCAAGTCATAAAAAATCTTAATCAGGATGTATTTAAAAGTTAAATATCATAATGTTTTAGTCGGTATTCTTTTTCTCGACAGTAAAAAAGGACAAATATATTTTGAGTACGATAATAAATTTGCTGACAGCCCTTTTCAGCTATCACCCTTATTAATGCCGAATAAAAAAAGTTTTGTGTATAATTTTAATCATTTGCCGGCGGACACATTTCATTTTTTACCGCCGCTTTTTGCCGATTCTTTACCGGATAAATTCGGAAACGAGGTTTTTAAAAAATGGTTGAGCGCTAAAGGAAAAACATTCGACAATCTTAATCCTCTTGAAAAACTTTCTTATGTCGGAAAACGTGCGACCGGCGCACTTGAATATTTTCCTGATATTGATTTAAGTCGAAAACGCGGATTTATTGATGTTTCTGATATTGTCAGCATTGCCGATGCCGTTTTAAATAATAAAAAAAATTCTGTTTCTGATTTTAACCGTTTGAATGATATTTTATTAATCGGAACTTCTGCCGGTGGTGCAAGAGCAAAAGCCGTTATCGCAATTCATAAAATAACCAAAAAAATAATTCCCGGTGATATTCTTTCATCCGATTTAAATTACGATTACTATCTTTTTAAAATTGATCAAAGCACAAAAGACGATTTGAAATTTTACGGCAAAATCGAATATGCTTATTATAAAATGGCAAAACTTGCCGGCATTGATATGTCTGATTCTTATATTTCTCCGGATAATATACGTGCTCATTTTTTTACAAAACGTTTTGATCGAATAAACGGAGAAAAAATACACATGCAAACACTTTGCAACATTGCCGGAATGGATTATAAAAACCCTTTATCTCATTCTTATGAAAGCGTTTTTAATACCATTCAAAAATTAAACTGTGATTTTTCAGATAAAGAAGAAATGTTCAGAAGATGTGTATTTAACGTTGTTTCTCAAAACAATGACGACCATACAAAAAACATTTCTTTTCTTATGGATAATTTCGGCAAATGGCGATTAAGTCCGGCATATGATATTACCTATTCATACAACGAAAATAATCTTTGGCTTAAACAACACCAATTATCCGTAAACGGTAAAAGAAAAAAGATAAACTCAAACGATTTGTTAAAGCTCGGTAAAAATTTTGGTATTCGAAACAGAAAAACCATCATTGAAAGAGTTGTTGAGGCTGTTTCTCAGTGGAAAAAAATTGCACTCGATGTTGATATCCCTAAACATAAAATTTCGTCTGTTGAAAAAAACCTGTTGTTTGATAATTTTTCTAAAGAAATAAAACATAAACATAAAATATAAAGTTTTCAATTAAACATTAAAGTAATGTTATGAATAAGACACAAACCCTTGTAAGAATTGATAAAAATTTTGCTTACAACATTTTAGACTTTGAAAAATTTGATGAAAGTAAATTAATAAAGGATCTGCTTTTTTATATCAGCTTTACTTATCAAAATCATACCGATTTATTCGGTTTCGGTTTATTGGACCCGAAAAATTTTGCTTCCGTTATGAGTCTTGATTATTCAAATCTTTTCAGAAAACATCCGAACCCATTCCAATTACTTAATTTATCCGATAATAAAATAAACAACTTATTACAAAAAGAGAACGATTTCGGCCGTATGTCGGAACACCGACTTTGGACATCTTATTTAGAAAATGCTCTCTATATTCTTAAAAGCAAACCGGTTTACTCCGTCTATAAACATAAAGATGATAATAAGGTTTTTATAGAAGAAAAGAACTTCATTATTTTAGAAAGTATCGGAATTCAAATTAATAAAATTAAAGGTCAAAAAAAACTGCTTTATAAATACAAATTAAACAAATTGTTTATAGCTAATTTGAAAAAATTCTTTTTAAATGCCGAGCTTAAAACCTATATAGAATTAAAAAAACCCAATCTTGATAATTTTTTTATTACCGTAAGTAATTTAATTCAAAGTTTATCTGCTAAAAATATTAACGGACATTATTTTAAATTTGATGAGCTGGCAGAGCTTCTTAAAGTCAGCCAGAAAGAACCTAAATTTGTTAAACGGGACATTAATAAAAAAATGAAACTTGTTTTGCCCTATCTTGAGCCCTTGTTTAAAAACATATCCTTTTTCTGGGTTAAAGGAAACGGACAACGTTTTGCATACGTTCCGGCGATATCGTGGACTTTAGAAAAAAAAGAGAAAAAAGAAAGTGAATTTTCCCAAAGCATACACAAAGATATTTTCAGAAATGATATCCGCCATGAATTTTTGGAATTTTTCCGATATAATTATTTTGATAATTTATTTACGGAATTACATTCCGATAACGAAACGAAACAGTTTTTTCTTTGGCTTGTTTCTGATAAAGACCTTAGCGAAAAAACAGCTTTGTTTATTACGGTTTATTCTCGGTATAATAAAACAACTTCTCGTTTTTTTAAACCCGTTGATGCCGCTAAGCAGTTTTTTAAAGACATAAAAATGATGAAAACCGAAAGAAGTCTTGTGAATTATTTAAACACATTTTAAAAACATGACAAAAGGTCTTTCCGAACTAATCACCGTTACCTAAAAAGGTCTTGTTGAACTAATCACCGTTACTTAAAAAGGTCTTGTTGAACTAATCACTTTACCTAAAAAGGTCTTGTTGAACTAATCACTTTACTTAAAAAGGTCTTGTTGAACTAATCACTTTACCTAAAAAGGTCTTGTTGAACTAATCACTTTACTTAAAAAGGTCTTGTTGAACTAATCACCTTTGTTGAAAGGTCTTGTTGAACTAATCACCTTTTTGCCTGACTGATTTTTTAACTTACTGAATTTCTTATGTGTTATAAAGCAGGTCTTGTTGAACTAATCACCCTTTTCTTATATTAACTTATAAGGGAATTAAAATTTAAAACAAAATTTTAATTGTGTTGTTCCAAATTTTCCTACCGGAAAATAATTTAATTTATAAAAAAGCCTAAAATTTTAACAAGTGGAAAAAAATACACGGTTAATTTTTACCGCTGATGCGGAAAATCTTTTATTTCTTGTATTTTTTTCTTGTTTTAAGCGTTTTTGTTGCGATGATTTTTTGATTTGCTTAAAACGGCTTATTTGACTTTTTGAAAAATTAAATATTTGTATGTATTTCGATTATTTAATTCGGAAAAGTGCGACAAATTGGCAGACTTATAAAAATAAAAAACCCTCTTATTTTTATAAGAGGGTTTTTATATGTTTTTATGCTTTTTAATTTTATTCTTTTAGATTATTCTTCGGTGCTGTTTCGATATATTCTACATATTCAGAATTTCTGCCTTCATTATCTGTTACAGATATTCTCCATTTTGTTATTTTGTCTAAATAACCCCCACCCGGAACCACTGGCTTATCCCAATGGTTATATTGTGTGTCTTGTATGTCTATTTTGTTATTTACTAAATATAAAAAACCCGATGTTACAAATCTCCATACATGATTATAATAATCATAATATTGTATTGTACAATAGTTACAATAATCACCTTCTTTTTTTGTTCCAGTTATTGTACCTTCTAAAATATAATGATCATGCCAAAAGTTCGGCTGATACATATGCATACCTGATAATACACATACAGGGCGAGGATCTAAAATTGTATAAGTCGTTGTTTTTGTTTTTGAATAACCGTATTCGTTTGTTACGGTAACTGTCGTTGTTTGTGTTCCTTCTGTCATTACCGTAATAGGCATATTTTGATAACCACTTGTTATGTTTGTGTTTCCATTGACCGTTTTAACCCTTAAAAAACCGTTATCTTCAACCTTAAATGTATAATCTATATTTTGTGTATAATCTGTATGTACTGTTGCCGAATATGATTGATCAAGATCCCAATAACGGTTAGCCCAAGCGACATGATAATCTGTTATTGTAAATGTCGGTTTTAGTGAATTTAATACAATTTCTTGCACTTTCTCAATACCGTTTTTTGTTACGTGCAATATATAATGATATTCACCGACTGCGTAAGTTTTAAAATTTATTTTATTTTGTCCGCCGTTTCCATCAATAATTGTCGTTTGTGTAAAGCCGCCGTCAAAATCCGTTCTTACATTATTTATTTCCGGATCGCTTTGTGAGGCACTTCCTAAATCTTCAATGATTAAAGATGTTTCCGTATCCCCGCCGCCGTTTATTGTTAAAAAATAATCTTGCGTGCGTTCTTTCGGATAGGTGCTTCCGGTTAGCGGTGTTACTCCAATATCATAATCATTGTTTTGAAAAATTATTGTTACATCAACATCGTGTAATACCGGGTTTTGGTTGTCATTATATACATGAAAAACAATATTGTGTGTTTGTGCATCCGTTCCTACATATTTACCGTTAAATTGTCCTGGCTGTATCTGCATGGTTTGCGTTGCATAATACGTTACCCCGTTATAAGTAAATGTTCCGGCACCGTTACTTGTAAAATTCATTGTATAATTTACATCCGGTGTTTTTAAAAGTTCCGTTAAAGTAAAATTAATTTTTACGCTGTCATTAACATTTACATTTGTCTCTTCCGGTAATCCGATGATATTAAAATCACTGCTATAATACGTATAATTTACACTTATGTTTTCTGTATGTGTTTGAGGATGCACATTGCTGTTTGTTACCGAAAATTGTAAATTGTGTGTTCCGTCAACCGTTCCGACATAAACACCGCTCGATGTTCCGGGAATTATATTTATGTTTTCGCCGGCAGCATATTCCGTCCCGCCGTAATTAAAAATACCGTTTTCCGAAGTTGTGTAAACTAAAGTATATGTTACCTGATCTTTTAAATTTTCCGTTAAATCAAAATCAATGTATGTCGTATCATTAACAAATAAGTCTGTTTGATTTGTGGTTGCCGTAAATGTAAATTCACTTTGATAGTAGGTATAGTTAATTGTTGCTGCAGCTGTTTTTTCAACCGGTTTATTGTTATCATTTGTAACTTTAAATGTTATTTCATGTGAAGTTTCATCACTGCCGGTATAAACGCCGGAAAATGTTCCGGGAACAATATTAATTAATTGTCCTTCCTGGTATTCCGTACCTTTATAATTTAAAATACCGGTTCCCGTACTTGTAAAAATCAAACTGTATTTAACCAAAGCTTTATCTTCCTGGTTGCTTGTCGGTCCGTCTAAATTAAAATTTATCGGAACACCTTCGTCAACCAACGCATGGTCGCTTACAGCTATTGCGGTAAAAGTAAAATCCGAAGAATAATAACCGGCATCAACCGTGATTATATCTTGCTTTTCTTCCCCGTTGTTATCTTGAAAATCTAACTGCAAAGACAGCTGACCGACTTCATCCGTTACAAAATAAACATTGTCTTTTATTCCGGAAAGACTATAAATATCATCCGCATTAATCGTGCTGTCCTTATCGTTTACAAAATGTCCTTTTCCTTTTAATACTTTGTATGAAAATTTATATTTTGTTGTTAAGACCGCATGATCCGGTAAAATGTTTATTTCAAATTTGTTTTTTTCATTTAAAACAAAATTGTTTTCGTTGAAAATTAATTGTGTTTCAAAAGGATTGTCTTTTACGAAGATGTTTTTTTTACAAGAATCAGCAAAAAAACCCGCAATAACAATTAAAATGAGTATTTTAATACTTGTTTTCATTTTTATAAAGTTTAATGTTAGTATATTTCAGTAATTTTACTTTTTACTTTTTTTATTATTTCAGTTTTTTTATTTATTCCTTTTAATTCTTCTGACAGAAAAAAAGAATCCGGTTGTTTTTCTTCTTTTTTTTGTCTCTCTTTTTTTTCTTCTTCAATAGATTTTATTACTTCGTCTAAAAATATTAATATCTTTTCTTTATACTTTTTATACAGTTCGGAAATTTTCTCACCAATTGCCTGTCTTTGTTCCTTTGTTTTATTCGAAATATTTTCTAACAACACAACAGACATATCAAATATTAAATCTGATGAGAATGCTTTTATACTTATATTATTTTTTAAAAGTTCATACATGTTTACATAATATCTTTTATTCCAATATTTTTCCAATATTTCCGCTATTTCTTCATGGTAATCTATTATAAACAGTATAAATCTTTTTTTTTCATCATCTTCAAAATTTCTTTCCATTCTTATATCTGTTTCCTTTACTGCCTTTTTTTCTTTAACTCCTTTTTCTTCATATATAAATTTTAATGTTTTTTCCATAACTATAAGTTTTTAAATTATTAAAAATATAATTTAACTCCGCCGCTTAAAACGGAATTAAAATTATTGATATTTGAATTTATAATGTAATATTGATCTAAATTAACAAACAAAGACAAACGCTCAGTTATATAAAATTCACTTTCCGCACCGACATTAAAACCATATACAAAACCATTTTCAGAACCCAAAATGTCGCCGTTTTCAAGATTTTGACTGCCCCCGTTTATTAATTCGTATGATGCCGTTCCGCTTCCGCCGACATTAACTATAAAAGACCGATTTTTATTTTTAAAAACATTGTAATAATACCCGATATCTAAATAAAATAAATTATAATTTGTCGTAAAATAATCCGCTTTATAAACAGATTGTAACAATGTTAATTTTGCTCTTAAATTTGACATATCCGTTTGCTGCATATTATAATTAACATTTAAACCATAACCCGGACTTGTTAAACATGCACCGATACCGACAGATTTACTTTGTGCAACCGTTGTTCCGATTGTTAATATAAAAAACACCGAGAATAAAATAATTTGTTTGAGTTTTTTCATAATTGTTAGTTTGGATTGTTTATAATTTCTGCATTTATTTCTAATGAAAGGTTGCGTTCTCCTTTCAATTCATTTATATCAATTATTAATACTTTATTATTGCTTACCGTGAATTTTTTAATAACATATACAAATTGCTCGCTTGTTTTTCCTTTTATGCGTTTCGGATTATTAAATATATAATCCGGTTTATACATTATCTTTTGCGCCGAGCTTCTTAATTTTTTCTTTTTTGTAGAAATATAAAATTCCGTGAAATTTACATCATAATCAATGTTTGTGTTGTTTTTTATTGTCATAAAAAAATAAAAATAATCATTTTTATATTCAAGATTATTTAACTTTAATTCAACCATATTGTTTGAACATGTGAAACGTCTGAAAAATATTCCGTCATTGATAACAGCTTTACACATTTTTTCAAAATCTTTTTCTTTTCCGATGTTATTTTTACTGTAAATTCCGACTGTATCATAACTGTTTTCGGTAATAACCCCATTTTCATTTTCATTATTATCCGAAGATTTTAATACCGTTTTATTACCTTTTAATTTATTCAAATTATTAATGGAACTTTGGTTATTATAAAAATAATTAAATTTTGTTATTGTTTTTTGATATTTTACGATAAAAGAAAATATCGAACCGTCGTCAGTAATAATCATTAGATTTGTGTTACAACCGTTTTTCCCTTTTAATATTCCGATGTTTTCTTTTTGCTTCGTGTTATAAACAAAAACAGCACTTTCGGAACCGGCAATTCCGGTCTTAATAGGAGATGAAAAAAACAAATAAACATTGTTGTTTTCATTCACGAGTATAGTTTCTTCTTTTATTTTTTGATTTGTTTGTGCTTGTAAACTTGATGTTTTAACAAAACAAACGGTAAAAATTAATAATATTAGTACAGACAAGTTTTTCATAATTATTTTTTAGATTTTTTTAGAAATATTTTGTAACCGTTAAACAGCATTGCTTTTTTATTTTTCTTTGTTACGTTTAATATTTTTTTTCCGATTTTTTCAACCGGTACCCCTTTTAAGCTGACATCATCCGCAGTTTCCGAAGCCGTTTCCGACAATAAATTTTCTTCCGTATAAATCCCTTTCATTCCGTCTTGGCTGTCGTAAACATCGAGAGAAACATAATCTTGATTTATTTTTTCAACTTTAAGAAATACTCTGTTTGTGCCGAATTTAGCGAATGAATAGAACAATGTGTTTCTTTTATATCTTATACCGTTTATCGTAGCATCATTTGTTAAGCGCAAAGAAACTCTGCCGCCTTCCGGTGTATTTTTATCGCCGTAAATCACCGCATATATCACCGCATCATATTTACCGCCGCTTATACTTTTATCGTTCGGATTTGATGAAAAAAAACCGTTCATGTTTGATTTTTCTTTCGTACTGTTCCAGGCTTCTTTTTTGGTATTATCAGATGAAGAACTGTAATTATTATTCCGGCTTCCCGGATTATAAGTATTCCCGGAATAACCCCCGTTATTTTTTTTCCTCTTGTTATTCTTTTTTTCTTTCGGTGTGTCGTCTGCATCGGTAATTTTATTCGCCTTTAACAAACTGTCAACTTTTTCTTCCGGTGTTAATTTTGAACCTTTAACGCCTTCTGTATTAATAGAACCGAAATTACTTTTACCCTCTTTATCTTCTTTGTCTTTTCTTTCTTTATCGGTCATTTCTTTTCTGTATGCATCTTCTTTGTCGGAGAAAATACTTTTGCTTTCATCAAAAGGAATACTTGTGTTAATACTTTGTGCTTGATTATCCAAATTTGTATCAAGTTCATCGCTATGATTATTTAATAATATTGCACCGGTAATAATTATTATAAAACCAACGACACCGGCTATTATTTTTTTATTTCCTTCTATATTTTTCATTCGTTTACTTTTGCATTAGCTGTTATGACAATTTTATCAATTAATAAACCGTGCGGATTTTTACCTTTTATTCTTCCGACAGTCCTTAAAATGCAATCTAAATTCAAATTTCTTTTTTCTGTTACAACACCGTTTGTTATTATTTGATGTCCGTATGCCCTTGCTCTGTAGGGTTTACTGTTAAAATCAAAAAATGTGCTGTCAACCGTTGATTTAACAGTTAGGTTTGTTTGTTTTACTCGATCGTACCAATTATTATTCAAATACATTTTCCAAAGCTCTTTAACGCTTTCGCCGCCGAGTTCCAACCCTTGTTTTATATTTTCATTCACATTGGTAACATCATAAGTAAAAAATGTTGCATAAAACATTTTTAAATGATTGTCTGCTTCGGCTTCTAATCGAGTTTTAACATCTTCTTTCATAGCGGATGAAATATTACCGCCGTCGTCAATAACATAAATGTTGCTTGATGTTTGATTAAAAATATAATATGAATATAATATATTTAACAAAGCGGTAAAAAAAGTGATAAACAATGCAAAATAAACGAAATTTTTTGAATGATTGATTGCTTTATCTGTCGAATAAATTTTTTCTTTAATTTTTTTCATTTCATTTTATTTATTTACCTAATAATTTGCCGACGCCGCCACCCGCCATTTTTGCCGGTGTGAAAGCCGCTGCAAACATACCGCCCGATGAAGAAGAAGAACCGACAAACATTGAAACAATGTTCGGTATTTTAAACATTAATATTCCTTTGAATATTCCAAACCCTATATAAATCCAAGCCATGCTTCTGAAATTTGACATTTGTGTTTCAAAATCATCCGCTACTTTTATACCGGCAAAATTTGAATTTACATTTGATATTTCGTTAAGCCCCCAGATATCAATTGCTTTTAAATACATTAAATCAATAACATAAAATATCAATACTGCTATCGGAAACCACATGTGAACAGCTATAAAATTTTTTAACCATGAAAAAAAACTTTGCTGCATATTCGGAAATAATGATAATATTAATGCGATACCGCCTACAATTTTTAGTAATTCTAATATAAGTTTTGCATATGCAAAAAATAATATGCTTACTAAATTTTGTATTGTTATACCTAAATCTGCTAATGCGCGAGCACTGTTAACCCTTGCTATTTTTACATTTTCTTCTATTTGATTATACATGTTTTCTATCGGATTAAAAATAACGTCTGTTGTACTGTTTACGGTACCGACAATATTGTCAACGATATTAGAAGAATTTGAATTTTTTTTATGTTCTTTTAATTTATCTCTTACATCCTCATTTTTATTTGCTATATCCAACATTGCTTTTCCCAATGTATAGCTTACTTGTTCATCAAACAAATCGTTTATATTTTCTTGTGTTGCCTTTGTATCTGCAACACTTTTTATTTGGCTTCCTATTGAACTTGACATTGTATCAATTAAACCCATTATGGTAATCCAATTTAAAAGAACTAAATACAACAACAAAGGTTTTAAAATATCATTTTGCCAATTTAACGGTTGTCCGCCGGCTGTACTCTTAACATAGCTTTTTATTACCATAAATAAAACAGCTATACCGGCAATCCAATATAACCCGTAATAAACATTTGTTAATATACCTTTATCGCTTAAATTTTTAAAAACTTCCTCAAATGCTTTTACGTTATCATTAAAACTGTTATAATTCATTTTTATTAATTTTAGTTTAAAACATTCTTATAAATATTTATATTCTTTCATTATTTTTTGCTCAATATTATTCATATAACGTTCTTTTATATAGAGAAGTTTTATTCTTTGCCCTTCGGACATGTTTGTTTTTTCTTTATTTAATATCAGTTTAATATCTTTGATTGCTTCCTTTTGCATTACAACATAATAAAAAAGTCTTTTTATTATTTTTGCGTATTCTTCTTTTGTTATTATATTAACACCGTCTGTATTTCTTTTTCTGTTTAATTTTTTTACTGATAATTCATATATTTGAGCTGTTTCTTTTAAATAATTAAAACAATTTTTTAACACAGAATAAGTTTTTAAACCGTCAGATATATTATTCATTAAATCTTTTATTTCGATTAATGTTTTTTTTTGTTCAGCAAGTTCTTTTGTAATTTTCGTATCTTCTTCGTTTTCTTTGCTTTTTTCTATGTTTCCGGCTTCTTCCAAACCGGCGATTACTTCTATTTGTGCTGCTTGAACAGCATCTTTTATTTCTTCATACCACTCCAATATTTGAGAATTTGCACTAATATTGATAAATAGTATTGTTGTAATTAATATTATTTTTTTCATATTATTAATTTAAAAACCGATAAATTTTTACTGTTTTTTCATAATTTGCCCTTGTTCTTTTTTCTATAATATTTATTATTTCCATGCGCTCACCGTCATTCATTTTTACGTTATCATCTTTTAATACACTTTTTAAATCTTTTATGTTTTGTGTATTGCTTTGTATTATACCGATTAATTTTTGATCTATTCTGTTTATATCTTCACTGCTATATATGTTTTTACCGCTTCTTGTTTTTTTTTCTTGCATTGATTTTATAATAATTGAATACATCTCAATCGTATAATACATATACTGAACGCTGTTTTTAACCGGTGCATATTTTTTGACACCTTTAGAAACTTTGCTGTAAACATCTTTCATGGCTGTTAATGTTTTAGATTGTTCAAGCATACTTTCATACTGTAATATTGCTTCTGCCAAAGCTTTCCCTTGAAGAACATTTGATTTAATTTTTTGTGCAATTACTTGTCCGAGTTCCGCACTTTCCTGAGCATTGCTTTTTGTGTAAAAGAAAAATGCAGAAATAATAATTAATATTTTTATGTAAAATTTCATTTTCTTGACTTTAAACGTTTAACTGATTTTTTCTTTTCTTTTAAAACGTGTTTCTTTATGTTTTTTTCTTTTCGTAAATATTCATTGTATCGCTTACGAAATAAATAATCAGATTTTAATTTTTCCGCGAAATTTTCAATTTCGTTTTTTGTCATTATGTTTTCATTATATCTGAAAAATAATACGTATTCTATTTCTTTTTCCTTTTCCATTAGCTATAAAGTTTTATATATTCCCTAACCGTTGGTTCAATTTCATTGTGTTTTTCATACAATTTATTAAACTTATCTAACTTTTCTTTATCGCTTTCAGCAATAACCAATTCTTCTTTTGACACCTCTAAACGCAAAACTTTAGCATAGTTTCCGAGAATTAATAAAAATTCCGTATGCGGAAATTTCCCTTTTATTTTATTTCTTAAGGATAACAACATTGATGTTTGTTGTTCACTCAAGCTTAAACGATCTTTTAGAACCGGAACAACATTCATATTATTTGAATGGTTTAATAAATATTTTACTGCCGTGTTTCCGATTATTGCACTTCCCATAGCATCATCGGGTATATCCGTTATTTGTTGCACTGCAATACCGACCGCACCGGTAAATTTCCGAATTGTTTTGTACAGATATTTAAGCAAAGAAGCCATACCGGGCTTTTCTAATATTTTCCAAGCTTCATCTATAAAAAACATTTTTTTTGTTCCGTCTGTTTTCCACATCGTGTTGAATGTTAAGTCAGAGATCAACATTCCGAATATCGGAAACAAAATTTTGTGGTCTTTTATATTGTCAAGTTCAAATTCAACATAGCGTTTGTTTTCATTATTTTCAGGTTTTCCGGACATAAATAAATTTGAATAAGAACCGACAGCAAATTTTTTTAAATTTAAAAGCAAGCTTTTTAAATTTATTAATGCATATTCTTTGCTTTTTGTTTCATTCGTATTTTCAATATAAGTAAAGAACCCTTTAATATTCATTAACGCTTCTTCTTTATTAATTTTAAATCCGCTTTGGTTTCTCGGAACGGCATTGTAATATTCAATTATTAAAATTTCAACGGTACTGCGTTCGTCATTATTCATTTCTTGCCCGTTCTTCCAGAGGATTTCGATAAAATCAATTAAAAATTCAATTTTTTCAGCCGTTAAAATTTGATTTTCTATATAAAAAGGATTTACGTTTAAAGATTTTCCTTCTTTATAAACAATGTATGAAGAATCGTTTTTATACGTTTTTGCAATTTTATCATCGCCGCCAATGTTAATGACAACTGTTTTCGTGTTTTCTTCTTCTATAAATTGTCTTAATACATGCTTTAATAGAAATGATTTTCCGCCGCCGGTCGGTGCAATTACAACAAAGTTTCTGTTGTCTATTAATTTTGTTTTATACGGAGTATCGAACACATCAACCATAACCGGTAACTGACTTAAACGGTCATTAAAAACAAAACCTTGATTGTCCCTTTTGTAGTTTGTTTCCGGATTAAAAAAAAGAAACGGGTATTCATCATACGTTAAAACGGTTTCTTGTTGCGGCAATCTGTCGGCATTACCCGGAAATAATCCGATTAAATAAAAAAACAAATCATATTTAACTTCATACGGTTTTACTCCTATTTTATTAAAAGAGCTTTCAATATAATCCGTTTTCTTTTTTAAATGTTCTTTATTGTCATCCCAAACCATTATTGAATAATGAAACCTGACAATTTTTTTATTGTGATCCTCAACATCATTTAAAAATTCTTGATTAATTTCTGCATTTTTTTCATTTTTAGCAGACAATAATCTGGCACCGATTAATTGTTTTGTTTGATTTTCAAGTTTTGATTTCCAATTTATTTGATTGTCATAATAAATAACTAAATTAACAATGTGGTCTTGAGAAAATTCTAATCCGAAACTGTTTGTTATCGGTCTGAAAAATTTTGACATATCCGTTGAACGTTCGTTATCTATTTTTACCGTTTTATTATCACCGTCTTTCAAGCTGTCAATATCTGATAACGAATATATTTTTATTTCTTTTTCTCCGTAGGTCAGTTTGCTTTTTTCCCGAATTAAATCAGAATATGAATTTGACGAAAAATTAAAATAATCTTTGATATTTTGCTCTGTTTCTTCTTCCGTTAATTCTTTAAAACTGAAATAATCATAAGACGATAAAGTATCTGTTGCCTTGTTAATTTTTTCGTAAAAATCCGTTATTGTGCTTATTTTAAAATCAACGTTTTTTTTCTTACTTTTTATAACAAAAGATGAATAGCTTGATTTGTAAGAAGCTATTTCCGGCAATATAAAATAGACAAACAAATCTTGATTAAGATATTTACGATTTTTAAAATGCTTTTTAGTCGATTTTTCAAGAAATGTTTTGTCTTTCAAATAATCCGAATTGTTTTTTTTTGTTTTATAAATATATTGAAATTGAATAACCGTATTTTCCGGAATCAGCGCATATAAGTTTTTTCCGAGATTACTTATTATTTCGTTATATTGTTTTTCATGAAGCGTAAATATTTCCGGTAATTCTAATTTAAAACCGATTGCAATACTTCCCGATTTCATTAATAACACATTTTTATCTTTACCGTATATCGGTATTATTTCTTTTATGTTGTATATCATAAATCAAAATCAAGTTTCTTAATCTTAATGGTTCCGTTAACTTTTATGACTTCCGGATTTCTGAAATACAATTCAATGTTTTTCAATGTTTGTTTCAGACCGTATTTTTTATAGGTAAACCAAAAAACACCGATTATTCCGATATAAATACATATCCAAATAACCGCAATGAACAATCCAACGGAATAAACAATTAAAAACGACAGAATCGTAAATAACAGCAGAGCAAAAAATATCATAAACGGAAAACCGAAAATGTCAGCTTCCTTGTTTATTCTTTTGTATGTCTTTAAACTTTTTGTGCTCATGTAAGTTTTAAAATAACCTTATCAACAACAATCAACATCAAGATTAAAAAAATTAAACCGCCGATGTATGAAAACAAGGCTTTTTTACCTTCGCCGCCTTCGGCATTTTTCATTTTAAAAGCAACCGCCACGCCCCCGCCTATTGAAGCTAAAGCAGCAATGATAATTGCAATTTGTCTGAATTGAGCGTATAGATTTTTAGTGTCCTTTACAATCGGTGCAAAACTTCCTGTTCCTGATTGACTATACATATATACAGCCGTTGATAAAAATAAGGATGCCGTTGCAAACCCTTTTCTGAAAATTGATTTTAATTTCTTCATAACATTTACATTTTAAATTATTAAATAGATTCGTTTATATCTGAATAATCATCCGTATTCGGATGCTTACTTTCAGTCATTATTTTATCTATGTTTTCGATAAAGTCTTTATTTTTCCCTATATTCTTACCGACACTTGAGAAGAAATCATTTATTTCATTTTTGTCATTTTTGATATTCTCATTTTGAATTTCAATATCTTCAATGACTTCATCGGTTTCTTTATCGTCTGTATCATTTTCATTAACCGGTTCAATAACAACTTTTACATTGTCCGAATTTTCATTCTGTAAAATGTTCTTAAAATATTCTTTAAACGTTTCCGTTTGTTCATCTTCCGGGTTAATTTCAAATTCCGTTTCATCTATAAAAACGTCCGGTATTTCTTTTTTCTTTTGTTCCTCAATCAATCGCTTATATGATTTTCCGGTAATTTTACCGATCGGCAATTTATTATCCGGGATATATTCTTCCGGTTCTTCTTCCTTTTTAGTTTCTGAATCTGCAGTATCTTTCGGTTCTTTGTTTTCTTGTTTTTTCTTTTTACCGCCGAAAAACACATAAGCCAATACTAAAAATCCGATACCGATAATAATATAATACAAAAGATTGTTCATTTTTATAGCTTTAAATATTTAAAATGCAAATATAAATAATAAAATATGATAAATACAAATATATTTTATAAAAATTTTGTTTTTTCGTTTTTTTGATAGTTTTTGTATTCTTTTAACAGTTGCTCTTTGTTTTTTTCATAAAAATACAATATCATAATATCGTTTGTAGCTCTTAGCGATTTATTGCTTATGTTCGATACCAACTCAATTATATTTCTTGTTTCATCCGAAACATAGGTTACTTGTTTTGAAAAAGTCAAATCATTTGTTTTTACAAACAAATCATCTATTAATTTTATCAATTCCGTTTTTGCTTCTTTTTTTAATTCGTTTTCCGGAACCCCCTTTGTTTCTTTTAATTTTTTTTCCACTTGTTTATTTTCTTTTTTATTTTCAAACATTCCAACTGATTCTGAAAGTTCATCGTAATTAATCTTTTTTTTAGCCATGATTCCTTATTTTATTTGAGTTAATAAATTTTCTATTAATCTGTGTATGCTTTTCGGTGTCATATTATCCGAAATCGCTTTAATTGTCGTACAATATTCCCTTTGCATTTTAATGTTTTCATAAACCGGAGCCAAAATCGGAATATTTACTTTGTTAAATTGTTCTTCTAATGCGTCAAATTGTACTTTGTTTTTTCTTTCCGAATAACGGTTAAAAAAAACGCCGTAACCTTTCAGTCTTGACTTTCCGCTGTCGTGCATTTCTTTAACCATAAGTAATGTTTCTCTGTCCGACTGATAAGATAATTCGTCAACATAAAAAGGAATGAAAGCATAATCAAGAAAGAAATACAATTCTTTAACTCCGGGAACAGACAAAGAACCCGGCATATCAATAAAGGTTATGTCGTTTTGGCTTTTTATCTGAGCAATCATTTTCAGATCCGTCGGTTCTGCCGAATTTATATCATACACTTTTTTTCCTCTTTTTTTCAGATCCATTAATTCTTTAATTATAACTTGATTTTCTTTAAAATTTTTGATTTCTTTTTTCCTCAAGTTAAAAATAGATTGTTGACTGTCAACATCTATAACGCCCACTTTTAAATCGTAAAATTTATTCATGGTTGTTGCTACAGCTTGCGTAATTGAAGATTTGCCGGCGCCGCCTTTTCCGCTTACAAATCCGATAAGTAATTGTTTCATATATTATATGTTTATGTGAATAATATTACAAAACTATATTTATTTATTTATTATTACAAATAATTATATATTTATTTATTACATGCAATAAATAAATAATGCAATATATAAACTAATAATGTAATATTTATTACATGCAATATATATTTACGTATATACTTATTGTATGGTTTATCTTTTTAAATTTTAATTTTTATACTTTATATAATTTTAATTTTTACTTGGAAGTTTTGATTTTGACGATACTTTTATATATTTGTATATGATTTGCGTATTGCAAATAGCAAGGTGTGTTTATGTGGGGACATAAACCAAAAGAACCACCGGTTCTTTTGCCTTGCATTTTGCTCCCTGCGGTTGCAAAACGATTTTAACCCGTAATTTTATTTGACATGAAAAAAAACGGCAGACCTATTTTAGAAGAAATTAAAAAGAGAATTTATTCTTTTGAATTTCGTATGAATGAAGAAGAAATATACAAATTTAATTTAAATTATGAAAGTTTTTTAAAAGAAAATAATTTAAATAAAATACAATTTACAAAGACTGATTTTGTAAAATATTTTGTTTTAGATAAAGGTAAATCAAAAAAAATATTCGCTTTTAATATCGGAAAACTTGTTAATGAAATAAATAAAATCGGTAAAAATATCAACCAAATAACAAAAAAAGTTAATTCATTTTTTGTTTTTGACAGCCAAATTGAAAAACAAGTAGAAGATGTTAATACAGAATTACTAAAAATATACAAACTTTTAAACAAACAATTTTAGAATGATTGCCAATATAACATACGGCGGATTTACAAAAGGATTAATTAACTATCACAAAAAAAAGGTTGAAGTTAAACAAGCGGCTGTTTTTCATTCTAATTTAAGTATGGCAGAACATCTTTCATATTCAAATATCGAACATATTTTTAATTCATATACCGCTTTAAGTAAAAGAAAAAACAAAAACTTTCATGTTTCTTTAAACTTTAAAGAAGCTGATTATAAAAAATTAGACGACACCGGAAAAAAACTATTAATAAATGACTATTTACATAAAGTCGGCTTTCCCGATGATCATCCGTTTATAAGCTTTCAGCATTTTGATAAAAAACACCCGCATATTCATGTTATTGCACCTAATATTTTAGAAAACGGCAAAGCTCTTAATGACAGTAATATTTTTATACGCAGTCGAAAAATCAGCAGAGAACTTGAAATGAAATACAATCTTTCAAATGCTGAAAATCAAGAAAAGCTCAAACCTGACAAACAGAGCTTTGATTTTATTTCTATAAGGAAAGATTACGATGCTAAAACAGTTGATTTAAAAACGTATTTAAAAACGTCTGTCAATAATTATCTTAAAATTTATAAACCGACATCAAAAAATGAATTTATTGAAGGTCTTAAAAAAATCGGGATTTATACCTATTTTACCAACCATAAAAAACCGGGATTAATTTATACAGCAAATAATAATAATACGGAGTTAAAAGCAAAAGACACCGGGATAAAATCAAGTGCTTTAAGTAAAAATCTTACTTTTAAAGCCGTTCAAAGCACGTTTGACGAAAATAAAAAAGAAAAACAAGAACTTGCAGCCGTTCTGTCCGGTAAAATTGATTTTATATTTAATAAATTTCATAAAATATCAATACCTGATTTTGAAAAAGAGTTGAAAAAATATGACATTACATTAAAGTATAATTACAGCGGTAAAAATTTATCCGGTATTTCTTTTAATTATAAAAACCGACACTTTAAAGGTCAAGAATTGCCGAAACGTGAATACACTTACGTCAAATTAAAAGAACATTTTTCGGAAACAAGCAGCTATTCACAAAATTACATAATCAGCTTGATATTATTTAAAAACGGTTTACATAAACCGGAAAAATACACCCTCGAAGATTATACATTAAAATTGTCAAAACTCGGCATTGTTCCTTATTTAACACCTTACGGCATTAAATTATCCCTAAAGAACACCAATGAAAAACAAGTCGGCATACCGTCTTACTTTATTACTCAATTTAATGAAACCCTTAAAACTTATTCCGATACCGGGCTTGATGAATTAAATAAAAAGATATTAAAACATATATCAACCGATAAGCACATTGTTAATATTCCGAATTTACCTTCATTTTCTTTATTAAGTTTTTTTGATAATCTTTTCGGAGATACCGGCGATGCCGATTTTCAAGAAGAAGAAGAAACAAATCTGCAAAAAAGAAAGAAATATTTAAAAAGGAATAATCTGTAAATATATTTGTATATTAAATATAATTGTTAAAATATTTGTTTTTCATATAAAAATTTATTTATTTTGCAATAATTAATCTTTTTATTCACATAAATAAATTTCCATGAATACTTTTCAATCAACAAGCAGAGGAAGTAATTTTCTGAAAAAAATTAATCTTTCTCAAAAAGCTGAATTTCTCGCTTTAAAAACAAAAGAAGGAATTGCCGGATTTTTAAATTCAAACAAAAATCTTTTAGAAAAATTAAGCGGTTCACCCTCAGCAGAAGAATTTGCCGAAGAACTTTTTGAATCATTAAATCACGTTAAAAAAGCACTCAAGAAAAAAATCTTTCCCGGTGATTTGGTTTCTTCAAAATCAGATGATACATTTATTAAAGGTAAGGTTAAAGAAGAAAAAGAAAACAGTTATATTTTGGATCACTATACTAAAGGTGAGGTCGAAGTACCGAAAGACAAAACCGTTAAATTCTTTTTCGGCCAAAAATACGATTTAAGAGAACTTAATAATTTGTATTCAAAAGAATACAATATGCAATTTAAAAACATTCCTAAAAAAGACCTTATTAATCTTTTGTCCGGTAAAGAAACAGCACCGCTGAAAATTTCAACAATGGTAAACGATGAAATCGTTAAACAAGATTTAATCCGTTTAAAAATCAATAAATTTAATAATCAGCCCTCTTTAAATGTTATTCGTGCTTACGATAACAGAATTTATAATAAAGAATTGCCTGAAAATACGCTTACCGAAATAAAAGCCGGAAAAGAACAAGAAATGTCTTTTAAAACAAAAGCCGGTAAAGAATATAAAGCCGTTGTATATTGGGATGAAGAATTGAAAGGTTTAAGAACCAAGCGACCAGATGAACAAAAGAAAGAAACTAAAAAAACAGACCTTAAAAAAGAAAACAAAAAAACGAACAAAAAGAAAATGAAACTTTAACCTTTAATTTTTATTATTATGGATATTAATAAACAAGAAATATTTGATTTTCTTAAAAAAACCGTTCTTCCTAAAATTAATCATAAGGCTGTTAAAACAATGATTGAAAACGACCGTCTGGGTTTAAATGTTTCCTTTTTTGATGATTTTTTCAAAAGTCTTAATATCAAAGAACCGGTATATTCTTCAGATCAACTTTCTGAAGCCGTTAAAGAAAATTTAAGTTATATTAAAGATTACGGGAAAAAACTAAATGCCGAACAAGCCATTAAA